>Ga0307951_1001831_pt1 | contig 13117 bp, 15 predicted proteins | sample OrgLakmetagen374_FD_201842 | JGI IMG/M metagenome (GOLD analysis project Ga0307951, IMG submission 201842) | Saline water microbial communities from Organic Lake, Antarctica - #374 | ecosystem: Environmental > Aquatic > Non-marine Saline and Alkaline > Saline | place: Antarctica: Organic Lake... | reverse complement strand
CATGCAGATCAGGAATCATCACCAGCACCCTCAAAAAGCCAGCTTGTGCGCGCTTTTTGTGCCTTGGGAATGTCAGCAACAATGGAAGGTCAGGTGGTGACTGACAGTCTCCTGTATACGTTTGCTGAGGCGTTTCCCTCCTGCCTTGGAACTGCAGGCAGAAGGGATTGCATGTGCATCGCATTGTCATAACACAGAAATTGTGCGTACACAGAAACCTGACCTACCTGTGGGAGCTTGCCAATCATAAAGGCAGCAAAACCCTAAAATGGAAAGAAAGACTACTCCTAAAGAGCGAATCTAACATAATCTCACAATTATACAAATATTCTAATAGCTTTACATAACACACACACACGCACTCCGTATTTTCAACCTAAATCTTTTGCGTGACCTTTATCTGGTCATTCGAACGATTGGCCCCATTTGCATTTTAATGTAATTAATGTTTTGGTCCGCAGCTCTGAGAGCAAAAACCGGGCTGAAACTCACAGCAGGTATGGAGCGACAGATTTGTTTGTCTTTTTCCCCTGTGTGCCTTGTGTTAGTGCTTCCCACTCGCTGGCTTTCCCAGTACCCCTGCCCCAAAACCGACCTTGCAGCAGTGTTATGTAACATTTACAATGCTTATATCCTGGAGCAGAGGTCGATAGGGGCAATTTCAGAAATGCAAAGAAAAGAAAAGAAAAAGTAAAGACTCCGCTGGTACGTAGTGATGACACAGCCAGCATGATTAAGGGAGGGGGTTACTTAGGTGCCCGCACCAGGCGCAAACGAAATTATTGTGGGTCAGGGGGGTTGTATGCCGTAGCTCCCGGACCCATGCATTGCATACCTTGTTTTTATGGGTGCAGATGCATGTCTGATGGAGTGTTCGTTCAGTTTGTGTGTTTTAACTTTTTTGGGTGTGGTGCGTGGCCTGGGTGTGGTGCGTGGCTTGGGTGTTGGGGCTGCTTGTGTCCTTTGTTCTCTCTTCTGCTCCGCTACACTTTTTTTTCTTGGCGCTTCTGGTTTCATGAGGCTCTCTCAGCCTCTCACACGCTCACTGACAATTTCATGCACACAGACAAACGGGTTTTCTTGAACAAGCTTTCTTCTGTTAGTATTCTGCTTTCTGCTCTATTGCAGTCCGCTTAGACTTTTCTGCAAACAGATGTTGCCTCTTATCTATTATAGACGCTTCCCCTTTTGTTTAGATAGGTTTGGTTTGGTTACAGGCTTTTTTCCAAGCTTTCGTTGAGATGCCCTCTGAGGCATATATATAGTGATGTAACCTTAACCTTATCTGTTGAGAGGATTGCAAGACAGATAACAACAGAAGTCGATGCAGCAGGTGATCTGTTATGAGAACCTGGCAACAAATATTGAGATTCACATCGCAGCTGAACAAGCATGGGCTTCAAAAAAGCAATTTGAAAGGCAGCATTATCGTGAAGTGATTGTAGAGCAGCTGAGCTTGCAAGTTGCAAAACGTGGGGCATGAATTGGGAACATTTAGAAAACATGCCCATCTGGGTGGCAGTCACCCTCTTCTGTTTTTTCTTGGGAATTTGAAGCAGTCGCATGCAACTTCCTGAAGTGCAACTGACATGCTGCACGTAGTCTTTGCTGCGGAACTTTTTGAAGAGAAATGATATTGGTAACACAGCCACCTAATTACCGAAAAAGATACTACTCACTTGTCAGTACAGCTCTCCTTCTGCTGTCTCTCCTGCAAAATACATTCCTTTTGTCCTCCTATAATGTACATTCTTTTCAATCAGAAAAAAGCATCATGCCTCCTTGTTCTAAACACCCATTCCAAAATGCACAGGCAGGCCCCGCCTTAGTTGCAGAGCCAAAACCATGCCGACACCAGCTTGATTTTGGCCAGCCAGATGTTTCGGGCCGCCAAAAATGCCGCTCAGGCTATCCTCACTGCTATTTGACCTCGCCCATGCTGCTTGCGCCAGCTGCTCCCAAGCAGAGGCCTCGCTCCCTAGCGTGTGCATATAAACAAGGGCAATGGGAAAAAATTCAATGCAATGTCTTGGTACACGGCATGGTGATTATGGAAAGAGTGCTCAAGTACCGCATCTCCTGCTACACTCCAAAAATTGAATTAAACGACCCCCCTTTTCTTTTCAAGTGCTAGAATGCAAGGGCAAGATGGAAACTAAAACAAGAACAAGCGGCACGCTAGAAGAAGTAGGAGGAGGGCAAGAGATAGTTAATTGTGTATTAGAGAAAAAGAAGGCAGGTAGAGACAGGTGAACAAAGGGATGAGGTGATAAGGACGAGGTTAAGTGAGAATGGGGTGGTTTGCATGTGTAAGAAAAAGCCGAGTAGGGCCTGTGAGAAAGGCAGCAGACTGACTGCTCATAACTCATAACAAAAGCAAGGAGGAATGAGTAAGCCAAGGCGAGAGCATAGCATTACAGTAATTGCAGGAGTATCATAATCCATGATATTTAATTACACACAAGTAATAAACGGGCAATGACACGGGTCTCTCACACAATATACATTCAGTATTTGTTCTGTCTGGGTCGCTTGCTACCGCAACTGGCAGTACTTTTCATCCCCTCTTCTTTATATCAGGGACCAAACACAAGACGATGGCGTTCTTAAAGAGAATTTTGAGAATTACATCTCTTCTGCAAACTGGTGTGTGCTTTGAGAATGCACGCAGGAACCCTTGCATTTTTCTGATTCATGTCAGCTGCCAAATTTTGGAACAGGATAGCTGAATCAAACAGCAATACTTTACGCGATGTGACAAAAAGCAGATAATTCCCTTGGGAATTCTGGTGCTTCTAATTGTTGAACTAGACAGATGAAGGATGCCTTTGGTAATCTGCAGAATGGCGCTATATACAGAAGTGACTTTTTACATTAAAGGAAGCTGAACATATCTAATTTGCGCATGGACTTGGAATTCAGGCATCAGGCAGTTTGGAGAGAGGCACATGGTCAAAGACCCTTGCTCTTGCTCATAATATCTGTGGCTTATCACAATTGCTTTGCTTTGCCTGAGAGACCTGTTTCTGATGTACGTGCACCATTTGTTCTGCCAGAGTATTTGGAGATGATTTTGAGCAAAAATGTCGTAGCTCGGTTCAGGATTTGAGGACATGGGTTGAAATGTGAAACTGGTTTATATGGCCGGAATTCAGACAGGAGTGCTTGTGTTCGCAATTCATGTAAAAACGGGGATATCCAAAATGAAAGACACGTATTTTGTATGTATGGGCACCGAACATTTACGACACCAGTTGAACCATTTATTTGATAATATTTCTGACGGTGATATCAAAGGTTTTATTTTTCAACACATCACTGTTGATCTTTTTGATTGGTTTTTTATTGGGACCTATAGGCATGCTAGGCTGGAGGCCTTTGTAATTTAAACTAAATTTAATTAAACATCACAAGACAACGGCAAGCCTTACGCCTGTGCAACTGTGCCCATACAAAAGTACCCTTGTCGCTTTAAAGCATGATAGAATTGTCTTATAATATGACACATTAAAATTTCTAAAAGAAGCTTGACGACAAGAATTACATAGACAAATTGACTGGCCTCGAACTTAAAGCTGTGCGAATTTCCAAGGCGAACAAGGAGGGTCAGACTTCTGGCGTTGGATGGGGCTGTAGCATGGCGCATTTAACCGCTTCATTTCTTATATCAAATTGTACAGAAAGGGTGTAATTCTCATGCCCAGAAATTTCTGTGGCTGCATGATGACCTCCGAGGGGGGCAATTTTGGCCGGCGACATTTTAATCAGTTAACCGTCACTGCTTCACAGATATATTTAAACAAAATTTCACGCACTCTGGATTCTCTCTGCAGTCGAAATTGCTGTCTCGCATAAAAATAGTTGGGTAGCATTCTTAACGCCATGCTGCTGCTGCTTCTAGTGTGCATGGGCATGAAGAACTCATTGGAACCACACAAGCAGACACATGCTGTTGGAACGGGGAGCAGCAAATACATGCATTTGCTTGCAAAACATCAGGTGCAAAAAACTAATGCGTATGATCAGAAATCATAAGCAGGCATGCTATCAGAGAGGCAGCAAGACCTACACTAGTGAGCAAGTAAGCAAGCAAGGCAGCGTGAAATTTGGATCAAGACATACAATGCAATTGGTACAGGAACGTTTGATGAAATGTACAGTGGAACAGACTCTGCTGGCATTCTTTCTTAGCAACTTTTTACAGATGAATGCAATCAGGCGCAGTACAGTACTTGGTGTAAGAAGGCACTTCATGCATGCAGCAAACTATTCGCATGTAGTATTGAGGACGCAGATTTCTATTGGTGTCATAGCATCGTATGCAGGGTTGGTCCAGGGATGTGTCATACAGTCATTTGGGACGTTTAATACGGTAAAATACGTGTTAAATACATAATACGCGTATATTACGATTGTAATTTAAGGTATTTAAAGGATTGCCGATTTTTGACCCCAAATGGACCTGATTCGCCCCAAAATCGCCCAAAACGTTTCCCATTTTTTTCCAATATTTAATGTCATTAATATATAATGTAGCAGCATTGGAAGCTCGCTGAAAGGCCGTTCATGGGCCTAAAAAGGCCGGAATTCGGCAAAATTCGGTAAATTTTGCAACCGTATAATACAGCCCGATTTGTTTAATACGGACAAATACGTGTTAAATATGATACAGCATACTATACAAATACGCCGTGTGACACATCCCTGGGTTGGCCAGAGCCGTATACCACCTTTTAGATACCGTATATACCGTATGTATATAGGTATATACCAGGGTTGTTCAGTTCGTTTTTTGGGAGCAAGAGTTCGTTAAAGTCCGTGAGAGTTCTAGAACCCTCAAACTGTTCGAAGGGTTTGGTGTGCAATCTTGGAAAGCGGGCCCTTGGGCTCCTCCCTTCACCTTCAAATCTTCCCAATTAGTTGTGTATATTTATAATGATTATAGGGGGAAAAAGGGGCCGGAATGGGACCATGTCATCATCGTGGAGCAGAAAAAGGAGAACTTTCAGGTGCAGCACAAGTGTCGCGTTGTACGAATCCTTAGCAGTTCAGAAATGTGTGACAAGATAGGCCATACGACTAAGGAAACTCCCTGGACTGATACAGATTACAGATCATATTTCATATAGGTATCATTGAACATGTTACTTTTACTGCAAGGAAAGAGTGGGACTGAACTGGGGGGGGCTGTCCCTTGCAATTCTGACAGACGCATGCTGTAAAGTTTGACGAGATGTTCATCGAACTTTGACCGAACTCCGAACGGCACCTTTAAAAAATGCGATAAAGTTCGCGAATCCAAACTTTCGGCCGGACCTTGAACCGAACAACTCTGGACTGCTTCTAAGGTAGAGGCTCTTTGTGCGTGCCAATGAACTGTACAGTGTTGGCAAATTTGGTGCCCGGTTAGTATGACATGAACAAATGAATAAGTCACAGGACCAGGAAATTTGGGCAGGCCCCCTGGGGCTCTTCTATTCATCAGGGATACGTCATACGGATATTTTGTATATTACGTACCGCATTTTACACGTATTGTTTTGTATTAAACAAATCCAGTTGTATTGTACGATTGCATATTAAACCGACTTCTGGCGAACTTTGCTGATATTTGGTCTTTTCAGGCAATTTCAGCCCGGAAGCGACCTTCCTGCGAGCTTTTAATGCCAACTATTAGTATAGCAGCGACGTGTACAATAATTAAGAGAATTGGAAGTGTTTTGGGTGAGTTTAGGGCGAAACGGGACCATTTTGTGTCATTTGGCACTCCCAAATTCGCAAAAATACGACTGTGTTAGGTCAGCCATTCCTGTGAGAGTTCTTGCCCCAGAGCTCCCACCCAGCTCTGAGTATGCAGGACCTTGAGCTGGACCTAACTGAGCAACTCTGCATACTCAGTTTGTGCCGGGGGGCGCCCAGGGTGCGGGGCCAGGATTTCCCTGCCAAAATGAAGTCCTCATAAATTGGCCCAGCGGCTTGCCTCACCCACAACGATGGTTGGACATAATATTAGGAGCATTATGAGGGGGGTCCGGGGGGTGGGGGCGGGGGTCCAGGAAATCACTCAATTTTGGCAGGGAAAAGCTCGATTCTATGCGAGGAGCACAGGGTGCATGGTTTGCAGCTGGGCCATTTCTGAGCCTTCTCTGCCAACTCCAGAGGTGACACTGAGAACATTTAAAATTTGACAAGTAATGAGCAAATTAGCATGCTCAGCTGGTGTGGACAGGCAGTGAAATTTAAATCCATAGCTGATGAAAATCTCAGCTGTCGCTGCCCACCACGGCCCAACCCCAGCATTCCAGACCATAACACTTGACAGGGCAAGCCTTGGGAGCATACTGAAGGGCTCCCGACACTCAGGTGATGGCCAGAAAGCTTGTTTCCAGAACTGCACCATTTTTGCCCAGCAAACAGGCCCACGCACTTAGTCCTTTAGGGGCAAAATTTCACCCCCCTTTTTTGTGCTTTGATGGGTGTGGTTTGACCCTAAACCTATCTGGCATCAGAATTTTGGTGAAATTCGGACCAAAACCCGCATTTTTACACCCATACCACCTTTCTGGCAGGGAAATGGCACAAGTCCAGCCCCTCACTCTCACCCTTGACCCCAAACTCATTCATTTTTATGCAAAAGTGTTCATTTATGTATAGAAACCATTGGGTGACCTCAGATGTGCGATTCAGAAAAGGGGCATCAACTCCCCCTTTTTTGGGTGGGGAATGGCTGACCTGACTCGGTGGCAAATGTGTTGAATGTGTAATTATTTCGTAAACAATTATGCGTGTGACCAGGGCCTTATACGTGTATCTCGTATTTTACGTGTAATTTAACGTATTGAGAGTCTCAAAAGTACGTATGACGCATCCTGCATTCCTGATATACATTAAACCCACCCACCTCTGTTAGGCATAACAGCCAGGAGCTGGTGAAAGCGCCACGCAAGCATGGCCATGAGGTTGGGATGGAGTGGTGGTGGCTGAGGGTTCCACGTGGTCGCACGTCCCACATCCACCTGAAAGAAAACCAAAACAAGTAGTAAGGAACAGAGTTTAGAACAACTTCGTCATGAAGTCATCATATGTAAGATACAAGCATTGCAAATGCGCTGCCACACGTTATCGCCACAGCATCCCTCATTGATGCACAAAACACATAACCCTGTGACATAACGTTGCCGTCATTCATTTGCCCGCATAAGAAGACTGCAGGTGTCTGGCTGCAGCATATTTTATGAATAAGGGTGTTTTTTTCTGCCTTCTGTCCAATACCTAACATCAGGTCTCTGCCAGCGCAAACACTAAGTTGGACTGCCAAAGACAAGCCTGCATGGTAGCGTTTGCAGGTGCTGCCGCTCCCACCTTTAATATTTTGGCACACTCTCGGTACAGGCCCTCTGCATAGGTCACCCGAGCAGAGCGAGAATACACGTAACCCAGCTGCGTGAGGATGGGCACGACTCGAATGTGTGTGTCTGTGCTGATGCCTGCATTGAGCACGTGTATAGAGGCGGCAACAGGTGCTTGATGGTGATTTCGTTTATGGTTGTGAAAAAGGCAGAGAAAAGGGCAAAAGTAAGCTGAAAAGATCACACCCTCCTCAGTTTAGTACACAGCAGCAAAAATAATGGCTTCGATTTTTTTGGAGAAACCCACGTCAAGGCACATTGTCCTGCATGTTGCGTACAAGTAAGTGTGCATGAAAGTCAGAATATAAAACACTGACTCAAATGCACCGGTATGTCACATCATTGCTAATAAAACAAACCCTTGTCCAATAAGTGCATAGCGCATAACAATTGATGCTTGTATGAATAGCAACACGCAAGTGTGTGCACCAACACTCCTACCTTCAGCCACTGTCAATGCTCCGCCCAGCAGCTCCTCAGCCTGCTCCCATTTCGACTCCCTGACTGCAATACCAGCTTGACCGAGGAGGCAGGCAGACTGAGCCTCCAAATCCTCCAATCCACAATCTAGGCTGCAAACAGGTGTTGATGGTAATGTTTCAGGTACTCGAGGGAAAATTTTCAAGGAAAGATGGAGACGTGTTGCTTATGCACTGAGTATGTGCACACATAAGAAGCCATCGAAGAGAAAATACTGAAAATGGTACCATTTCACCATTGCTGCATGATAGCTTCTGATCGATTTTGCCGCTGCAAGAATCCCAGAGGAGGACACTGAGGCCCAAAAGGGGTCTTCTTTATATTTCTTAAGAACGTGCGCCAAGACCGGCACTGTCCAACCTTACAATGAAATCTATCCCATAGCAATTAAACTTGAAAAGCGCCAATCGTTTGCTGCTGTGTGAGCCCTACTGTTTCCTGCCAGATCTTCAAAATAGATCACCTGCTGCGCCAATGTCAGTGACTTATGTCAGCTTCAGTTTGAGGCTGGTTTTGGTTCTGGAATGATGAAATAGCGTTTAAATAGTTGCCCCTTGGTAGCAGGAATCAAAGGATTTATGACTTTGCCCAGCGTATGCATATATCCCACGCGGCGCACAAACTGCTAATTGAGCCGAATGTTACGGGTGTCAGTTTCTAGAGCAATCCACGGATAAGATTCGTTTTAAACAGGCCTTATAAGGGGCAGAGTCGTCCAAGGTTCTCTGAGCAATAATCCTGCTACTTGAGATTGCGACGCACCCCTTGCAAAGCTGCCCCTGCACTTTCCTTGCAGCAGCACCTAGATTTGCCTCCTGTCACAACACGCATCTCAGAACCTCATTGATTGCGACAAATGTCAAAGGGGGCCTATGCCTCATGAAAGGATGCCCCTGTGTATTTATTATTCGCAGTGTAAATGACACCTGCTTGCACCCAAACCCCTTTCTCTCAGCTTCAAGTTTGCACCCACCTCAAAAGAGGGCTGGTACTCGATGCAGGGGCACCTCCCCTTGCAAAGGCCGCCTCTGCGTCCACATCTGCATCTGGACCTGCCCCCCTCTGTGCCGCATGCCACTGCCCCAACGCAGCAAGGCCGCTGCGCAGGCCCAGCGGGAGGCCTGCCTGCTGTTCTGTGCTGTGCTGCTGGCACACAGAGGCCAGCTGCTCAGCCACCCGAGAGGCAGGCCCCCACTCTCCTGCCAGACACAAAGAAGCACAGCGTGACAAGAACTTTCCTCAAGCTTTTAAATCACGGAGGTATGAATCCGGCTACTGTTGCTTGCTGTGAGGTCAAAGCAGAGCTGGACTTATGGGGACGATATTATATAATAAGGGAGGCCCTCTTCATTTTTTAAGTGTCGTGTGGTGCGAGCCTGTCACAGAATATAGAACGGCAGGCGTCGGTCAAAAGGACTCATGAGACAATCAAAGCAATAACCAATGCCAAAACAATGCAAGGTATCTTGCATCGAGACTCATCATAATTTTTTCTAGGACACCTCCCTCACCAGCAGCATGGCGACTGGACAGCAACAGCCCTAAAGAAGCAACACTGGCTGCGGAAGAAGATGAAGGCCCGAGCCCGGCCTGCATTGCAAAGCAAGACAGCGGACTACTGCAATGACTTGGGTTACAACACAATTATTATATATTATATGTAGTCAGGTTGATGGCTCAAGCTTGGCCTGCCCAGCCAGCAGCAACAAAGGGCAAAGTGAGCTTTTTGCGCTACTGGTTAATGAGGTTTTTAAGAGTTTCAGCATGAAGTATGCCTAAGGAAGAGAGAGGAAGGGTTCAATAACAGAGTTCAGTTGTGTACCCAGAGAAGCACGCTGGAACCAATTAAGGCAGAGATAGCATACCACACTGCCAGCTTAGAGATCCAGTGACGACTCACAACACCCACCAGTGACGTGGCAACAAGGTCTGCCGCTTCCTTTGCCTCTGCGTCATGCCCCTGCAAGGAAAAAATATATAAGAACTAGAAAAACGACGCAGGCACTAAAACCTCTTCCCACACACTAATGTAGCCAAATGAGCCACATCGGTGCTACTATTGGTAGGAATGCAGGAACGGAAAAAATGGACTCTATATCAGGGTGTGTTCTAGCAGGCACGACGCAAGGATGCCAAAGCAAATGAGCAAGGTCCCCTATTTAATTAATGGGAGTAGTTGAGTAGAACAGGAGAATCTTGCCACGCTGTCTCCTGCGGCTGACACGTGACACAGATCTGCACCTATTCCTATGCAACTGGGATCAGGCAGGCAACCGTTTCCTAATGTACCATTTCCTAAGAGAGGAAAACTCAGCAAAACTTGCCAAAATGGCACGATCTTGCCTGGGAAGAGAGGTAGCTGACAACTGGAAACTCGCCTGTACCAGTAGCGCCCTAAGAGTCATTGATCCGCAGTTTAGCACCGTGGAAGCATAAGCAGGGACTGAGCGAGCATCTACACCTTCCAGGGCCGAGGCAGCTCGCTGAGAGCAGCTGACTACCTCTTCCTGATAAGTATGTGAGGTTTGATAAGAGTCATTGTTATGATCAAAAAGAATTTTAGGGAGCTCACTGAGGTTCCAAAGTTATGAAAAGACACTCTGTACTCTGTACAACTGTGCGTAGCGGTGAAAAGGACTAACCCAGTTACTCTGGTCAGTCTCGATGGAGGCCGTTGCAGCCATGAGCCTGAGTGTGCAGAGGCTCCCTTGAGTTAAATTCTATAAGACTCATTCTGTTGCAGGTTTGATGTAGACCTACCTAGCGTAGTCGATGCCCTGCTCCTCTGGGTGCATGCTCAACCCAGAACGAAGCACGTCCATGGCTTGGTCATGCTTACCCTTGTAATTGTACAAGAAATAATGTGTGATGCATTCATTTGGCAGTTTGTGAGTGTGTCTGTGCGTGTATGTTTACGTGTGTATGCGTGTGTGTTTACGTGTCTGTGTATGTGTGTGTGTGTGTGTGTTTGTGTGCGCGTTGTGTGTAAACGGGTGCGTGCATGCGTGTGTACTCTTAAGCGAGTGCAGATCAGGTTGCTGTGCATATGAGTGACACGGGCATGTGTGTGTGTGTGTGTGTGAGTGAGTGAGTGTGTGTGTGTGTGTGCGTGTTTGTGTGTGTGTGTGTGTGACTGTGTGTGTGTATGTATGCGTGTGAGAGTGTGTGTGTGTCTGTGTGTGTGTGTGTGTGTGTGTGTGTGTGAGTGTGTGTGTGTGTGTGTGTGTGTGTGTTTCACACCTTGCAATCCTGGGACACATATTGAATCATCTGGTCAGTGACAGAGGTTGAAGAAGCGTAACAACGAGCTATAGAAGTGGGGAGGGTACATTTCTGCCACAAACTTGGGCTGGTGAAGGGACTTCTGAAGAGCATATTTATATATGACTATATATGTGAGCTGCCTTCCTCATCAGCGATTTTATTATGGGGAAACGCAGCTTTAAGGATCAACATGTTCTAATTACTGGGGGTAGCACTGGTACGCGCACACACACACACAAACACACACACACAGACACGCACACACACGCACCTACACACATGTGCACACACATACACACATGCGCACACACACACACACACACACACACACACACACACACACACACACACGCACACACACACACACACACACACACGCACGCACGCACACACGCACACACGCTGCACGCACACACACACACACACACACATACATACACACACGCATGCACACACACACACACATCCATGTATACCTGTATACATATATACACACACACACAAGCGCAAGGCACACTCACACTAGACACACATTGATGAAGGGTACAGTCATCCCTGTTTGTTGCCATCCTTATGCAGGCATAGGCTTAGCCCTGGCCCACGAGTTTGTAAGGCACAAAGCACATGTTACCCTGGTTGCAAGGACTGCTGCAAAACTAAAGCAAGCGGTCCAGGAGCTTCAGGATGCGGCAAGAGCAGCCAACGGGAGTCAGGATGTTGTCCAGATTAGCTACCAAGCAGCAGACGTGACACAGCCTAAGCAGGTGGGTCAGACCCAGACACAGTCATCAGTCATACACACAAATGCACGTGCGCGCACACAGGTAAACACAAAAGCATAGCATATGTTTGAGAACACACACACGCACAAATACACACACACACATTCACACACACACACACACACACACACACACACACACACATTCACATTCAAACTCTTGCATGCGGACGCACACATACACGCACGCACACATATGCACACGTTTGACAAGTCGCAATGTAGTTCGTTGTGTTTTACTCGGGCGGTTTTCAGGTGCAGGCAGCTGTAGATGCTGCAGAGGCAGCGCAGGGGCCGGTGGATGTGCTTGTCTGCAATGCAGGGGCTGCACAACCAGGTGGTGTTACGTATAGCATAAGATGTTATTGGCCTAGTAGCCTGGGCTGAATAAGCAAGTGAATCTTGGCTTAACTCTGCTCAGGCCCTTCCACTGCTTGGGTGCGATTAAGACTCAAAAATCTCAATTTGTAGATACAGCAGTGCAACTCCTCATCCAACGTGCCTTCCTACAGGCTACTTCCACCAGCAGGACCTAAGTGTGTTTGAGTCCACCATGCAGCTCAACTTCCTCGGAGTGGTAGCGTCAGTGCAGAGCTTGTATTCGCGCATGGTGCAGCGAAACTCAGGCCACATCTGCCTTGTTTCCTCAGTCATGGGTACTATGGGTGGGTGGGTACTGTCACAAATATGTATCCTTGTGCCATATAGGGTTGCCTTATGTGTTAATCATTTCAAATTGGGTAAAATTTTGCACTAAAGTATCCCCATTTCCCCGTGCGTCCTTGTTGTTTGGGGCTTGCAGTTCAAATAACTCTGGCTTCCAAGTCCCTCACATCACCAGCAAGTGCCTACGTCTAACCTGTTGCTGCTCGCTTGCGTGCATACATACTACATACACACACGCGTGCCAGGTTTCTCTGGGTATTCAGCGTACGCTGCATCAAAATATGCTGTTCGGGGCTTAGCAGATTGCTTACGAAATGAGGTAAGTCGACAGCACTTAGGTAAGACCAAATCAATTGCCTTCAAGTCCTGTATCCTTGAATGCTAGTGTGTAGCTCCCCTTGCAAATGCAGGGAGACTGAGTTGTCTTGGCTTATCATGTCTATTCGCTGATCAATTACAGCTTCAAGGCACCAACGTCCTCATCTCTCTGGCTTTCCCTCCGGATACGGACACCCCA
>Ga0307951_1001827_pt1 | contig 13126 bp, 11 predicted proteins | sample OrgLakmetagen374_FD_201842 | JGI IMG/M metagenome (GOLD analysis project Ga0307951, IMG submission 201842) | Saline water microbial communities from Organic Lake, Antarctica - #374 | ecosystem: Environmental > Aquatic > Non-marine Saline and Alkaline > Saline | place: Antarctica: Organic Lake... | reverse complement strand
ACACACACACACACACACACACACACACACACACACACACACACACACACACACACACACACACACACACACACACACACACACACACACACACACACTGGAGGCAAGCTTCTTAACTCTTTGAGATTCAAGACTCAGTTCCTTGAAAGGCTTCAGAGTGTGAGTGTTGCAGATGGTGCCACCCACACCCAAAAGGATGATGTGGAGAGTAACGAAAGCTTGCTTGCAAGAACAGCAATTACGGACGATTATGACCTGAAAACGTGTGCGCCCGAGTTCGAACTGGAGATCTCACGAAGTGAGGAGCACCCAGATCAAATCTCCGATTACCAATGTAGTGCATTGTAAAAGGCATACGAGATATATGAATAGGAATTGTATTCCTATATGTATCGTTACATTCGCCTACCGTCATGTGCTTGCATCCTCAAAAGCTTCATCACAACCAGGTTAACCCGAAGGTTTTACGTGGTTGCTTGCAAGAACAGCACTTTGGGATGATTATGACCAAAATGTGTGCGCCCAAGATCAAACTGGAGATCTCACGGAGTGAGGCGCACCCAGATCAAAGCTCAGATTACCAATGTAGCAGCGCATCGTAAAAGGCATACTGGAGATATAGGATTAGGTGTTTTTATATGTATCGTTACAAGTACCGCTTGATCATCAGAAGATTCGTTGAAATACTGCTGTCAAACTCAAAAAGGGGAAAGGTATTATATTTACATCAAAACATGTCCGAGTTGTGTACCATCCGTCCCGGATCTCTTACTTGCCTAAGGCCTGAATAATTTTGTCGTCAATGCTGAAATCAATTTCCTTCTTGTCCCGGCCGGACGCGAAGTACGCCTTCGCCAGCTCATCCACATCTGTGAGGAACGTGTGCTTTGGCGCCCAGCCTAGCTCAAGTTTGGCCTTGTCCGAGTTGGCAAAGAAGTGGATCGTCCTGTATGTTGATGTGGGGCATATCAGGTTGCATGAAAAGCAGAGGGCAAAAATGGTCAAGGGGCAATGTACACAAGCAGAGAAACACAAGGAAGTGGAACACTCAAAACAATTTACCACTACAGTGGCGCACGAAATTTAAGAAGCGTTCCTGAGGAGCATCTCAGAGAAGCAAAGCTCAATACACAAACAAGGCTTATGCTTACTGCTCATCCTTTGGTAACCAAGTGTAAGCGCCACCATTGAATAAATACTAGGGCAAACAAGATTTATGCAAACTACTTTCTGCTCATCCTTTGGTGACCATGTGAAAGCGCACCCATTTAAAAGAAAACTGGAGCAAACAAGGTTTGTACAAATTGCTTACTGCTCATCCTTCAGTGACTATGAGAAAGCGCACACACTGAATAAAAACTAGTGCAAGAGTTCAACCCGTTGTTTGTTAGCATTTTTCATAGTGCAATTGCAACATCGAACAAAAGACTTAACCCAATCTAGAACCTCTGTGGAAAAATTGACAATTGATAGGTGGATCCTTGGTTTTAACAAGCTTCAGGTACAGGGTAAACCTAAAATAAAGGCACAAGATCAGAGCCTAGCTAAGCCAAAAAAAGGACCCATGCGGCCACCCTAAAACAGGCTGCAACTGAAGCCAATCTAAAAAGGACATTATGTCACAGATCTCTGGACGAGCCTTTTCTAGAAAGAAAATCATACTCTCCAGCCAATTCCTAACCCCAAACCACTCAATTCACTTCGTAGCTACGCTCATCCAAACCACTCAATTCACTTCGTAATTCACTTCATCCAAACCACTCAATTCACTTCGTAATTCACTTCATCCAAACTACTCAATTCACTTCGTAGCTACGCTCATCCAAATGGGACACGCCCAACTCTAAAAAGGTACAAAACATATCAGCAGCATATTGTGGATGCTGGGAGGGAAATTCTACTACGCGTACTTACTTTCCCTTTTCTACACCAAATAATACCGTCAGGCAAATTCAACATACCGGAATGGGAAGCCCTCTGCTTTGCCGCTCTTCCCCAGACCCAATGCTGTGGGATCGTACAAAAGTACGTTGGGTTCTTTACCCATGGCTTTGGACACCGCATTCACGATACCTGTCATACAATCGCGCATATACCCAATTGTTAACAGTTGGAAGGTGGTGAAAGGAGGGAGAGCTAGGCTTACTATGGCAGTTTGGGTAGCTGCTTACTTTTGAAGTTGTTATCGTTTTTATGATAATGCAATTGTGCAGCTCAGTAGACGAAGTGATGGCTGCGCACCACTACCAATGTTCTGCATCACAAACCAGTCCCTCATTTCAGCGACAAGTTGTGACATTTTGTTCTTACCGTTGTTCCATCTACTTGCCATTCCCTCACCAACATTGGTATTTTGACTTTTGTCTGACCTTCATTGGTACTTTGGGCTGCTGAGGATTCTTCTCCCTATGCAAACTCTGTTTACCGTGGAGATTTGCACCATAGGTATAGATAGCCGTATAGCTAATGTTTTCAACCACCCCTCAGTAGCATCTTGCAACAGGGCCCCGCATGGGCCTGCATTACCTGCATTGGGCTTATTAAGTTAGCGGCGCCCCCTCATCTAGCTTACCTTGGGCAAAATAAAATGATTTCAAGCTGATACGCATCCACTACGAGTCCATGCGGTACTCACCAACAAAGGAGATGCAGCGATCTGAGCACACATTAAAATGCTGGCCTACGGCTGCCTCGTTACCAGGCACAGCTGCAAGCATGCTGGCCACGTCTTCCACGTGGGTGAGTGTGGTAAGCTGGATGCCTGGCACTGGGATGGGCACAGGCCGGCCACTGCACACATAGTTTGGCACGGAGGCGTGTCACGTTGAAATGGTACCGCAAGTAGAGTTGGCCATAACCATATATATACGGTGTATATACGGTATTTTTTGCAGGGAAATCACCATATATACGGTCATATACGGTGTATATATACGATTCTAGCCAACCCTACAAACAAGGCAAGTCGGAGGATGCGTATGGTGACCATAACCTTTTGTTATGTACGGCTCTGGTCAACCCCATGTGCACATCATATATATACAACTAGGGTTGGCCAAATCCATACATATATACGTATATACGGTGTATGTACGGTATATTAGGCAGAGAAATCACCATACATACGGTCATATACGGTGTGTATATAAGGTTCTGGCCAACCCTATATACAACACATGTGACCGTAAATATCATGGAGATTCTCCTGCCAAATTTCCCTGCCATATTATCGGCTGTTTGTCGTTCATGATATTCTGGTCATCCATAAGCACGTGCCCTGAATGCTTAAATAGGGGCGGTCACAGCAAGGCACTGTATACGGTTAGCAGTTCCATACGCGTGTCAACCAGGTGGCCTACACAGTCAATTGCACTGACCAAGCAGCAATGTGGATGGCCAAATACAGATGCGTTTATGTTTGTGACGGTTGTCAATTCCAATTACCGTCGTGCTTGAAATGATTATGTGATTTTTGAAGTTTGTGACGCGTTTTGACAATTTTGGTGATTATAATTTCCGTGAAACTTTTTTGGGGTTGGCAAAAGCCACCGGGATTGCCTCTTCCAGCCTCTCACAGCCCCTCCCTTGCCTCCCTTGCCCCTCCCTTGCCCCTCCCTTTTATCAGACCACTGTGCATCATCAGTGTGCACCTGAGGCACAGCAATGAGGCACAGCAACTAAAGGGCAAAGGACCAGCAGCCTCACTCTCCTGGTCATCATGACTCTAGTGAAAAACTAGGTCTGAGAACAGAGATAAGCTTGCCCTCAAGCTTTCACCATGTCATCTATGCTAGCTAGCTGCTGAACTTGCTCTGGGGGAAGTTGTGGGGCCACCTTCCTGCGCCCTTCGGGCCGTACGCGCCCCGTGGCTTTGCCTTGTGCCACAGCACAGCCCCTTCAAAACAACTTCTGCCTTGCCTGCCTCCAGCCAACCCTTCAATTGAGCATTCAAGGTGAATGGGTTTACATAGCTAGGGCACTGTAGTCTCCAAGCAGCCCTGGTGCTGCTGCCTTTGCTGCCTTTTTTTTCTGCTGCTTTGCTTGCTGCAGCTGCGTTGCTGGCCACAAGCTGCTGGCTCTGGCGTATGGAGCCGGTAGCTGGGGTGACAGCTGGGCTGTCAGCTGCAATTTCCCCCTCTGGCAGGATGCGCATGCCAAACTGGAGGAGGTTGCCCTACTTCATCTTCTTCTTGGGGGGGGGGGGGGGGATTCCCAGGTGGGAGAGGCTCATCCACCCCCTCTGACTCGTGAATAGACCTCTTGAAAGCCATCTACAGCTTACACAGATAAATGGGACAGTTTAGCTCATTTTTAGAGCAAGTTTGATCTCGGGATTTTTTTTGGCCTTATGGCTGTGATTCAAAAACTCCGGGATATTTTTTTATTTTTCTAAGTGGTCATACAGCCAATTTCCGGGATAGGTCGCCGGGATTACGATCACGTAATACTTTCAAGCACCACGGTACGTAGCCTGGACGGCAGTGAATATGTATGGCACCGAACGAGGTAGGTGAGGTGGTAGCTGCTGAGACGGCATCAAACGGCTGGGAAAAAGGGAACGACCAAGGATCAGAGCAAGTGCACCCTCTGAGGTTTTGCTCAGTTAGGCAAGCAGACAGAAAAGCCTTTGTCAAAGCAAAAACGCTTGTGTCATGCCTGCTCGTCTTTCTCTCACGTGATTGAGTAATCGAGATCGTGAGGTTTGGATGATCGTTAAGGGCCTGCATCACAAATTTGATAATTAGACCAGTTCCCATCCCCCCCACTCACCGCGCTACTCTGTCCATGAACCACTGCTCACAGTCCTTTGCGGTGTGGGGGCCATAAATGTACAAGGGCTGGAACACAGTGTAAGGCATCTTGACTTCCTGCACATTCAAAAATGTGTGGTGCAACGTGAAATTCGAGACTTGGCTGGCTTGCGTGTGCTGATCCGTTTCGCTTGGTATTAAATCGTCAAATAACAAGGATGGTGCCACAAGGGCGCTCATTTTGTACCTATTTTACATATATTGGGGAGGCCTAGACACACTGACCCTGCTATGCTATCGACTTTTGGCTTCCTTGCCATACACCCTTACAAACAGGCACACACACACAAACACACACACACACACACACACAAACACACACACACATACACACACACATACAAACACCGCAACCCTGCATACAGCTACAACAGGGAGGTGAAGAGACAAAAACAACACACATACTCTCACACACAAACACACACACACGCACACACACACACACACACGCACACACACACACACACAAACACACACACACACACACACACAACGTGTTGCAGTGCACGTTGCACAATACTGGGGCAAGGAGTGAGTGTAGGCTCCAATTTTCTGCAAGTTAACTTAGTTAATTCCAATAATCAGTTGACCTGCATGCCAGCACACAGAAGGGCATATGGTTACAGAGGTCTTGATTTCACCAACCAGAGGTCTTGGTTTCACCAACCAAAGCCGCACCACGAGCCCCCAACGACTAACCTTTAAGTAGTTCTCGACCTCTACATGCCCTGCACTGGCCTTGCGGGCATCCCCTTCATAGTGGCATGGCTCAATGGAGTTCGCATTGTAGGCTCCAGCGCTGCCCACAAAGACGTAATGCTTCACCTTACCCTGCCCATACGCAATCCAATATGCATAAAGATGTGTGAAGATGTGTTCTAAGATGTGTTCCCACGCCTAGACAGTGCTTTTAAATTAGGTTGAAGTTGCAAAGTTAAGAAAACTGCAAGCCTGTGTTTCTATAACAATAGGTACAATTTGTGTGGCGCATCCCTAGCAGAGAAGGACGGATGCCAACCACATTTGCGTTTACAGTCTGCTCTCACCACGTGGGCATCAATGAGTGGCTTGCAGCTCGCCATGTCCTTGCCATTGTTGTCGTACACCACCTCAAACTCCCCTTGCGGCCAAGTAGCAGGGTCTGTCGGGCTGCCCCAGCTGATGGTGGCCCCCATCTTTTCCAGCTCACCGTACTGGCTAAAGGGCGCCTTGGATGCTAGTTTTGCCTGTGCACGGTGTAAGCGGTGCACATCATCATCACCTGGATCATCACCTTGGCAAGTGCGTTACTACAGAAAAGACATACAAACAAGGCCTACTACGTATGCCTCCGCACCTGATCCCCGTCGTTGCAAATTGTTACGGAGTGCCCCTTCTTCATCAGCTCTTGAGCCAGATGCAGGCCAATGAAGGAGTGGCCTCCACCTACAAGCAGGCAGAAGCAATCAGGGAAAGAGCGTGCATCTCTTGAGTGAAGAACATGCTGAGCTGGTAGGGTATTGGCTTGCAGGTCTCCTTGAACTGAGGGAATGTGTAATGTATGATTAGGAAATGATGGGGGATCACTGGGCATCCTTCCATCTGCCTCCTCTGTTCCCCCGGAGTTCAAGGGCGTGCACTCCCACCTTTGGTGTTTACAATAAGGCACTTCTGGGCCCTCACAGATACGGGCTTCCTTGACACTGCAGGCCGTTGACACTGCCGGGAGTTGCTGCCTCGCAACATGGTGCGCCCCGCCAAATGGTGCTTCCCTTGTAATTGCATGTTTAATTAATTGTTAATAATATCGCATACCGGCTCCACGTCGAACTGTGCAGTCTTTTCTGGCATTATATCGCCTTCGAATTTGGTTGAATTTATTCGGATTATAGCTTTACATCAGTAGTAAAGATGAGGGCATCCAACAGTGTACTGTCCTCTGCCCGTTCTCTTTTGCTGCGTAATTGCACGTGCAATCTAGACGCTGCCGCGATCTTGCAGCAATCCAGGGGAATTTGTGGGTTTGTTGGTGCGTCGAAGGAAGATGGGCCCAGCTCCACTTCTGCAACTGTGCTAGGAACCTCCGTGTTCCGTGCCGCAGCACTAAGTGTGCCATTCTCTGCGGCACGCCTACTGAGCACCAGCAGCGGTGTGGCTGACAGCAAGCTTGACTTGGCGAGCAAAGTTCTGGAGCAGGCCACAGTTCTGACCCTGGTAGGCAACATATCTGCTTTCTTGCTATGCATGTCTTATTGCGTCATCAGCAGGTGGGTCGGCCAGCGACCAGCAGGGGTCCACCTGCAGTCCTTCCTCTAAGGGGTCATGTGCACCTGTCACTGTGCTGCAAATGCAGCGTGAGGAGCTTGATGTGCTCGGCAATGGCGTGGCCATGATCCCTTTCTCCGAGTTTGCGCGTCTGTCCGCAGCTGCAGGCTGCTCCAGGTGAGAGCGGCTTTGGCAAGCAAGCTCACATCTGACTTACAGCACATCGTTTGCAATTGCGGGACAGTGCAGCAATAGCCGTATATAGCCATAGGTAGATGATGGGCTTTCTTACCCAACCGGTGCCATTTGTGCTCAATATTTCTTGCTTTTACTTCAAGCTTCCGTGTTTTGATGCACGTGTCGTGCACGTATACTGCAGGACGGACAACGAGGCATCTGAGCTGTGCAACCAGCTGCAGAAGGCATGCATCGTGCTGCGCCACAAGGACTCAGTTTACTTGCGTCCTGAAGAGATTGCTGAAGCCGGTAAGTGGCCATCGTACATTCATGCACACACTCCTGTCCTCGCTCTTCCCTGCCCAGCGGCCGACACACACACACACACACACACACACACACGCACACACACACACACACAAACACACACACAGTCATGATGATGATGCCGAGCAACAAGACGGACGCTGAGAGGACACTGCTAGATGTGAGGGAGGGGACAAACGTTGAGCAATCAGTGGGCAGGTCTACTCATGTACATGGGCAGGTCTACGTACATGCGAGCACAGCGCTATAGGGTCGATTGTGGATTCCCACAGAAACAACATTCACATAACGGCATTCACGCATGAGCAGCATTTAGCCAGTAGCAGTAGCGCTCGTTCTCGATGAGGCTTGACCTGCTCATCTTCGCCGCACATGCACGTACATGTACACACGCACACAAATACCTGCGTAGGTTGAAGAGGAGCTCAAGGGCTTGGAGCACGTACACAATCAGCTGGAAGAGGCAGCCCAGCGGCGCACAAATGCCATGCTGAGCATGGGCTTAGTGGTGCTGTGCTCCCAGTTTGTGATCTTCTATTACCTTACGTGGTGGGAGCTGAGCTGGGTAAGTCAGTTCCACTTGAAGCCAACTCCCACCTTATCTGTCCCCGGGTGCTAGGTGGTAGAGTCTAACGGAGGCAACCGAACCGACGTGTGTGCATGTGCTCCCAAAATGTTCCTCGCCAACACTCATACCTCAATACTCTGTATGGCCCCACTGTGCTCAATCTAGGCTTTGACTTCGGCAACAAACGTGCGTGTGCTCCAAAATGCTCCTAGTTGGGCTAACAGTAAGCCCTTGTGAATATGATATTTTGTGTGGTTAGTTCTGTCTATTCACTTCAAGGGCCTAGTTCTGTCTACTCATTTCAAGGGCCCTTTAGGCCAATAAGCACAAGCAAAGGTGTTTGCAGCAGCAGTTCGTTTTATTGTGAATTTGTTTTAAACCCTGCGCGTAAGCGAGTCTGCATACCATGAGATGCAAGCAAGATCGCTCCAAACTCTGAGCCTAGGCAAGGCAGGAAAAAGCAAGGTCAGATGCACACCCATATCTGCCTGGCTGCGTTTGCACGTGTGAGCTTGAGCCTTTTATTCTACGTCAAAGCATTCTCGTATATTTGCTGTGTGTTCCCGGTCTCACCTTTTTATGATTGCGTTATGCTGGAACTGGCAACGACAGATGTGATTCGTGCTCACTCTTTCTTATGCAAGAGTGTTTGCAATCATGCTGTGAAGCCACAATGTGCTGACATGCTCCTGTTCCTTCCTTTGCGCCTCCCTGCAGGATGTCATGGAGCCCATAGGTGAGCACTGTGTGTGCATGTGTGTGTGTGCGTGTTCAATTTGCCTGTTCTGACAGCTTTGGTTTGTGTACGCGTTCGTGTGTAGGAATGTATGGTCGCTGCCATGCTTGTTCAAGAGGCTAAAGGCTCTCCTACAGCAAAGGCGCGGTATTGTACTGTGGGAAACAGGATTCATACTACTTTGATAATTGATTTCAGAAACGGCTGCCCTATTAGCGTGAAACTGGTTCTCTGGTTTGAAACAGGGCTGTCCTGATAGCGTGAAGCTGGTTCACTGCACACTTCAGATGTTTGTGTTGGGAAGTTTGTGTGTGTGTGTGTGTGTGTGTGTGTGTGTGTGTGTGTGTGTGTGTAGTCTGCAGCTTGCACTCCGTCGGTGCTGTGTCCAGGCAATAATTGGAAGCAGTTGCTGCCTGTGAGCATTTGTCTGAGTGCACCCTCCTTGCAACTAGAGTGCGTGACCCTCCACTTGTGTGCTTGTCACAGGCACCCCACAGTTAAAAAACACTGTGTTTGTGTCACCATTGTGTTCTGCGCATGCACACACACACACACATGCACACACACAATAGCCTTTGCTTGTTTCACTCTTGTGCACACATACATGCACATACACGCACATACACAGATGCAATTGCATGTGCGTGTACTGCGCCACCCCCTTTGCCACACACACGGACGTGCTACATGATCAACCTGTTCTACCTCCTGTGTTCTCTACGTGAATGCAAGCGATCGCGCAACCCCTGGTGCCACTCACGCAGGCTACACACCTGTTCTACCTCCTGTTTTTTTACGTGAATGCAAGCATTTGTGCCACCCCCACTGCCTGCCACTCACGCAGGCTACACACCTGTTTTACCTCTCCTGTTTTTTATACGTGAGTGCAAGCATTTGTGCCACCCCCGCTGCCTGCTACTCACTCACGCAGGCTACACACCTGTTCTACCTCTCCTGTTTTTTACGTGAATAACGCAGGCTACACACCTGTTCTACCTCCTGTGTTCTCTACGTGAATGCAAGCATTTGTGCCACCCCCGCTGCCTGCTACTTCCTCACGCAGGCTACATGATCAGCTTGTTCTACTCCATCTGTGCGTACGTGTACTTCCTGGGTACCAAGGGCTCCCAGTTCGACCTAGGGCCCTTCAAGGAGTTTTGGAGCAAGCGCATCCTGAACAGCAGAAAGGCCAAGCTGGCATTCGACCAGGAGCGCTGGGACTTTTTGGTGGGTGGTGTGCATGTGCTACCTGCTTGTGATTTGCACTCTGTGTGTTTCCTTGATGTCCTTGCGTGTCAGCCAGTCGCTCCAATCACATCAACCACTCGCACGAGTAAAAAAAGTTACATTCCAGGCACATCGACAGGTCGCCCTAGTCATTTAGTCGCTCCAATCACATCAACCACTCGCACGAATAAGATACGAAAGTTACTTTCCAGGCACATCGACAGGTCGCCCTAGTCATTTAGTCGCTCCAATCACATCAACCACTCGCACGAATAAGATACGAAAGTTACTTTCCAGGCACATCGACAGGTCGCCCTAGTCATCTAGTCGCTCCAATCACATCAACCACTCGCACGAGTAAAAAACGAAAGTCACTTACCAGTGACACACGCCAAGCAGCCACGACACCAGGGCTGCGACCCCTTTGTGAATGGCTTGGCCAGAACCGTCCATAAGCACAGAAACAAGCACCACAGTCGTTTCTTCTAAACTTTCCCATAACTCAAACACCATGCACACCAGGGTTGTTCAGTTCGTTTTTTTGGGAGCAAGGGTTGGATAAAGTTTGTGAAAGTTCTAAAACCCTCAAACTGTTTGAGCAGTTCGATGTGCAATTTTAAAAATGGAGCTGTACTAAACGGCTGGCATGTTCACATCATCCCTCAATCTACGAGCGCTCACGTCCAATCATAGAAGAAGTGCTCCCATGTCAAAACGAGCAAAAATGCCTTGCCAGCAATGTGGCTTTGCACAAGTCATTGGTACTACAGCACACAAGTGTAAAGAAGCTGCAGTTGTCCACTGTACAACGGCATTGAAATAACAATCACAGTGCCTGCACCTGCATTGGAGTTCCTACTAATGCTGGTGCTTGTGCACGTAGCAAGGAACTACCCCTTCACTCATGTTGTGGTTATCGCTGGCACACACACACACACACACACACACACACACACACACACACACACACACACACACACACACACAAGCACAAACATCCTCCCCCACCTTGTGCAGGTTCAGCAGCGTGAGCGTATCCATGTTGTTTAATGCAATTATAGCCAAACAATACTGTCGCTACCGATGGTGCACAGGTCAAGCAGCGTGAGCGTATCCATGTTGTTTAATGCAATCATAACCAAACATCACTGTCACTACCCAACATCGTGCACAGGTCAAGCAGCGTGAGCGTATCCGCAAGCACCTTGGCCTTTCCCACCAGGTGTGTGGATAGCACAGGAAAGGAAGCTTAGGAAATCAAGGTGGACGTTGCACCAATTCCCACATTCCCACACAGATCTCCAGCTTCACTCTTCTGTCTGTTTTTTCTACGGCACTTTTGTTTAGAAGGCTAGGTTGGCCATTTTACTTGCTGTCTCTCCCTATTATCTCTTGCCCATACAAAACATATCATTCTTGACCCTCCAACAACCTCTGGCTTGTTTTAAAAATGCGTGATCACCTTATTCTGCTGGTTGAGGTTGGCCAGCACCACACAGGCATGAACAACTGTGTGTGTGTGCGTGCGTGCGTGTGTGTGTGTGTGTGTGTGTGTGTGCGTGTGTGTGTGTGTGTGTGTGCTTCTGTTGTTACATCGCTTGCATGAGGATCGTACCCGGGACACTTCAAATCGTGTGATCATGAAAAAGAAGAAGGAAGAAGAAAACTATGCAGGCAGTGTGAAACTCCCCATATTATTGTAATCAAGTACAGTATACGTGCCCAGCCCTGGCCAACCCTACGTAACTTGGCCCCTGTTCCAATACTCGTTCCTTTTACTCCCTGCCTTTAGGTCATGAGGGCTATCACAAAGCACTGAGGATATACTCACTCCTTTACTCCCTGCCTTTAGGTCATGAGGGCCATCACAAAGCACTGAGGGGCAGGTATTTTCGTCGCCACCTGTACATTCAAAAAGCTGGCTTGCTCCATCGCCGAGGGCGCGAGTGCAAGGGTGTGAGGTTTGCTTGCCCATAGGCACCTCTGTGGGTGCTATGCTGAGTTTTGTTCACCCAATTGTCACTCCACAAGCAAGTCAGTGGTGACCAGGTGTTCATTTGTCAGCACTCCTACTAAGTGATTTATTGTCAGCACTCCTGAGGTGGATGGTGATCCCTGCCTTGACCATGCTTGTGAGGAGCAGTCTGGCTTTACTAACTTCCCATTATATCCTCGTTTTTCAAGGATCGGTGCAGCTCTGGATTATTGCCATATTTTGATGGAGACGATGCGTGTAGGCGATTGTTCTGTTTGGTGGTCACCCTTGCCTCGTTGTTGAGGCAGAGCTAAAAGGAATGATCGACTATAATGATGAAAATGCAATAGTGAGATGTTTGGCTAAGCTTATCACAAGACTTCCTGTTTGGGGAATTGCCGCATGCATTTGCTGTTACATGCCTGGTTGCTCGGATAAGTATGACAGTTGATGCGTGTGATGAATGAGAGGTACATCAGCATGGAATAAACGAATGGTACCTTGCTTCCTGCTTGATTCGTTGGTTGAGTAGGCAATTATTTATGTGGCGTGTTATTAGCTGAAGGATTAGAAAAAGGTGTGGCCTTATATTGAGGGGAAGAACTTGATCCACGACTTGCTGATGGTTTCAACTAGAACATTTTCACATCAGTTGTAAGAAGTTTTGTTATGGTTACAGATTTCTCTCTTTCTCAATCGGTATGAGAGCTCTTGTCAGCCTGCCTGCTGTGGTCACACTGAAACCCCATTTTCTCCATTGTCTAAAGCACAACTTTTGTAGAAAAGAAGGGTTTAAGGCATCGTACCTGCAAGCGTTAGGATCAAAATCATCGGACCACGCTATAGAGCAGCATATACAATGGTTACACTGGTTACAATGGGGGGTGACCTTCAGCCAGGTTGTTTGGCTGGTCGGCTACTGACTGGTCTCGGCCAGCCACAAATAAATTCATAAGGGTAAGGGGTAAGGGTTACACAGCTGTATCCGCCAGCGAGGGCAGTTGAGCTATAGCAAAAAAAAAAAGGCAGCTTCAAGAAGAGAAGGAGGCCAGACTGAACAA
>Ga0307951_1001825_pt1 | contig 13129 bp, 14 predicted proteins | sample OrgLakmetagen374_FD_201842 | JGI IMG/M metagenome (GOLD analysis project Ga0307951, IMG submission 201842) | Saline water microbial communities from Organic Lake, Antarctica - #374 | ecosystem: Environmental > Aquatic > Non-marine Saline and Alkaline > Saline | place: Antarctica: Organic Lake... | reverse complement strand
ACACACACACACACACGCTCACACACACACACACACACACACACACACACACACACACACACACACACACACACACAATGTAGACACACGCACACACACACACACACACACATACACACACAAACACACACACACACACACACACACACGCACGCACACACGCACGCACGCACACACGCACGCACACACGCACGCACGCATGTATGTAAATTTGCTGACCAGCATGTTAAAGGGCTAGTTAAGAGTAGTCGCGCACTTGTGTGCACGTCAGCGAAACGCGCGCCAAGCCCATGCGCTTTTGCGTACTAAACGCCATTATTCAGAAATGTCTATATTCTCACTAGCAAATACATAGGCACGTGGGCAAGTACTTGCACACACGCATTGCAGACTTCACAGGTACAGTCACGTACATGTTCATGTTCTTACAACCTACGTCTTCTCCTCACTTTCTTGAACAGTGCCTTAACTGCACTATCCTTGCCATTGATTGCTCTCTCTTTTCATTTTTAATGTGCATGATCAGTGCTGCTGCTAACGCCCCTTCTTTTCGACCCCTTTAAAAAGATTTTGACCCACAACGCCCTTGGCACGTAGGATCAGCGCTGTTGCCGAGACCGTGGATGACTCATGCACAGTGCCTAAATGGTACATTGCACACCATTGCATGATCGCCCTCTCGTTGCTTTGATGTGCAGGGTCAGAGACTCATGCACAGTGCCTCAATCGTACATTGCACAGCATTTCATGCTCGCCCTCTCGTTCCTTTGGTGTGCAGGGTCAGAGGCTCATGCACAGTGCCTCAATCGTACATTGCACACCATTTCATGCTCCCCCTCTCGTTGCTTTGACATGCAGGGTCAGAGCTGTTGCTGAGACCGTGGCTTGCCTCATCCAAGCAGTGAGGGATGGCAAGGACATCGACTTGAATGTGCTCAAGAGCCAAGTCTCCCGCAAGTACAACATAGCCAGGTGCGGCTATGTGAATGAGAGTTGGTATGGTGCATGATTCAGTCATGTTAGTTTTAGATGGCGCAGTGGCTTGGACGTGAATGTGCCTGCAAGCCAAAGAGCCTGCAAGCACAGTTTTCTAGGCACAACACTTCCAAACATATGCGGCACTGTGAATGAGAACTGATGTGTACTTAAGTGAAGGACATGCTCCTGACTGCGAGGTATCCGTCAAGACGCTAAGAGGCATTCACGCAGGTATAAAGAGACGCAGAATTTGTGCAGTACTTGCTGAGTCATGTGTGATTGACCTGGGCATACGCCTTGAGATGTGATGTGTATTCCTGATTAGAATAAGATGTATAAGTAATTGAAGTCCGATGTGTTGTATGATATTTTATGCATGGTGACAATGAATTAAAAGCAAGGCGTGTGGGAACCGTAGTTGTTGCCTGTTTATGGAAATTAATAAATTAATTTGCACCTAAAATCTCTGCACTTTTTCTCCTACAAGTTCATGACTGGTGACGATCATTGTGGCTGTGCTGGAGGAGCGCATAATCAAGCGGTTGTAATTGCTCTGTTAGCTTTTGCACTTTTTTCCCTACACGTTCGTGACTGGTGGCGATCATTGTGGCTGTGCTGGAGAAGCGCATTATCAAGCGGTTGTGATTGCTCTTTTAGCGCACGGTTATAACTCCTGTTTCTGTTTCCATTTGCTGCAATTTCTCTGTTCATTTGTAGGGTTGGCCAGAACCGAATATACACACCGTATATGACCGTATGTATGGTGATTTCCCTGCCAAAAATACCGTATATACACCGTATATGCCTATAAATGTATGGTTTGGCCAACCCTGTTCATTTGCTCTCAGGAGTCCAAAGCTGGTGGAAATCATTGCGGCCGTACCTGAAGAGCACAAGGCCTCCCTCATGCCTCAGCTCAAGGTATGTGCACCAAATGAAGCTGCCGACTGTTCTTTGTTTTTTCTCTGTGTTTTGCCTACCATATTGAAAAAGCCAAGGCCTCCCTCCCTCATGCCTCAGCTCAAGGTATGCGCACCAAATGAAGCTGCCGACTGTTTTTTGTTTTTTTCTCTGTGTTCTGCCTGCCATATTGAAAACGTCAAGGCCTCCCTCCCTCATGCCTCAGCTCAAGGTATGCGCACCAAATGAAGCTGCCGACTGTTTTTTGTTTTTTCTCTGTGTTTTGCCCACCATATTGAAAACGTCAAGGCCTCCCTCCCTCATGCCTCAGCTCAAGGTATGTGCACCAGGTAAACCTGCTAGGTTCTCTTTCCTCTGTGTACAATGCAACACATTCAAAGCATCAAGGCCTCCCTCATCGTGTTCATTCTGTGTACACATATTCACTAGGTTGGCCAGAACCATATATTTACGGTGTATAAACAGTATTTTTGGCAGGGAAATCACCAAATATACGGTCATACGGTGTATATATACGGTTCTGGCCAACCCTACATATTCACTAGGCCCCCTCCTACCTCAGTACACTCAAAGCGTGCGTACCGCAAATGCTGCAGACATTGCTCCCACAAGAGATGGCGCAATTTGTACTTTATTTGCAACTCCAGCAAGTCAATTGCCTTTGGCGATTGCAACTTCATTGCAGCTTTATTGAAAAACCAGCAAGCCAATTGCCTTGGACGTTTGCAACTCCATTGCAGCTCCATTGCAACTCCAGCCCAATTTGCCTTTGGCGATTGCAACTCCATTGCAGCTTCATTGCAACTCCAGCAAGCCAATTGCCTTTGACATTTGCAACTCCATTGCAGCTCCATTGCAACTCCAGCAAGCCAATTGCCTTTGACGTGTGCAACTCCATTGCAGCTTCATTGCAACTCCAGCAAGCCAATTGCCTTTGACGTGTGCAACTCCATTGCAGCTCCATTGCAACTCCAGCTCAATCTGCCTTTGGCGATTGCAAGCCCTCATTGCTTGACCTTGCAAGCGTGCACTTCCGACAAAAGTGGCATACGGGTGCACATAGAAGTGGTGGTGCAGCCATGTGCGTTAGAGGGGCACAAGTCACATGGCCCGCTAGCTGTACACCGCGGACAATGTACAGCGATTGTATATCACTGCACAGTATCTCAAATTTTCCCGCTAGAAAGGCATAACCATACTGCATACATGCCCTGGCTAGCTGCTGGCCCTACCAGCACCCATCTCGCACGTTCGCTGTTACCTGTCCAGGCCAAGCCTGTGTGTACGGCCCTACTGATACCCCTCTCACACGTGTGTGCTGCCATGTCATCTGTTCTGTCATCTGTCTAGCTGCTAACCCTGTCTGAATGGCCCCACTGACACCCTCTTTCACGTTCGCTGTCATCTGTCCAGGCCAAGCCTGTGTGAACGGCCCTACTGACACCCCTCTCGCACGTTTGCTTCCACCTGCCTAGCTGCTCACCCCACTGACACCCCTCTCGCACGTGTGTGCTGCCATATTATCTGTGCTGTCACCTGTCTAAGCCAAGCCTGTGTGAACGGCCCTACTGACACCCCTCTCACCCGATTGCTGTCACCTGTCTAGCTGCTAACCCTGTCTGAATGGCCCCACTGACACCCTCTCACACGTGTGTGCTGCCATGTCATCTGTGCTGTCATCTGTCCAGGCCAAGCCTGTGTGTACGGCCCTACTGACACCCCTCTCGCACATTTGCTGCTACCTGTCTAGCCGCTAACCCTGTCTGAATGGCCTACTGACACCCCTCTCACACGTTTGCTGCCACCTGCCTAGCTGCTCACCCCACTGACACCCCTCTCACACGTGTGTGCTGCTATGTCATCTGTGCTGTCATCTGTCCAGGCCAAGCCTGTGTGTACGGCCCTACTGACACCCCTCTCACACGTGTGCTGCCATATCATCTGTGCTGTCATCTGCCCAGGCCAAGCCTGTGCGTACGGCCTCAGGAATTGCCGTGGTGGCCGTCATGTCCAAACCCCATCGGTGCCCCCACATTGCTACTACAGGTGAGAAGGATTAGCATGCATGTGTGTTTGTTTGTGTGCGTGTTTTACTGTGTGTGCGTGTTCCTCTTTGCTTCTGCAATGTGTATGTATTATCTTTGCTGCTGCAATGCCTATGTAGGATGCGTATGTGTACGTAGTTTCTCTTTGCTACTGCAATGTGTATGTACTATCTTAGCTGCTGCAATGTCTATGTAGGATGCGTGTATGTATGCGTGTACTTAGGATACACTCATATATGCGTGTGTGCATCTGTGTGATGTGCCTATGCTCTTTATTGCCTGAGCTGCTTACGCTCAGTGTGAAATCGTATGTATGTGTGTACTTAGAATACACGCATATATGTGTGTGTGTCTGTGCTCTTTAATGCCTGAGCTGCTTGCACTCCAGTGTTAAATCGCTCAGCTTCTCCCACTTTGTGCAGGCAACATCTGCATCTACTGCCCGGGAGGCCCTGACTCTGACTTTGAGTACTCAACACAGGTGAAATTCTACGAGAGGTTCTTTTGGGAATGTGCAAGGATTGAAATAATACATACATAATACATAATGCATACATAATACATACATAATACATAATACAGTTATGGAGCACTTAGGATCTGGGGGTGGTTTTACTGACAAAATTTCACGGTGTGAACAGAGTTACAAATGCGCAGCTTAAGTGCACAAAGGTTCAGGAACGTTTGTGCGCTCAAGCATCTAACAGTAACAGAGCAGATACTGTGTAGGGAACAAGCAGACCTTGGTATGTTTTGAAATCACCTTTGTGTTACTGATGCTCTATTAGCGGCAGCTATAACAGTCAGGAGGCTATAGCAGTCTGTAGCCAGCAGCAATAACAGTTCATAAGTAACGGCTGTAACAGTCTGTAGCCAGCAGCTATAACAGTCCGTAAGTAACGGCTGTAACAGTCTGTAGCCAGCAGCTATAACAGTCTGTAAGCAGCTGCTGTAACAGTCCGTAAGTAACGGCTGTAACAGTCTGTAAGTAACGGCTGTAACAGTCTGTAAGCAACGGCTGTAACAGTCCGTAAGTAACGGCTGTAACAGTCTGCAAGCAGCAGCTTTATCAACCTGTAGCCAGCGGCTAATACAGTGGTCCCTTGCTTTGTTGATACCCCCTTCTGGCTCAAAGGGTTGCTGTAATTCTGTCTGGCTGTAACGTTATAACTCTGTTCCAGGTGAAAGGGTTGCTGCAATTCTGCTTGGATAGAAAGACACGGTTGTGGCGCAAAGGGATGCGTCCCTGTTTGGTCAATGGTCCCTGTTTGGTCAAGTGGCTCAAAAGGATGCGTCCCTGTCTGGTCAATGGTCCCTGTTTGGTCAAGTGGCTCAAAAGGGATGCGTCCCTGTTTGGTCAATGGTCCCTGTTTGGTCAAGTGGCTCAAAAGGGATGCGTCCCTGTTTGGTCAATGGTCCCTGTTTGGTCAAGTGGCTTAAAGGGATGCGTCCCTGTTTGGTCTATGGTCCCTGTTTGGTCATTGGTCCATGTTTGGTCAATGGTCCCTGTTTGGTCAAGTCTGTATTGGCTCAAAGGTGCACGTTTCGCTACAAGCCACGCGCGCGCTAAAAAAAAAACCGTTTTTAACGCGCGCGCGTTAAATAAAGAGAGGACAGACACCACCTGCAGACAACTCACTTATTGCAAACGATTATGCAATTCGACGATGGATTGTGCTGCGCACAGCTTTAAGTACTCCCGCACTTCTACCTCCTGTGACACACGCATGCACACACACACACATGCGCACAGACTTGCACACACACACACACATGCACACACACATACACACACACACATGTGCACAGACTTGCGCGCATACACACACACACACGCACACACACACACACATGCACTCGGCACACGCACATGCTCCCCCACACAATTTAATTTGCACAGAGCAAGCCATGCTTAGCTGTTTCCAATTACCATACACAGTGCACTCGCCTCCTTGAACGAACAGAGTGCTTGTGCTTGCTGCAGAGCGATGAGGATTTTGATTTTGATGTGCTGTCCGGAGGGGGCAGTGTGTTCTGACGCTACCACAATAAATGACCATGTTGGTGATGAGGTACATATCGGAGGTCTTACACCACAAGGTCCTACACACCGTAAGATCGTATACACCATAAACCAACGCGTTGGCTTGCCAATGGTGTGTAAGACCTCCAATATGTACCTCAACAGCTGGAGTTATCTTAGTAGCTCCTTGTCCGTGATGATTGGTGGATGGTGCAGTATTTCGTTAGGTAAGGTAAGGTAAGGTTACATGGCTATATATGCCTCAAAGGGCATCTCAGCGGAAGCTTGGCAAAAGGCTGAAACCACGAAACCACACCTGGCTAAACAAAAGGAACAGTAGCTAGAGGAAACATGGAACAGATGTACAGACCTCGTTATCTTTTGCAGTGCTCTCGTCAGGCCACGCCCGATTGCGGTTCACTTTTGATTTGTTGTTTTTTGCTGTGCTCTTGGATGTGCCGCCGCGCATGCTTATGCTTCTGTTTTCGCAACTGCCGCAGTCCTACACCGGCTACGAGCCCACCAGCATGAGGGCCATCCGAGCTCGATACGACCCTTACGTGCAGGTGTGTGTGTGTGTGTGTGTGTGTGTGTGTGTGTAGCAACAAGTGCTATTGCGTGTAGACTTATGTAATGCCTATATGTGTTGCCTATATGTGTGTTAAGGTTACGTGCAGGTGTGTGGTGTCATGCTATTGCGTGTAGACTTATGTAATGCTTATATGTGCTGCCTATATGTGTGTTTCAAGGTTACGTGCAGGTGTGTGGTGTTGTGCTATTGCGTGTAGACTTATGTAATGCTTATATGTGCTGCCTATATGTGTGTGTCAAGGTTACGTGCAGGTGTGTGGTGTCATGCTATTGCGTGTAGACTTATGTAATGCTTATATGTGCTGCCTATATGTGTGTTTCAAGGTTACGTGCAGGTGTGTGGTGTCGTGCTGTTGCGTGTAGACTTATATAACGCTTATATGTGTTGCCTATATATGTGTGTTAAGGTTACGTGCAGGTGTGTGTGTGTGTGTGTGTGTGTGTGTGTGTAGCAACAAATGCTATTATTTGCAGACTTGCTGCTTGAAGATGGAGGCATACGTGCAAGTGTATTTGACTTGCTCTCACAGGTTTATAATTGATAAGGTTATTTGGAATAAGCAGCTCTTGCATGCTGCATGCGTTCTCAGTTATTGCTCCCCTCCGCATTACTTTTTGAAGTCACCAGTCCAGTCCATGCCATGATTCTCCTTTCTCTGCTTTGGACGTCCTGATTATCAGTCCACACTGGGTGGCTTTCTTCTTCCCAGACTGAGTTGCTTGCACCTCCTGCCAATTTTGTCCTCTGCCAATACACCATTGCCTGCCTTCTGATGCTACACGTGTGTACTCCTGCTTTGCTCTCTCTCTCTCTCTCTCTCTCTCTCTCTCTCTCTCTCTGCATGTGTCTCGCTTCCCCCAATTGCCCACAAAGTACACCAGATCTGGATGCACTGCCTAACGCCATTAATGGCATCAACCATCCTTTGATGTATCAAGCGCAAATGCCTGTTTTGCTCCCTCGCTTTAGATGCAAAGCTTCCATATGACTCGCTCCGTGTTTTCATCCGCTGCCTTTTTATGTTATCTCTGTACGTAACATCCTAGTGTTTGTTATCAAATTGTGCATTCTAGCATTTGCTATCAAATTGTGCATATGAGTGTGTGTGCAATTGTTTTGCCTACCTTGCCTTCTCCTCTCAGGCTCGCAGCCGTGTAGACCAGCTGCGCAAGCTAGGTCACTCCGTGGACAAGGTGTGGTTTTAAGCTGCCTTTAAAAATGTTTGCGTACTTTTTATTTGGACCCGCCGCGCAAGCTGGGTCACTCCGTAAACAAGGTGTGGTATTAAGCTGTCTTTAAAAATGTTTGCGTACTTTTTATTTGGACCAACTGCGCAAGGAAGGTCACTCCGTGGACAAGGTGTGATCTTGAGCTGTCTATTATAAAAATGTGTATTTGCATACTTTTTATTTGGACCCGCTGCGCAAGGTAGGCCACTCCGTGAACAAGATGTGGTGTTTTGCTGCTTTTAAAAACGGTTGTGTACGCACCGTAAACATTCCTTAAAGATCTCATTCACTCAAATAAATAGAAAGCAGCTCATTCTAATGTAATTGCATCAGCGCCAGATAGCAATTCATCTTACTACACTCGCATCAGCGCCAGATAGTAACTCATTTTACATGTTGTGTGCACATGCGCAGGTGGAGTTCATTTTGATGGGAGGCACGTTCATGTCTCTGCCTACAGAGTACCGAGACTACTTTATCCGCAAGTGAGTGCTACTACTTTATCCATAAGTGAGTGCTTGTTTTTTTACTACTTTATCCGTAAGTGAGTGCTTGATTTTTACTACTTTATCCGCAAGTGAGTGCTTGATTTTTGTGTCATGTTCACAGACAAATATTTTGGGTTTTGTACCTGCACCACATGAGGTGAAAGCAGACTGATTTGTGGGTACTTATGAAGACCGCAGGACTACTTTACATGAGTGCCTTGATGGCAAGTATGTATGTCAGGGACAGCAATATTTTTGTTTCTGCGAGAATGACGGCACGTCGATCAATTGACGTTGCTTGTGAGTACGTTGTTTGTGAGTAACGTTGCTTGTGAGTAACGTCGATCAAAAACGTTGCTTGTGAGTACGTTGCTTGTGAGTACGTTGCTTGTGAGTAATGTTGCTTGTGAGTAATGTTGCTCGTGAGTCGCGTCGATCAAAAACGTTGCTTGTGAGTAAGAAGGCTGCAGGGCGATTTTAAAGGAGTGTGCGTAGGGGTGTGTGTATGTTATTGAAAGCAAATGACTCCGTGAGGAGGGTCACGACACTGCTTTACGATAGTGCTTGGCAAGTATGTATGTTGGGAAAGCAACGATGGTGTGTGTGTGCGCGCGCTAGAGACAAGTGTAGTATGTGTGGCTAGGAAGACAGCTGGATCCTCTGCCTCACTCGTACTGTAGGGTGGTAGCATCGTATCATAGTGGCAGCATCATATCATAGTGGCATCGTCATATCATAGTGGCAGCATCATATCATAGCGGCAGCATCATATCATAGCGGCAGCATCGTATCATAGCAGCAGCATCATATCGCAGTTTGGCAGCAGACAAGTACCACTTGTAAATCACACATGTCAGCTATTAAAGGTTTACAAGGTCACACATTACAAGGTCACGCGTGTCCGCTATTAAAGGTTTACAAGGTCACACATTACAGGGTCACACATGTCAGCTATTAAAGGTTTACAAGGTCAGCATGAAAATACCGGCAACTGCTTAAGTGTATTTTTGAAATAGCATTGGCAACCGCTCAAGTTTGTTCATAAAATAACCTTGGCAACCGCTCCAGTGTATTTATAGAATAGCATTGGCATCTGCTCAAGTGTTGTTATAAAATGCTGCCTGTTACGTACTGCGCTAGTCGTCTCTGCATTCATTTCTCCAGTGTATTTATAGAATAGCATTGGCATCTGCTCAAGTTAAGTTAAAAAACGCTGCCTGCAACGTACTGGGCTAGTCGTTTCTGCATCCATTTCTCGCCTGCTGCTTCCTCAACCCCACCTGCAGCCTGCACGATGCCCTCTCTGGACATGCCTCAAACAACGTGGATGAGGCGGTGCGTTTTTCCCTTATGTCACTCAGTCACACACTCATTCGTTTTATTAGTTGCATGGTGTGTCTCAACACCCCCTCTCTTGCTGAGTTTCCGGTCGTTTGTAAAAGTGTGTGCTGTTTAATGTCCTTAGTCCTTGTGCACCAACACACATCAAGTGCACCAACACAACACTTGTGCACCAACACACAACAAGTGCAACAACACAACAAGTGTGTCAACACAACAAGTGCGCCAACACAACAAGTGCACCAACACACAACACTTGTGCACCAACACACAACAAGTGCGCCAACACAACAAGTGCAAGAACACACAACACTTTCGCACCAACACAACACTTGTGCACCAACGCAACAAGTGCACCAACACACAACAAGCGTGCCAACACAACAAGTGCAAGAACACACAACACTTGTGCACCAACACACAACAAGTGCGCCAACACAACAAGTGAGCCAACACAACAAGTGTGCCAACACACAACACTGTTGCACCAACACACAACAAGTGTGCCCACACAACAAGCGCACCAACACAACACTTTTGCACCAACGCAACAAGTGCACCAACACACAACAAGTGTGCCCACACAACAAGCGCACCAACACAACAAGCGCACCAACACAACACTTGTGCACCAACACAACAAGTGCGCCAACACAACAAGTGCGCCAACACAACAAGTGCAAGGACACACAACACTTGTGCACCAACACACAACAAGTGCGCCAACACAACAAGTGCGCCAACACAACAAGCGCACCAACACAACAAGTGCACCAACACAACACTTGTGCACCAACGCAACAAGTGCACCAACACACAACAAGTGTGCCAACACAACAAGTGCAAGAACACACAACACTTGTGCACCAACACACAACAAGTGCGCCAACACAACAAGCGCAACAACACAACAAGCGCACCAACACAACACTTTTGCACCAACACAGAACAAGTGCGCGCCAACACAACAAGTGCACCAACACAACACTTGTGCACCAACACACAACAAGTGCATTAACACACAACAAGTGTGCCAACACAACAAAATGCAACACACAACAAGTGCACCAACACACAACACTTGTGCACCAACACACACAACAAGTGCAACAACACACAACAAATGCAACAACACACAACACTTGTGCACCAACACACAAGTGCAGCGGTAAGTACCTAGTATCTAGATACTGGACTGCATGCCATGTGATGTAGTCTGTATTCCACACGCACATGTGCAAAAGCAGTGGTTGCACACGTGTGCTTGATCAAATGATTATTTCCAACACTCTGAATACCGTACGGATTGTGCCAATGCGAGGTTTGAAAAAACAACCCAAGTAATAAACCCCATTGCAAGCTTATGCGAGGGTCACACAATCTAATTATGTACCTCAATGCGACCTATGCGAGGGCCTTTGGCCTTTCGAGCTGCACGTTCATGTGTGTGTGCGTGCGCGTACATGCGTGTGTGCGTGCACATATGTTATTGTGCGTGCGTTGTGTACATGCTTGCGTGTGTATACGGCTGTGTACGTACGTGTGTGCCTGCATTGCGCACTTGTGTGTGTATGTGCGCGTACGTGTGTGCGTGCCCGTACGTGTGTGTGTGCGTGCGGGTATGTGTGTGTGCACGTGTACGTGTGCGTGCGTGCGCATGTATGCGTGCGCATGTGTGCGTGCGTGTGTGTGCGTGCGCGTATGTGTGTGTGCGTGCGCGTGTGTGTGTGCGTGCATTGTGTGCATGCGTGCTTGTGTATACGGTTGTGTACGTACGTGTGTGCGTGTGTGCGTGCGTTGTGTACTTGGGCGTGTGTGTGTGCGCGTTTGTGTGTGCACGTACGTGTGTGCGTGCATGTGTGCATGCGCAAACGTGTGTGTTTGTGTGTGTGCATGAGGGTACGTGTGTGTGCGTGCGCATGTGAAGGGATTGAAGGCGCCCTTCCTCTTGGTTTTCTTCCTCCGTGTGAGAGGGCCAGCCTCTTAAGGCTAGGCCACCGTGGGGGCCTTGAGGGACGGCTTGGGAGGCTTTCCCAGTCTGTCCCCATGCATGCTTAAAACCAATTAATCAACCCAAATGCAAGCTTCGCGAGGCCCTTGTCACTTAGTTATTTAAATGCTCCAACAGCGAGGGGGACAGAAACGTTTGCGGAACGCAGTGATATATGGTCTGTACAGTAGTCACTTATGTGTAGGGTTGGCCACAATCATATATATGCTCCGTATTTGACCATATACTTGGTGTTTTTTCTGCCAAACATTTCGTATTTAAACACCGCATATATATGACTCTGGCCAACCCTACATGCGTAGTGTGTCAAGCCCACCATCGATGTTATGGTTACACAGTATTTGCGCAACCAGTGCTTTACACCTTATTTCACACACACGCGCGCACACACACACACACTCCACAGGTGAACTACTCAGAGGAGTCACGTACAAAGTGTGTGGGGCTCACCATTGAGACGCGGCCGGACTACTGCCTCACACCCCACCTCACAGACATGCTGTCCTATGGATGCACACGCATCGAGATGGGTGTACAGGTGCGTATATGTTTGAGCGCAAGTTTTTTTATGTGTGCGTATGTGTGTGTGTGTGTGTGTGCGTGTGTGCGTGTGTGTGTGTGTGTGTGCATGTGTGTGTTTGCACGTGTGAATGTGTGCTTGCAAGCTCCAACCCACGGCCCAGACAGGTAACCTGCCAATTGGCTGCACTCACATAAAATTGACGTGCAGGTGAGCGCATGTGTGTTATCATCTGTGTTCCATTAGCTTGTGTGTTATCCTTTGTGTATCGCATGTGTGTTATCATTTGTGTATCGCATGTGTGTTATCATTTGTGTATCGCATGTGTGTTATCATTTGTGTTCCATTAGCTTGCCCGTGCTACATAGCCAGCCTTTGACCTGAACTTTTTATTGGGAGGTCTCCTTCAATCCCTGAGGTCTCTGACTGCAGAGGCGATGCAAAAAAGCGTGCGGGCAGTGACACCACCTTCAGTACTGTGAGGCTCAATCAATTAAGGTTGTGAACCCAGAAATCACAAGACCCACAGAGTTTGGAAAATGAACATTACGTGGACATCCTGAGGAAGATCCCAGGACCAGTGGGATGCCTGAAAATAATATGATGATCTCCAAGGAGTTTTTTTCTCATCTCAAGGAGCTGTTTTTGCTCTCCATGTACAACTAACGAGGTCAGCTAGTGGTACTTGTTGAGTCGGCTAGAAAGAACCGTTTGTGATTGCAAATCCAGATCATCCCCAGCCAAAATACGCCATTTAACACACTTTCTATGTATATATGATAGGTGTATACCGTACGAACAATATTTCACGCCGCAAAAATATTGTTTTTGGGGGGTGCGGCGAGCTCACACCCCCTGAAATATATAAATAGTTGAGGGGGTGCGGATTGGTGCGGATTGAATTTGAATAATTACTTTTGAGTTTTTGACGGGTCATGAGTGGGAAAGAGCCCCCGAGAGCCCCTGTGGGCCTACAAGGTG
>Ga0307951_1001823_pt1 | contig 13138 bp, 12 predicted proteins | sample OrgLakmetagen374_FD_201842 | JGI IMG/M metagenome (GOLD analysis project Ga0307951, IMG submission 201842) | Saline water microbial communities from Organic Lake, Antarctica - #374 | ecosystem: Environmental > Aquatic > Non-marine Saline and Alkaline > Saline | place: Antarctica: Organic Lake... | reverse complement strand
TCGAAGACTCGCGTCACGGAAGCGACATCTTTTACGTCCGAGGATTCTAAGCCCTGGATCATCGGGATGCTTTGTTCCGACTAAAGTCCCGGTCAACAGGATATGCGCCCAACCCAGTGGAGATGTATGCGCCAGCAAGTCTGGCTGAACAGACGGGCCCGCGTCTTGGCGTTTTGCAACCGCCTCACCAAGATGGGCCGTATTCAAGTAGAAGACGATAGTCGCCAAAAATTGAGCGCCGCCATACGGTAATGCTGTCTCTCAATTGCCCTGTTTCGTATTTCGCCTTGCCCGCCAATGCGCAGCGCATGTCGACCGCTACTCCGATCATCACCAAGACGACACCAATAACGTCTACCGCGCTTGGGATTGGGGCATTGTGCGACGACTGCATCAAAGCGCATTTGCGCTGTCATTGATCGGGCTGGCAGGCTTTATGATGCAGTGGGGTCTCGCCTTTGGCGGGCCAATTTGACGGTATCAAGTCGACCTACAAACCGGCCGGATACCTCATCGCAACGCTCGCTTGGACATGGGGTTCGTGGCTGTTGCTAGCCGTATTGACGCTCGATCCTTGGCAAGGCTTTGGTCAGGCGGTCTTATATGTGGGTGGTGTGGGCCCACTTTTCTGCAAGCGATTTCCGAACGGAAGAATTCATCAAAAAACTAGCCGTTTCTGGAATAACGAAAGGGTATGAGCCACTGCTGAAGAACAGAGACCGGACATTCATCGAAAAACACCAAAGGTCGGCTTCGTCCGCACTGTGCCAGTTCACTGTCGGCTCGATTTTGCACCTGCAGCGAAAGTCCGGTTCGACGGGCCGCACCGCAGCATGTTGATTGGCTGGCCAGTGTCGGCTTCGGGCCGTAAGCACGGCTCTCAATGAACTGACATCGGCTGCATCATGGCACTGGAGCTGGTCAATGGCCAGTGTGGCCCGTCTTGCCGCGCCGGGTGCCCAGCTTACAGACCTTGTGAATTACATGGCCGCAAGCCGCTATTCAAACGCATCTCGCAGGTCGGCAAGGTGATCTGACAGCTCATCAGGGTATCCCCAACCGATTTTACCATCAACGCGGGAAAGCTCCGCCTCAAGCAAAGGCATAAACTCGGCCAATAGCGCCTGATCTTGTTGTTTTATCAGGGTTTGGACAACACTCGAGAACATTGAACACAAGCTGTCGTAGAAACTTTCGTCGATATCCCCGAACTCAAGCGTGAAATCATTGCCGCATTTGACGTAGTAGATCATGAGGGGCAGTGTATCTCGGATGTTGCCATTGGCTTTCTTGAAGTCATTGATAGCTTTTCTGCCAGCGGCCAATTTTACATCCTCTTTCCAAGGCTGGGTTGGGCTGATCGCGCGCTGAATTCTTGTCATGTATGGGGTGAGATGATCCTTCTTTGCATCGCCGCTCAAGAAGCGGGCGTGCATGAAGGACGCGTTTTCTGCATTCAGGCGGTATAAGTCCTGGACCAGCCCCAGAAGTTGGGCGGAAGAAAACCCCGACACCACCGGTTTGATATCTTTCCATGATTTCTTCGCAGTGCTCATCGCTGCCCTCTCTTACTGCCGATCATGCTTATCTTTGTTACCCTCAGATCTTGCGCCGCGCTTTGCCAATTTCCCTTTGTTCTTTTTGATAAAGGCAGAAAGTGCCGCGCGATCTCCAAGAGTTGCATCCGGCAGGTCTATATTCGCTTCACTGGCAATCTTGCGCGCAAAGGCCAGCTGGGCATCACTTGGACCGTTCCCATCCGGTCGCGGCCCGAGGAATTCCGAACAGATCTTGCGGTCAGTTGTTGCGCCTTTGGGCAAGCGCGTCCCCATCCGCTTCGCTTTGGCGCGGGCGGCCTGAAGCATCTTTGGGCTCGGTTTGGCTGTAAAATCAATATCGAGCTTGGTGCCTGACTGGCCACGCTGCTCCATCTTTGCGGCCAAGGCCGCCGCGCGGGCCACAATTGTATCGACCACAGTGCGTGGATCCTGCTCCCCTTTGAGAATACCATCAAGAGCCAGCTCCATTTCAGCCGTCGCAGCTGGATCAAGGATTTCGGGGGCTTCTTTGAGTAAAACGTCGTAGATCGCCAGTGCGAGGGTGCTTGGCGCGAGATGCTTATCAATGACCTCAAACAGGTTCTGGGTTTTTAGCCCCTCGAGAATGGAGGCGCGTGTCGCTGGCGTGCCGATCCCCGCTGCCCCTTTTAACCGCTCCGCTGTTTTTGGGTCACGGGCATACTTCCACGCTTCCTGCATTGCCTTGATCAAGGTGCCTTCATTGAAGCGAGCTGGCGGCTTGGTCGTCTTTTTATCTGCCCCGGCTTTTACGGCATCGACCACCTGACGGTCCTTCCAGGGCGGCAGGACGGCCGCAGCTTCAGCGTCGTTCTTCTTGCTTGCATCAGGATCCGCGCCGAGCGCCTCTCGCCAACCGGGCTGGCGTTCGACAATACCACTTGCGGCAAACTTGCGCTGTTCAGCCATCAAGAGGATTTCTGTGCGGTCATAATGCCGGTCCGGCCCAATGGCTGCGGTATAACTCAGTGCAATCAGTTCAAAAAGACGGCGCTCATCGCCGGACAACGCTTTGAGCACACGCGCCCATTTATCTCGGGTCTTGAAGTTCGGAATAATCGCGTGGTGCGAGGCACCCGCAAGCCCTTCGTCAGAAAAGCAACCCCGCTTCCCCATGCGATACGTTGGTGTCTGATAGCCCACTTTGACAAACGGCAGCTCCCGCAGGCCATCGAGCATGGCCTGGGCATTTTGCTTTTCGGCTTCTGGCAAATATTTGGTCTCAGCCCGAGGGTACGTCGTAACCTTGTGGGTCTCATACAGGCTTTGTGCCACATCGAGCGTTTTTTGTGCCGACCAGCCCCAGCGGGCTGCGCGTTGTTGCAAGAGCGGCAAATCCATCAAGCGTGGCGGCGGCTGGGTCTTTTTCTCAAAGGTAACCTGCACTGGGCCTTTCCAGGGATCAAAGGATGCGATGACCCTTTGCGCCAAGTCCCCATCAAAAACGCGAGCCTCATGCGCGGGAAAGTGCTTGAGCCGTAGGACTTCTTTGCCATCACTGACATCAACCCAAAGGTCAAAATACGGTCTTGGCTCAAAACCTTGGATCTCGCGCTCCCTTGCGCAGACGATCCCCATGGTTGGGGTTTTGACCCGGCCGATGCCGATGGCCCCCTTCATGCCATGCGGCTTGAGGGCAATCGTCACGGCCCGTGTGGCCGTCAGGTTGGCAATCTGGTCACTTTGCGCGCGTGCCACTGCGGCCGCGTAAAGCGGTCTGTAGTGTTCATTGGGCTTCAAGGCCTCAAAGGATTGTCGCAGGGAGGCGGGATCTTCCGCAGAAAACATCGCCCGCAGCACCTCACCCTTGAATTTGAAATAGCGCAGGATGTTTTCACCGATGGCCTGACCCTCACGGTCACAGTCGGTGGCAATAATCACGCGGTCTGCTTCGTTCAGGGCCGCCTTGATTTCTGCAATCAGCTTGTCTTTGCCATGGCTATTGTCTGGACGCAGCGGGTAAAAGCCAGCTTCCGGGCGCAACACCTCATAAGACCACTTTTTCCAAGCCTCGTTGACTTCAGCGGGTTCGGCTAGCTTGAAGATATGCCCGCGTGCGGACAATATCTGACCATAGCGGTTTCCCAACGCCTCGCGCAGGTTGCGTGCTTGTGAGGGCTTTTCGGCAATGACAAGCGATCCGCCCATATCAGGGCCGCCCTGCAGGTAGCCCGACAGTGGCATCGTAGATATGAGGCGGCTGAGCAATCATCCGTGCGAGGCCAACATTTGGAAATAGCCACGGCGCGGCACAGTCGGCATAGGTTTATGGCTCATTACAGCATTCGTCATTTCAAGAACCCAGTTTTCCAAACTTGCACCCAAGCACCAGATCCGTTCGGCGCACGTTCGCAAGCTTTTACATCTCATCAGATGTGAACTTACATTACTCAAGAACAAAATACGAACACTTTTCCATGTCTGCCATAACAAGAGCCGCTGCATATAGGTTAGCTGCCTCAATCCAAGGCGTTGCGGGCCAATTTATTCCAACCTTTTTGATCTCTCCGATACCTTCTGAACCAGTGATGCGGCGGCACTACCGGCCTGCCTGACACCCGTACCTGCGATTTCCCCTGCTGATTGGGTTCCAAAGCGGGCCCGTGCGCGCGATCCTCTTGTTCCAGCCATGCCTTTTGCGAAGCCGCTAACGCCGGGCATGCTTGGCGGACCTGCCATCATCAAGTTGCCCGAGATTGCGCGCACGATCAGGGGTGTGGCGACGATCATGCCACCGGCGAGGAACATCATCATGAAGAAGGGGATGAGCGCGCCGATGTTGCTGGCCCCTTCGGGATCACCAAGCTCGGCCAGCAAGGATTGGGACATGCCGACCACGGTGGAAAAAACACCGGCGATGACCAGCGGGTAGAGAGCGTAGGACACGGTCGAGGACAGCCAGCGCAGGAAGTAATCCTTGGTGACGTCAAAGAGCGAGAGGGCGATCATGATGGGGGCAATGCCAATCATGAAGGCGAGCATGATCTTCGCGAATATTAACACCAATCCGCAGAGCGCACCGATGACCCCTAATAGAAACGCTCCAATGGCACCAATGAGTGCCCCGGCCATCCAGTGCATATTGTCGCCTGCAGCGTTGAGATAGTTTCCGAACTCTGCGATGAGATCATCGAAGGCGGCCGCAAAATAGGCGGATCCTGCACCGCCACCGCCCAGACCCGCGATCATACCGCCAGCCAGTTGATCAAGCCCGTTTGTGATGGCGCTCGCAATGGTGTTGAACTGCACCCAGTTGAGCGCAAAAAGCGTGATTAGCATGAGTTTGATGGCGAACCAGAAGGCCGTGCGCCCATCAACCGACCGCACCTGCAGGGCCATGTTTACGAAGAGGCCAATGACAGCGAGGGTTGAGCCCACGGCAATGATGCCGCCGACTTGGCTGGCAACGGTGCCGAAGGTGGTCGCGGCCGCCCCGTCAAGATAGCCGTCTGTGGTCTCCACCATCCAGGTAACAACGCCCATGGGATGCGCCTCGCTCTTTTGCTTCGATCAGATGTGCTTCGATCCGTCTGGGGCCTTCAGCGGCCGCTTCAGAAACGCGGTGAGGATATGCTCGCCGTCAAAATCCGGGGTCACTGCGACCAGCTCCCAGCCCTCGCGCCCGAGAGCATTCAGCTCCTCGGCATAGGTTTGCGGTTTCTTGCGGCCTGTATTGATTTGGCATGTGAGGTATTCAAACATCTGCGGTCTCCGTTTTTGCTGTTTCAACGCCCGGCAAGTAGAACTCGGTGATCCCGCGCGCGCCTTCATGGCGGCCAGCTTGGATGATCACGTCGATCGAGCGGGTGATGTAATGGATCATGTCCTGGTAGGTCATCGGGACATCGGTTTTGAGCGCGGCGATGGCGAGGCGTTGGATTGCGAGTTGCGGGGTCTCGGCATGCAGCGTGGTGAGCGATCCGCCATGGCCTGTATTGATGGCCTCGAGGAAGGTCATGGCTTCTTTGCCGCGCACTTCGCCAAGAACGATCCGATCGGGCCGCATGCGCAGGGTCGCGGTCAGCAGCTGATCTGCGCTGCGTTCCGGTGCCTCGCGGTCGGCCATCAAGGTGACTGTGTTGGGCTGTGTCGGCCTCAGCTCAGCCGCGTCCTCAATCGTGATCAGGCGCTCGGCCTCGGGTACGAAGGACAGGATCTTGCGGGCCGTGACGGTCTTGCCGGTGGAGGTGCCACCCGAGACGATCATGTTGAGCTTGTGGCTGACACAGAAGGCGATGGCGGCCTCGATATCGCCTGTGGCGACGACGGCGCGCAACTGTGTATTGCGCGCGCGACGCGTGGCCTCGGAGTTGCGCTCGGACCCAAAGAGATAGGCCAGCTGGATCTTGTCGAGCGGCAAGTCGGCAAAAAACCGCAGTGAAATCGCAAAACCGCCTTCGACGGCGGGAGGCTGGATGACCTGCGCGCGGATCGGCCTGTCCCGGTAGAGGATGCTAACCGAAACTATGGGTTTTGCGCGGCTGAGCGTGGTGTTGGCGGCGGACGCAATTTGCGCGCCGAGGTCTTGTGCGGCATGGGGCGTCAGGCGCATATCCAGCGCACGCATAAAATGATCACCCTGCATCTCGCCCCAGACGGTGCCGTCAGGGTTGATGCACAGCTCGATGAGCTTGGGATCGCGCGCGGCGGGCAGCTGGTCGAGGGAGCTTTGGAGGTAGCTGGCTGCCATGGCTCAAAAAATCTCCAGATCGCGGTCCACCATGACGGTGACGCGCGCGCCTTGGTCGACATAGATGACGGGGCTGAGGGCGAGATATTCTCCGATGACGCTTTGAGCACTGTCCTGCAGGCTTTCGGCAGTGCCTTCGAGGGCTTCAGCCGTGCGCTCATCCTCGGTTGACCCGGCCGCTGCCGCGGGCAGACCTCCAATGAGCGAAATCAGCGCGGCTGATCCAAAGCGCGAACCAAAGCGACTGTCGACAAAACCGGTGGTGCCGGAGCGGCCAAGTTCATCGCCGCCGAAGGCGCTGATCTCGACGGTTTGGTTGTCGGGCAGGATGACCCGGTCCCAGGCGATTGTGATCCGCTGCTGCGCGATATCTACGCCGGATTGGTAGCGTCCGATCAGACGAGACCCGCGTGGGATAAGCACGCGGGACCCGTCATAAGCATGGACGTCTTCGGAGACGAGTGCGCGGACGGGACCAGCAAGCTGGCTGTCGATGGCGGTTTCCAGCACGGCCTGGATCATCGTGCCCTGCACAACCGTGTTGGACGGGTTCACGATCGTCTGGGCCTGGGTAACGGTTGCTGGCTGCGCGCCGTTGCGGACGAAATCTGTGTCGCCATCAAGGCGGCGTCCATCGGTTGGGCTTTCCTCACCGGTGCCGCCTGAGGAGCCGAAGGCAATGATTGGACTGGCGATGCGCGCCTCGAGAATGGCGCGTTCGGCTTGCCGCCGCGCCTCTAGCTCTTGCAACCGCAGGTCTTCGGCCGAGGGTCCGGGCTGGCGTGGGGTGGTTGGGGCTTCGAGTTGCGCCAGCTCCAGATCGGTCTGCAGGCGCTGGATTTGCCGCATACGTTCATCAATATCCGCACGCAGGGCGGCCTCCGCCTCTGCCGCATCACTGCGCAGGGCATCAATCTCAGCGTTCAGCGCGTCGAGTGCGGCGCTGTCCAAGGCGGGCACATCCGGCGCTGGCGCGTTGCGCAGAGCCGACAATTCTACGCGCATCTCGTCGAGCTGCGCGCGCAGGGCCTCGGTCTCAGCATTCGTGGATGCAGGAGCCGCCGGTTGCGGGGTTGGTTCAGGTGGTGCCACGGGATCGAGTGCGCCGAAACCCGGCCCACTGTCTTGAAACTCTGCCGGTGCGGCCGTTTCCATCGGCTCGGGCTGAGGTTCGCGCGACATCAGCGCTATGACGGCGAGCAGCACCGCCATGCCTGTAACCCCAAGGGTACCCAGCAGCAAGACCGGACGCTTGCGGCTGCCGCCACTATCGCCACCGCCTTCGAGCGCTTCCAGGCGTTTGCGCAACTCAGCCGTCTCAGTCATCGGCTGCAACCTCGCTCATATCTTGGACGCAGACTTCCAGATCTCCAAGGCGGAGCACCCATCTGGCACTGATACCCGAAACCCGGATTACGCCGTCTTCCTGGGCCATGGCATTGACGCTGCGCTCGCGGCCAGTTGACCAGCGAAAGATTGCGGGGACCGGCGCATTTGGCGCGAAGCGGAAATACGTGAAGGTCCCGTCGTCCCAGATCTCTTGGGGCGTGATCTCGGCTTGGACGCTGACGCCGTAGGCATGGTTGGCGGGCCCTTGAGCCACGACGCTTACCGCTCCGTCATCAGCCTCCGGATAGCGAAACCGGATCACATAGAAGGTCGGGTCGGACGCTTCTGTGACGTTGAAATAATAGCTGCGCCGGTTGGTATAGACGATGATGTTGGTGTGCGCGCCGCGCACCACAGGCTTGATGGCGAAGGCCTGACCGCCGGGGACGCCATCGAGCAGGAAGCCTTCGGTGTCGCCTGCGATAATGGAGCGGATGGTCTCACCGGGCCCGAACTCGATGCTGGTGACATGGGTAAGGCTGGTACGAACCTGGTAGACTTCGCCATCCACGAATGTCGCCACGCGCACGCGCGCGTCATGGGCACCGCGGCGCGGTTGGACCTCGGCAAATGCCGCACTGCCCAGAAATATGCTGACAGCAGCGAGTGTCACAATGACCCGTGGAAACATTGACATCTACTCCTCAAGCCGATCCGAGCGGACCGCGTATTCTGTGACGGTGAAGCCGAAGGGGTTTTGCCAGACCTCGTCGATCGAGCGGCGCTCTTCGGGGCGGAACGCAAACATCAGCGTTGCGGTGAATAGCCCGGTCTGGCTGCCCCGCGGGGAGCTGAGGCGCTTGCGCAACCGGACCTGGGCACGGTTTGCGCTGATCAGGGTGATTGAGAGGATCTCGGCCTCGAGCCGTGCGTCCTCGCCATAGGTGTCTGGCGGATAGGCTTCATTGCCGCTGGTCCAGAGCGCGCGCAGGGAAGCGGCGGCCGCGCCGTCGGATTGCGATAGCACGCTCCCAACGCGAACATCATTGTCGAGCTGGTTATAGGTCTCGCGGTCGGTGACATAGCGAAACACCTGCGCCTCGATTATGGCTGGTCGCTCGGCAAGTGAGACGGCCTCGACGGCGGCATTGGGCAGGGCCATTCCGGTCTCGCTATCAAAAGGCACGATCATCGGAGCGGGGTCGACATCAAGGATGGCCACGAGGCCTGCGGTCAGACAGCCGAGCGCGCCAAAACTCAGGCCAGCGAGCCCGAGCTTTTGCCAGAGGAGCTCGCGACGCCTTGCGCCATAGATCAGCTCCTCTTCGATGACCTCGTGATTTTTGCCCATGATGTCGCTCACAGCCTCACCGCAAATCCGGCAAGGTGAAATCCATATACCGGCGCTCCTCGGCAAGCGTTGCGGCATCAGCCACACCCGTCTGCCCTGCGCCAACGGTTTGGATCGCTTCGAGCTCCCACATGCGTGTCATGGCGATTGCGAGCTCTGCGGTGACGCGGGTGTTATGATCGACCGCTTCTTTGAGGGTCTCCATGTCCGGTATGAGATCGACCAGCTGGTCGACGCGCTCAAGCGATTGTGCGGCTTCCGCGTAGCTATTCTGCGCGGCAGCTGACATCACAGCGCCGGTGCTCGCGCTCGAGGCGATACGCTCTGCCCCTGGATTGCCACTGGTGGCCATTGTTGACAGCGTATCCTGGTCAAAGCCTGCCTCTTCCAGCGCTTGGGTCATGCGGCCTTCCATCTCGGGGCCTGCATTGCCGATGAGACCGGAGAAATCGCCGGTCTGGATCTGGGCAATCACGTCCAAGAGATCGCCGAATTCCTGATCGAGCAGCCCGTCGAGGTCGCCGCCCATGGCCATCTCGAGGATATCGGACGCGCCGGTGAGTGCTGCATAGGTGTCGTTGAGCGTATCGAGCTGGTCTTGGATGAGGTTGATCTGGTCGAGCGCCGCGTCGAGTTGATCGGACTGGATCCCGAAATCCTCCAGCATTTGCTGCAGCTGCCGGATTTCCTGGGCGATGTTGCGCGTGTCGATTGTGGGCACGCCCTGCGCAAACGCAGGCGGTGCTGCCAGCATCGCGCAGGTGGCGACGGTGGTAAAAAACTGTCGTGCGGGATGCCTCATGGGAGAACCTCCAGATCAAAATGTAAAAACTGTTGCTCGCGCGCTTGGGCGGCGGCCATCGCGAGGGCTTGTGCGCTGAGGGGCCGCGTCCCTGCCGCCTTGAGACGGATGCGAATGGCCATAAGCCGGGCAAGCTCGGCGCGGGCATACGTGTTGAGGGACATGGCAGCATGGATATCCTCCGTCTGTGCGATGCGGGTGATGATGTCCTGAATGCGCAGGGCAGCGGCGCGCACCGAGATCAGGGAATAGTCGCCATAAATGCCAGACCCATGGGCACTGAGACTCATGGAGGCGTTCGCGAGCAGGACGGGATCAATGGTACCAAGTGCGTCGATGCCGCCCACGCGGGTGAGGTACAGATTATAGCGTTCGGGAATGACCTGAACGTAGTGCTGCGTTTCCGCAAAGGGCGGCACGCCACCGTAGCGCTGCACATTGCCCGGGCCTGCGTTGTAGGCGGCCAGGGCGTGGATGACGTTGCCGTCAAACATGTTCAGCATCTGTGCGAGGTAGCGCGCGCCACCAGTCACCTGGATATACGGATCGTCGTAATAGGCCGGATTGATACCGAGATCACCGGCGGTGCCGGGCATAATTTGTGTCAGGCCAAAGGCTCCCACGGGCGAGCGCGCACCGACCTGGAACCGGCTTTCCTGCCAGATCAGCGCCTGGATCAGACAGCGCCATTGCACCAGAGACAGCCCCGCGCGGGCGACGCCGGACAGACCATGGGTCTCGCGCGCCGCACGGATGATGAGCGCCTCGATTGAGCCCGCTGCATCACCAAACATTTGTGGCGCAGCGGGGTTGGAGTCAGTTGGCCCGAAGAGCGTGGCGGCGGCGCTTTCGTCTGAGCGGCCAGCCTCAAGGTTTTGGAGCGTGCTGGCGGTCGAAGGGCCAATAGTCGACGCTTCCAGCAGATTTTCCAGCGCAGCATGCTGATCTGCCTCCAAGGCCGCCAGCTCTTCTTCGCGGCTGAGACGGTCGCGCTGCAGGGCAAGATCGCGGTCCCCTTGGCCCAGAATCTGCTCGCGTTGCACAAACGCGCCAAGATCGATGGTCGGCACGCCTTGGGCACCGGCCATGACGGCCGGACCCAGGGCAACGAGCGCGCCCAAGATCGGGGTGTTGCGCTTAGCCATTTTCATGCCCCACAGGACCAATCGCATGCAGCAGCTCGAAGCTACAATCGCTGCGGGTGACTTCCGCAAAACTGTTGAAACATTCCGCTTCAGAGGGCTGGTAGGTTGCGCAAGCGGTGAGGCTCAAACTGAGGCTAATCAGTATCGAAATGCGGGTAATACTGCGGGTCATATCACTCTCCAGAAATCGGGGCGGTCACGGTAATCGGCACCGACAAGCACCTCACCCTTTTCCATGCCGCCCAAGATGGTGAGGTAAGGTCCGAGCATGCTGAGGTCAGCGTCGATCACGACCGAACCTTGATCATCACGCACCAGTGCCAATCGAGAATTGCTGCCCGTGCCAAGGAGGACGTCGAGCTCTTTGTCGGTCAGGCCAAGCATGGCGTAATCGCTCGCTGACGCCCGGATATTGGGCAAGAGCAGCTGTGTCGGCACAGCCTCGATGATGGTCTTGCCCGTACGGGTCTTCTCAAGCTGGCTGGCATATTGCGTCATCATCACAACGACGGCGTTTTGCTTGCGTGCCGTGACAAGCCAGTTGCTGAGCCGCTCGGCAAAGTATGGATTATCAAGCGCCTTCCAGGCCTCATCGATGATAATCAACGTGGGCCTGCGATCCTCGATCACACGCTCGATGCGGCGGAAGAGATAGGACAGGACGGCCATGCGTTCCTTCTCGCTCTCGCTGTCGAGAATGCCGGTGAGATCGAAGCCCACCACATCGCCCGCCAATGAGAACGTGTCCGCAGCGCTTTGCCCGAAGATCCAGCCGTAGCGGCCGTCAGCCGTCCATTCCTGGATGCGTTCGAAAAGATCACCATCATCAGCGCCTGCCACAAACAGGGACGCCAGGTCCTGCCAGTTGCGCAGCGCGGGATCGGAGGCAGTGGCGTTCTGGCGGACCACGTCCTGAATGCGGTTGATCTGCACGGGGCTCAGGGGCTTGTCGCTGCGGTGCAGGAGTGTGGCCAGCCAATCGGCAAGCCAGGCTTGCCCGCGGCGGTCGATCTCGGTGCGCAGGGGATTGAGGCCGGTGGCTTCGCCCGCTTTGATGGCGCTGAACCGTCCACCGTTTGCGCGCACGGCCATTTCCATGCCAGCGCGGTAGTCAAAGACGAAGACCCGCGCGCCGCAGCGCCGGGCTTGTGTCATCAGGAAGGCGGAGAGTACCGATTTGCCGGACCCGGGACGACCGAGGATCAGCGTGTGCCCGCCGGTCGGTTCTTTATCGGGGCTGCCGGTCTCGTGGTAGTTGAAGAGATACCCTGAGCGGTCCGGCGTGGGGAAAAGTGCTATCGGCTTGCCCCAGGGGACCTGATCGCCGGATTTGCCCAAAGGGCAGCGGTGGAGAGCTGCCAGGTCCGCGAAATTGAGATTGGTAATGGCGGCCTTACGGCTGCGCATCTGGCCATTGCCCGGATGCTGCCCGAAATAATGCGTCCGCGCGGCAAAGGCTTCACTGACCAGTGTGACGCCTTCGGATGCGGCGATATTGCGGATCTCGGCCGCAATGGCGTCAAGCTTGTCTTCACTCTCGGCAAAGACGGTGACGGTCATGTGATGTTCACCAAAGCTCAGGCGCTTGGATTCCAGATCATCGAGCGCGTCCACAAGTTCTTCGGTGAGTGATATCGCCCCGTCATCGCTGGCCTTCATCAGCCGCTGTTGGCGTTTGATCCGGCCCGCCATCATGTTGTTGTTGATGGGCGTGAACGAATGGGTGACGACCATATCGATGGGCAGGCTTAACTCGTCGAACATGGTGCAGCGGGTTTTGGCCGGATAGGCCTTGATGGCAAAGCTTGTGCCAATGCGGCGACCTGCTGTGCCGTCATCGAGGACAAAGGTCCGGCCCTGGAAGGTGACACGGGTGTTGGCCACGTCTTCAGCGACGATGCCAAATCGCGATTTGGGAAACAGGGGTCGCTCGACGCCGATGTTCAGACCGCCCAGGAACCCGAGCAGATCGCCGCTCTCAGCCCCCAGCAAGCGTGGACGCATCTCGGCGAAGGAGGACATCACAAACCCTACCACTTCCTCGAGCTTGCGTAGCTGCTTGGCGGTCTTGGCCTTCATCTGCTTGAGCGAAGCGCGCGGGCTGAAGGGGAGGCGCGTACCGGATGGTGGGCGTTTTAGGACTGTGAGTGTCAGGGTCTTGTCACGCAGGCCTGCGGTGTCGAGCCCCGCGCGCCAGCGTGTGTCCACCGCTTTGGCGAAACCATCGCCCTCGATCGCTGCCAA
>Ga0307951_1001817_pt1 | contig 13152 bp, 19 predicted proteins | sample OrgLakmetagen374_FD_201842 | JGI IMG/M metagenome (GOLD analysis project Ga0307951, IMG submission 201842) | Saline water microbial communities from Organic Lake, Antarctica - #374 | ecosystem: Environmental > Aquatic > Non-marine Saline and Alkaline > Saline | place: Antarctica: Organic Lake... | reverse complement strand
CTATCCACATCATCCTACATGTCCATCGGGTTACACTCCCTATAAACGGTGTCCTCCTCTTGCCTATCCATTGTGTCCTCTCTCCCATCCAGTGCGTCATCCATCCCTCCCATTCATAGTGGCATCCTCTCCCATTTGTAGTGTCATCCATCTCTCCCATCCATATCATCCTCTCTCCCATTTGTAATGTCATCATCCCTCCCATCCATAGTAAGTAGGGTTGGCCAGAACCGTATATATACACTTTATATGACCGTATATTTGGTGATTTCCCTGCCAAAAATACCGTATACACACCGTATATATTTGGTTCTGGCCAACCCTAATAGTGTGCCATCCTCTCTCCCATCCATAGTGTGATATCCTCTCAACTATAGCATACAGCATCAACCTACCCATCATTGGTTCAGCTCACACAATGCAGCACGTGTCATAAGGGAAGCTAGTGGAAGCTAGTGGAAAAGCAGTGCACACACGGAAGTCCTGATGCTGGCTGCAGGCTCTTTCTTTCGCGCCTTCCTCTTGCCTGTCTATACTGACCCCCCTTCCTAAACAAGTTTGTCGTGCAGGGTTGTCGTGTAGGGTTGTCGTGTAGGGTTGGCCAGAACCGTGTATATATATATATACGTCGTGTATGGTGGTATATTTGATGACGTCCCTGCAGTTAATGCCGTATCCACACCGAATGTGTATATGGTACTGGCCAACCTCGACAATGTGTCATCCTTTTCACGATGATGTCCCCCTCTCGCCTGTCCATACTGACCTCCTTCCTATCCAAAATGTGCCAAAGATCCGGAACTTATAGAACTGGTTCTAGAAGAAGAAATAACAACAATAGGAATTCTAGGTGCAGTCTGGGAGCATAAGAAAGATGAATTGGAGAACCAATCTCATCCTTCCATCAATGAGGCCCTCCTACCCACCAAGCTGCCATCCTCCCATCAGTAGTGGTGTCCCTCCCTTTCCCACTCACAGGACGCAGCACGCATCATGGCATGGCAGCTTGCGGCATTTGAGATGTACTCGCGCGTGAGCCTGTGCGCTTTGACCCCCTCTGCCGCTCCTTACCTGGGGAATACGCTGGTGCCGTCTGGTGTGGCTCCAGGTGTGTTAAGACCTGTCGTCGTAAAGAACTCTTAAAGTTTGAGAGAAGACGCACGCCTGCACGCACAAGTGCGCGCAGGTACGCACAAACACACACACACACACAATATGTGCCGCTCCTTAACTGGGGAGTACACTAGTGCTGTTTGGTGTGGCTCCAGGTATGTTGAGAATCAAAGTTTGAGAGAAGACGCACGCCTGCACGCACAAGTGCGCGCACATACGCACATACACACACACAATATGTGCCGCTTCTTAACTGGGGAGTACACTGGTGCCGTCTGGTGTGGCTCCAGGTGTTGTCAGAGAATAGATGCATGTTTGCACACACAAGTGTACATACTCACTACTGACACACACATACACATACACAGACAGACACAATCACCGCACAGCCACACAAGCACGCGCACACACATACATGCACACACACGCACGCACGCACAAGTTTACATACTCACACACAAACACACAAACATGCACGCACGCACACACACACACACACACACACACACACACACACGCAGGACCCCCTTCACCCTTTGCATCCCTCTTCCCTGTGGGAGGCAACCCAAAGCCCATAACCGTTCCCGTCGATGCTCTCGGTATGTTAGTATAATTCCCGGCGAGGAGAACGAGTATTCATGTTACAGCTATCCCCATAGATGCATCGATATAGTTGCAATGAGGACTTGCTTTCATGTAATGTAAGCATTGCCTTTGACGCTGCCCAAGTTACATGATCAAAATCATAGCTTTGGCCATAAGCATGCCCGGTAGCTGCCCTCGGTATATATGCAAGGTTTGCAAAAAGCATGTGCATGCCATTAGCGCCCCCATAGTGCAGCTGTGTGTGTGTGTGTGTGTGTGTGTGTGTGTGTGCGCCCTCCATAAATGAGCAAGACAGTTGGCAAAGAAAATAGATAGCGCCCATGCCACGACCACCCCCTAGATCCTCAAAGCAGCATAGCCTGCAAAATAAATAAACGTATTTATGCCATAAACCTCCCCTTAGAGATGCAAGCAAGGTTCGCAACTGCACAGGCTCTTTCAATTCCACCATACAGAGTTTAGAGTCACCAACCTCCCCATACATTCCTTTTTTAGAATGTGTGAAAGATTTGCAAGGACTCAATTGCTCCACGCAATTTTGGGGCTGGTTTGGAGCAATGACTTATGATTTGTTCACACCCACATGATTTAGATTGTTCATATGAACTGACTTGAATTGTTCACATGAATTGTTCACATGAATTGACTTGAATTGTTCACACCCACCGACGCGACTTTCATGATAGGTGTACTGTGTTTCATGTGTTTTGTAGTCGGATCGACTACAAATGCTATACACACACACGCAGACACACAAACACCCACCCACCCAATGCTGTCAAACAGAGCTGCGGGTGATTATTGCGTATATACAACCAAGCTGACCTCAATGAAGCCATGCTGCACAACACTCACCCAATGCTGTCAAACAGAGCTGCAAATGCTTTGTGTGTAAGCAGCCAAGCTGACCACAATGAAGCCATGCTGCACAAGAGGCCGCACCAAGCTACACAAAAAATGCTCTGCACATGCTTTGTGCTCAAGAACAAGCTGAACAAAGCTAAAGAGAGCCTTGCTATTGTGCAAAACAATGCTAAGCCAACTTGGACTGAACTGAACTGATACATGCTCTGCGTATAATCTATGCTCACAAAAAAAGTGGTCCAAAGTAGACTAAGCTGTGTGAAGCACTGCTAAGCTGAGTAGGAAATGACTAAAACTTGCTGTGTGTGTGTGTGTGCAGGTGGTACACAGGGCGGCAGCAGTGTTGTGGCAGAGGACCGGACGGAAGCAGCTCACACACAGGCCAGCGTCATACAGGTGAATGCCACATTTTCAAAAATGGTTAGGATTATAGCACGCAGCAATGGTGTGAGGAGGAGCAAGGCAATATGATTCAAGCACAGAGGACAGTGCCATGCAAAGAACTTTGAAGAATGTGGAGGGCTTTGTACATGCACAGAAGGGTTAGAAGATTATAATCAGGAATTGCAGATGACGATGCGCAGCCCACACACAGGCCAGCGTCATACAGGTGTAAAATGGCAGTACCTATGCAAGTAGATTGAAGTAGATGCAAGTAGATGGAAGTAAATGGCAGTACCTATGCAAGTAGATGGAAGTAGATGGAAGTAGATGGAAGTAGATGGAAGTAGATGGCAGTACCTATGCAAGTTGATGGAAGTAGATGCAAGTAGATGGCAGTACCTATGCAAGTAGATGGAAGGCCTTGTTATTGTATAGATAGGCCAGGAACGTAGATGTATATTCGGGTATTACAGATGATTTGAGCGGCCAACTCACAGGCCACGTCGTACAGGTGAATGTGAAATTTATAGAAATGGCCGAAATTACATGTAGCATTGGTATTACAGATGACGATGAGCGGTCCACACACAGGGATTCATCGTGCATTGGGATTTGGATTGGGATACAATCACGAGCATGTGTTGATGCCGACAATGTTCAGGGCAGGAGGATTCACTGGCAATGGTGTGAGTGATCAGAGGGGTGGGGATGTAGTGCAACGTGTGATGTTTTATGTTTTGTAGCACAGTTCACGAGATCACGACAATAGTGCAACCACCATCTTGACACATGTGTCCTGCACGCACGCACACACACACACGCACACACGTACACGTACTCTCAGGGAATGGCGCAAGGCGCAACCCTGCACGTCTGCCTGGGTGACCCTGCATCGCCACAATCATGTGGTGCATGTGATCTAAGAAAAATGACACGACCGTCAAAAGAACACCTTCCTGCTGCACACACACACACATACACACACATACACATACACATACACATACACATGCACACGCGTACACATAATCTCAGGGAATGACGCAAGGTGCGACCCTGGACATTCGCCTGGGTGATCCTGTGGTGTCCATCACCTACGGCATGCAGGGTGCCACCGTCACCACTCAAGCAGGTACTGTGTTTGTAGTGTGAGGGTGCGTGTGGGTGTGGGTGTGGGTGTGGGTGTGAGTGTGGGTGTGGGTGTGGGTGTGGGTGTGGGTGTGGGTGTGGGTGTGGGTGCGGGTGTGGGTGCGGGTGTGGGTGCGGGTGTGAGTGGAATTGCAGGTGGGTGAGGATGTGAGTGTAGGTGTAGGTGTAGGTGAAAAAGTGGGTTTATGTGTGGAAGTGTGGGTGTGGGTGTGAACATGGGTGCGGGTGTGAAGTGTGAATGTGGGTGTGTGTGGGTGCATGTGTATAGTGTCCTTGGGTGATCTTATGTGTTGCTTTCAGTCATCCACGATATACAGCAAGCGTAGAACTTGTGTTCAGCTGCTTGCTTGCATGTATGTATCACTAGGGTTGACCAGAACCGTACAGATATACACCGTATATGACTGTGTATTTGGTGATTTCCCTGCCAAAATTCCGTTTATACATTGAATTATATTCTGCATGTACATTGAATATGCATATATTCTGGCCAACCCTGTGTATATGACGACTATGGCACAACACGCACGTGTGCTACCTCTTGCTTAAATGCACAACAATGTGTGCCAAGCTGTACAACAGAATGCACACACAGGCATGCAGCGCACAGCTGGCAGCTCGCCATCCTAGCAGTAAGTCCCTCCTATGTGCTTGAAACAAGCACACACACACGTTAAAGAGCACACATACTTAGGGTTGGCCAAAACCATACATATATACGCTGTATGTACGGCATTTTTGGCTGCGAAATCACCAAATATACGGTCATATACGGTGTATACATACGGTTCTGGCCAACCCTACACATACTCAACCACGCAGGTGTGCAGCACACCGCTGGCATCGCCATCTTAGCATTCCCTCTGGGAGCGCTCCAGGCAGGATCTATTGCCCTGAACAAGCAATCACACATACTCACGTTCATACACATACACACAATCATACACACAGGCGTGCAGCACACCGCTGGCGTCGCCATCTTAGCAGTTCCTCTGGGAGTGCTCCAGGCAGGATCTATTGCCCTGAACAAGCAATCACACTTACACACACACGTACACACACATACACGCAGGTGTGCAGCACACCGCTGGCATCGCCATCTTAGCGGTCCCTCTGGGAGTGCTCCAGGCAGGATCTATTGCCCTAGATCCCCCCCTACCTTTATGGAAGACAGAGGCACACACACGGCTGGGGGCTACAAGCTCTGTGTGTGTGGTGCTGGAGTATGCTTCGTCTGAGACTTGGAGAAAGGGCAGCGGCATTGGGGATGGTGAGTGTGAGGTTGTGTGTTTGCGTGCGTGCGTGCGTGTGTGTGTGTGGGTGTTTGTGTCTGTGTGCTTGCATGCGTGCGTGCGTTTGTGTGTTTTGCTGGAGTATGCTTCGTCTGAGACTTGGAGAAAGGGAAGCGGCATCGGCAGCGGCATCGGGGATGGTAAGTGTGAGGTTGTGTGTTTGCGTGCGTGCGTGCGTGCATGTGTGCATGCGTGCGTGCATATGTGTTTGTATGTGTGTGTCTGTGTGCTTGCCTGCGTGCGTGCGGGCGTGCGTTTGTGTGTTTTGCTGGAGTATGCTTCGTTTGAGACTTGGAGAAAGGGCAGCGGCATCGGGAATGGTGAGTGTGAGGTTGTGTGCATGCGTGTATGTGTGTGTTGCTGGATGTGTGTGATTTGCTAAAGGGTGATTTGTTTAACACATGGAGGAAGGGCAACAGCATGGTGAGAACGTTTACACACCCGTGCGTGTATGTATGTGTGCAGAACGTCTACACGTGTGTGTGTGCAGCCTGGTGAGAACATTTACATAAGCGTGCCTGCACATACGTGCGTGTACGTATGTGTGTGTGCAATGTGTTCGGGTTGCCACAGTGCTTTTATTTACATGAAACATGCTTACACACACATGCGTTTACAAAAACAAGCACGAGCTCTCACTCACACACACACACAACGCACAAACACACAAACGCATTCACTTTCACACACGCATACACACAAGCAAACACACACGCACATGCTTTTACTCACAGGCAAAGTGTTTGGTGTCCTCCCGCGGAACCCCCCTCCCCCCACCCCATCACCAGATTTGATGACAGAAGCTGAAGCGGCCGCTGCTGCTGCTGCTGCTGCTGGTGGTGGTGCTGCTGCTTCAGTGGGAGAAGGCTGCAGCTCTCTGGGATGGGTGTTTGAGGAAGTTCAAGTTGAAAGTGGGGAGGAGGGGGGTGTGGTGGTGCTGGCTCACATGCTGGCTGCCCCTGGCACACAGGTGAGTGTGTGGGTGGGTGTTTGTGGGTGTGGGTGTGGGTGTGGGAGGGTGTGGATGTGGGTGTGGGTGTGGGTGTGGGTGGGAGGGTGTTTGTGTGTGCGTGTGTGTGTGTGTGGACGTGTGGGTGGGTGTGGATGTGGGTGTGGGTTTGGCTGGGAGGGTGTTTGGGTGTGCGTGTGTGTGGGTGTGGACGTGTGGGTGTGGGTTTGGCTGGGAGGGTGTTTGTGTGTTGGTGTGGGTGGGTGTGGATGTGGGTGTAGGTGTGGGTGGGAGGGTGTTTGTGTGTGGGTATGGGTGGGTGTGGGGGCTGGGGTATAGGTGCAAGTTCAGGCGTGAGTGTGAGTGTGGCTGGGTGTGAAAATGTGGGTCTGCTGTGTCTATGTGGGTGTGTTGTATGTGTGTGGGTATGTACTTTGTGCTACACACATGCATGCGCTTAAAGGGATTTTTGGAGTTTTTCATGCACGTGCAATTGCTGCCTATTAGACACACAACTGCTGCTTCACACACACACACACACACACACACACACGCATACACGTGCACACAAACACACACACATGCACGCACGCACGCTCCCACACCCACACCCACACACGCACATACACACACAGGCGCACCGGCTGTCAGATCACGCACTTCAACATGCAGCTACTGCTGCTCTACATTCCGTAACATCACCACCCCCCGCCACGTCAGAGCAAACAAAAGAGGGTGGGTTGGACAGTGTGTCTGAGAGTGATCACACACGCACATGCACACACATGCACACACACAAGCACACGGATGGAGATAGATGTGGATCATGTTTAAACTGTGATTGACGTTTGAGTTGACCGTGCACTTTGTGCAGGGCAGCGCTTAAACACACACGCAAGCACACACAGGCACACACATGCACACGCGCACGCATACACAGGCACACACATACACATGTGCACACACACACATGCACACTCACAGACACACACATGTACACAAGCACACACACAGGCACACATGCACACACTCACAGGCACACTCACAGGCACACACATACACAGGCACACACACAGGCACACGTGCACTCACATACACCCGTGCACGCACACACTCACAGACACACATATACGCGCACACACAGGCACACACACAGGCACACACAGGCACACGTGCACACACACAGGCACACACAGGCACACACATACATACAGGCACACACACGTGTACACACATACACACGTGTACACACATACACACGTGCACACGCACACACTCACAGGCATACACACACGTGTACACACGATTGCAGGTGACGAAAATCCTCAAGCTGCCCCCACAGAAGGAGGTGAGCGAGGGGATGTGGACGCAGACTTTTCGGACTTTGCTCTGTTTGAGCAAGCGGCGGCTGCGCAGCCAACGCCAGGTGTGTGTGTGTGTGTGTGTGTGTGTGTGTGTGTGTGTGTGTGTGTGTGTGTGTGTGTGGTCGCGCGCGCGTGCATATGTATACGTGTGTGTGTCCATATGCATACGTATGTGTGTATGTGTGCTGTGTGCCCCACATGTGCAGGGGCAGCTAGCATCAATTAAGCGACGATTGCTCTCTTTGGTATTTTGGCATAGACCATCCTCTCACGTCTGTGTGGTGCCAAGCCTCTGCATACAGGAGCAGCTAGCGTCAAGTTGCGCAGAAGGCTTGCTCCTTTCATGCTTCCACACCAAACATAGGCGTTCTTTATTTGTGTGGCTTGCTCCTTTCATGCTCACACACACCAAACATAGGCGTTCTTTATTTGTGTGGCTTGCTCCTTTCATGCTCACACACACCAAACATAGGCATTCTTTATTTGTGTGGCTTGCTCCTTTTACGCTCTCACACACCAAACATAGGCGTCCATTATTTGTGTGGCTTGCTCCTTTTACGCTCTCACACACCAAACATAGGCGTTCTTTATTTGCATGGCACAGATATTTTTCTTTCTTTGTGTGGTGACCCCACATGATAATAAATTTACGTAGGTGCAACGAGTGCCCAGGCACCTGCTCCTCTACGGGCGGCTGTGTGCAGATGGGATGGGGCAAACCAAGCCTCACGTTGCAGGTGTGTGTGTGTGTGTGTTCTCTCGCGTGCGTGGTAGTGTGTGTGCATGTGTGCAACTGCATATTTGTGTGTGTTTGTGCAGTGGGAAAGTGTGCGCGTATGCGTGCGCGTGAGCGTGCTTGTGTGTATGTGTGTGCAGTGGATGGATCTGTGTATGTGCTTGGGGTGGCTGTGTGCAGATGCGATGGGGCCAATCTTCAAGCCTTACGCTGCAGGTGTGTGTGTTCGTTTACCTACTGTGTTGTGTGTGTGTATGCACCGACTTGATCATGCTGTAGGTGTGTAATTGGATACATATTGTGTGTTGTGTGTGTGTATGCACCGACCTTATCACATGCTGTAGGTGTGTAATTGGATACATGTTGTGTGTTGTGTGTGTATACACCGACCTTATCATACGCTGTAGGTGTGTGTTTGGATGCATATTGTGTATCCAAAAGTGCCTTGAAATGCCCCTCCCTGCGGTGTTTCGCTTCTTGAACTCACCTTGTTCCCTTCACACACATTCATTCACACACACGTGCATACACACACAAACACACACACAAACAAACGCAAACACACACGCAGGGTGTGCGCACTGCCAGGCGCACGTGTGTGTGGTCTGGTGGGTGAGGACGAGGATGAGAATCTGCTCGTGGCTGCTGCAGCTGCACCTCTTCAGGCTGCCCTCCTGTTCGCAGGTGTGTGTGTGTGTTGTGTGCATGTGTGTGCGTGTCTGTGCATGTGTGTCAGCAGCGTGTGTGTGCATAAAAATGTGTACGTGTGTGCGTGTATGTGTGTACATGTGTCTACATGTGTTTGTCTCTGTGTAAGTTTGTTCGTGCGTTTGTATTAAAGTGTGTGCAGGCTCGAGCTCAGGATTCCCTCCTGCTTGCTAGTGTCAGTGCCAGTGCTAGTGCCAGTGTCGCTCGCGTTCAAATACAGCACCCTACAAAACGCTGTGTCTCAGTCTTACTTCGTGTCATATAAGTACGTTTTATTTCAGCACCGTGCATAACGCTGTGTCTCTGTCTTACTTCATGTCATAAATGTACGTTTGGATACAGCACCATACAAAACGCTGTGTCTCTGTCTTACTTCATGTCATATATGTAGGGTTGGCCACAGCCTACATATGGTATTTTTGGCACAGGGAAGTCACCAAACAACGGTGCATATATACGGTGCATATATGCATATACAGTTCTGGCCAACCCTACATATGGGTGGAGAAGAGTGAAAGAGCCCAGGAGCTTGAAAGGGTCCGTTTCTGGAGAAAATTTCTCCCCTTGCGCTGTTGTGCTGCAGTAACCCTAAGAGTGAGCTTGTGCTTGCAGGAGATCACAGTGTGAGAGCCAGCCTCGTTGGCACCTTGCCGAGGGCTTTCGCAGCCACCCATACCAGAGAACAACCTTGCGCTGTTTTGCTGAAGTAACCCTAAGAGTGAGCTTGTGCTTGCAGGAGATCACAGTGTGAGAGCCAGCCTCGTGGGCACCCTGCCGGGGGCTTTGCTTTCTGGCGTGCGTGAAGCTGCACGTGCACGCAAGCTACTGCAGCAGCTGCACATGGACGGAGAGGTCAAGGATATGGAGGTGTGTGTGTGCGTGCGTGCGTTGGCTGTGTGAGCTACATGTAATTGGTAATATGAAATATGATCGTGTGACGTACGTCGTGCTGGACTTAAAAACATGATTGTGGTATATATGTGTGACGTACGTCGTGCTGGATTAAAAACATGATTGTGATATATATGTGTGTGTGCCTGTATGACGCATGTTGTGTGGGGCTGGGTGTGCACCCTCCGCCCACACACATGCTGCTGCAGCTCGTCAACGAGAAAGCTTAACAAAACACGGCCGCGGATGTGTGTACCTGTGTGCGTGCTTCATGTTTTGTTGTGTGCATCATGTGATCATGTGTGATTCGCACGTTGTGTTATGTTGTGTTGCACCTATGTGTTTCACACGTTGTGTTATATTGTGCATCCATGTGTTTCATGTTGTGTTGTATGCATCATGTGTGTTTCCCGCGTTGTGTTGTGTTGTGTTGCACCTGTATGTTTCATGTTGTGTTGTATACATCTAACTATGTTATTCATATGCAGGTGTGTTTGCCTATGCCAGATATGTGCGAGTGTTCATTAATATTATTCCCAAAGGCTACCCCTCACGTACATGCATACAACATACAGAGCACACACGCTCATATGCATCACACACACCAGGTTTAAGAGAATCTGCATACCCTCACGTACACACATGCAACATATTAAACACACACACCAGGTGCAAGAGATTTGTACGCTCTCACGTTCACACATGCAATGTATTAAACACGCACGCTCACGTGCATCTCACACACACCAAATGTGGAGAATGAATATACCCTGTTGCTCACGTACTCACATGAAACACACACACACACACTCACACACACACACATACATACATACATACACACACACCAGGTCTTTGACGAGGTCATCTTAGACACCGGGAAGCTGAAGGCTGAGGCAAAGGCGCGGGACAAGGAGCGCCGCCAAGCCATCAAGCACAAGCAAAAGGTGTGTGTATGTGTGTGTGTTTGTGTGTGTGTCTGGATTGTATTTAGTGATCATCAAGCACAAGCAAAAGGGGTGTGTGTGTCTGGATTGTGTTTCGTGATCATCAAGCACAAGCAAAAGGTGTGTGAGTGTGCCTCTGTAATGTATTTTTGTGATCATCAAGCACAAATATATTTTGTGCTGGAAAACCCATCAAGCACAATCCTGAGTGTGAGTGTGTGTGTGCAGGCGTATGTATGTGCGTGCATGTGTGCACGTGTATTTGCAACTTTGCATGCTCAGGAGCTCGCCACAGCTGCTGTGGCTGCACTATAGACAGAAGCCATCAACTCTCTTCTTAAGCATGCAGTCACATGTTGGAATCACTATTACACACTCTCATGCACACACACACACACACACACACACGCACATACACACACATGCGCACTTGGTACGCACGCGCACATTTTCATCGTACGCACATTACCATTGCGGCATAGGTAAAATTGTTTTAAAATTCACCTCGACTGCTAAGGATGCAAAATAAGTTGGAGTCCATTTTTTATTCGTTGATTCGTTGTCTATGCATTTCTTAGCATGCAGTCACATGTTCGTTTACTGCTACACTCGTACACACACATGCACACGCACACACACGCACGCTCACACACACACACACACACGCACGCACACACACACACACGCACGCACACACACACTTTTATCATACACAATCTCATCATGTTGTACATACAATTGCGTTTTACATAGGAGGTTGCCAGGGCTGCCAAGTCTGCAAAGGACAAAGCAAGGAAGGCAAACGCTGCTGCAGGGAAGAAGAAGGTCAAGCAGGTAGGGGTTGGAAGTGTGTGTGTGTGTGTGTGTGAGCACGTGTGTGTGTGAGTGTGTGCACGCGTGCGTGTGTGTGTGAGTGTATGTGTGTGAGTGTGAGCACGTGCGTGTGTGCGTGTGTGAGTGTGTGCATGCGTGCGTGCGTGTGTGTGTGTGCGGGCGTATGTACGTGTTTGTATTCTGCGTGTGTATACGTGCTTCCATGTGTGTGGGTGTTTCAGTGCATGGGTGTGTGAGCGAGAATTGTGCGTACGTGTGAGTGTGTGTATGTACATGCATTCGTAAATGGACACCCCAATTGAGCTTACAACTTTTGTGTTAAGGCGGAGGATGGCGTAGGTGTTGAGATATGTTTGTGGACACAGGGTAATGAGAATTCCACAGGGGAATAAAACTTTCACAGGGGAATGAGGATTCCACAGGGGAATGAGGATTTCACAGGGGAATGAGGATTTCACAGGGGAGTGAGGATTTCACACGGGAATGAGGATTTTAGCAAAACAATGCACCGAAACAGAGTTCAGGAGAGGACACAAAGGAGTTGGTGCACGTTAATGCTAGCGCCATATTAACTGCTCGACACAGATGTAACACATCCAAAGGTGTTGGTGCACGTGACTGCTAGCGCCATGCACAGCAACAAGGCGGAGCTGCACAGTGATGTTTGAACTAAATACAGCGAGAAGGCAGAGCTGCACGGTAGTGTTTGCACAAAATACAGCGACAAGGCGGAGCTGCACGGTGATGTTTGCACTTAATACAGCGACAAGGCAGAGCTGCACGGTGGTGTTTGCACAAATCCGCGACAAGGCGGAGCTGCACGGTGATGTTTGCGCCACGCACAGCGACAGAGCAGAGGTGCACGTCAATGTCTGCACTAAATACAGCGACAAAGCAGAGCTGCACGGTAGTGTTTGCACAGAGAATGTTTGCGCCACGCACGGCGACAGAGCAGAGGTGCACGTCAATGCTTGCACCATGCACAGCGACGAGGCGGTGATGAGGATGAGGTGCCTGTTGAATTGAAGGACAGAAACAGCGACAGCAAAATAGACGTGGAGCGAGCGAGATGAGGCCAATTAATGTTCTTACTGATGCGGGTATGTGTGTGTTTGATGACTGTGCTTGCATCGCGTGCAGGCGGAGGTGGATGAGGAGGAGGTGCCAGTGGAATCGGTGTATGTGTGTGTGTGATGATTGTGCTTGCATCGCGCGCAGGCGGAGGTGGATGAGGATGAGGTGCCTGTGGAATCGGAGGACAGTGACAGCGAGAGCGAAACGGACGTGGAGCGGGACGAGGCGAAGAAGAAGAAGA
>Ga0307951_1001809_pt1 | contig 13171 bp, 13 predicted proteins | sample OrgLakmetagen374_FD_201842 | JGI IMG/M metagenome (GOLD analysis project Ga0307951, IMG submission 201842) | Saline water microbial communities from Organic Lake, Antarctica - #374 | ecosystem: Environmental > Aquatic > Non-marine Saline and Alkaline > Saline | place: Antarctica: Organic Lake... | reverse complement strand
TCATGGTTTCGAAGGCGTGACTGGCCGATGGCAAGCATACCAGCGACACGAGCTGTTATCAGTGGCCCTTCAGGGGCTGTTCTTTTGCTTGTTAAGAAGTGCGGATTTGCTCGGTGCGGCGCGCACGGCCTCAAAAATGGGGAAATTACCGTAGCACGCCTGCTACACCATGTTTTCCAGGTCACTAGCCGCACTCGAAAGTTGCTCCTGCTTATGTCGGTACTGAGCTAGCTCAGCCTGATACTGAGTCACGACCATTATTCTATTAAGGACTCTCATTCCCCACGCAACCGCTATTAGTAAAAGCCCCGCGAGGAGAGTGGGCAGGAAAACTGTAGCTAGTAGCTGAATCAAAGTTTCGCGGGTGTTGAGAAAGATAAATACTATTAATAGTGAACACACCAATACTATCCAACCAATAGCCTGAATGACCGGAACCATGAATGGAACAGGATTTCTAGCTGCAAGCTTATCTAGGTCTGGCTCTGTACCTGCTCCTTCTTCTAGCTTTTTAAGAGCCATCTCGCGACTGTCTCGAGCCTCATCAATAGGTGGGAGGTCGCGCACGCTTTTGAGGTAAAAACCGTAAGTTAAAGAATCAAACGGTTGACCGTGACGAAATACTTGCCCCGCCCCCACTTTCTCAGTAATCGCAATTAGGCTCTTAGAATCAGAACACTCAGCTTTAAAAGCACTTTTCGCCTCCTCTAAATCGGCGGCCCTTACTCGCAGAGAAAATTTCTTTGGATCGCTATTTTCAGAGTTATCGAAAAATCCTTGGAACATTGGCATGGAGTGACTCCTTGAATTTAGTGCTTAGATTACATATTTAGTCGGCCTTGCAAAAAGGCCTTTTTCAGACGACCAATGAATGACCGGGCTGTCGCGATTGAGCCTGATCCATCAGGATTGATCCTAAAATAGTCAAAATCAGCCCAAAATAGCGAGCTTTTTTGCAGGCCCAAAGAAGCTCGCGGAGCTTCCTTAGAACTTTCCTCAGATTCAGGCCCACACCACACAATACGGCGTGTGTTTTGTCGCCCGTAAATCCTCTGAGGAAGTTCCGGAACATCAGACCATCGCTTTTCAGGTGTCCGATGATCGGCTCAATGCTGTTTCTTCGGTGCTGCTGATCCGGGTGGGCTTTACCGCGTCCACGACGCTTTCCGGTGATGTGGACTTTGGAGAGGAACGTGCCCTCACTCCCACGATAGCCCCGGTCGGCCAGTAGATGCTCCGGCATCGTATGGCTGTGCATCAGGACACGTTTGAGTGCCGTGTCGACGGTGTGACCGTCGTAGGGGTTGCCGGCCAGGGCCTGGCAGTCCAGTACAAAACCCTCCCGGGCCGTGGTCACCACGCTGACCTTTGAGCCAAACTCATACCGGGACGGGCCTTGCCTTTGGCAATACACACCACGTCGGGTTCGTGCAAGCTGTACAACCGGGGTTTGATGGACCGATCGCCGTACTGATTCAGTAATCGAAGCGCCTGGTGCAGCTTGTGGTTCAGAGGCTTGGATCGTTGCTCCATGGCGCGTTGCTCAACGATGGCCTCACATACCTTGCTCAGATCCCGGTGCATCTGACGTAGCACTCGATGCATCCGTTTGAACTGCCGGGCGTGGGCGTAGCGGCCCACTTGCCAGACCATGCCCGTCAGTCGCTTGCAGAAGGTTTGACGGAACGTGATGCCTTCATCCTTGGCCAGTGCCACCAGTTGCCGATGGCATCGGCCCACCAACCGGGCATCACTGGGGTAGGCAATGGCCTTGGGCATGACCGTGGTGTCGATCACGGCGATCTTGAGGCTTTCCGGGGCAATAACGCCCGTCTTCTGGCCCAGGGCAATGCTCATCCTCAGAAGCTCACGGGCACCGTCTTCGCCAATGCGATGGCGGAAACGCATCATGGTGGTTTCATCCATGGGCAACCGGTGCTGGAAGATCACTTCTCCACAAAAATGCTGCCAATACGGATTCTCAACCCAGCGATCCAGGATGTCACGATCCGACTGCCCGTGTATGTGCTTGAGCAACTGCAAGCCGACGTGCAATCGAATGGGTAAACCGGGGCGTCCTGACTCTACCGCATACAACTGACCAAAGTGCTGCTCGCAAGCGGCCCAATCCATCCGCTTTCCCATCTGCACCAGTTCGTGCCGGGTGTTGAGGATGTCTTCGAGGTAGGTTGCCAATAGATCTCGCTGCGGTGCTTGGCGATTATCCCGTGGAATCATGAGGCTTTCTTCCGGTTTTTGGACGAAACGGGGAGATTTACAACGGATATTATACCTCAAAATCAACTCAAGGTATTGGTATTATTGACCTTTTAAATTTTGGAGTTATGGTTAGAACTGGTGTTTAAGGATTTGAAAAGAAGCGGCGTATCTGGTTGATTGGTAATCGCCAAACAACCCACCCACCAGAGGGACGCCACCATGACGAAGAGTAACGTGATCGACTTGGCAGGTCGAGAAGAGGACAAGGATCCATTGACTGCATTGCTGCGAACAGGAGCCAGGACACTCATTCAGAAGGCTGTAGAAGCGGAACTGAAAGAGGTCCTGGAAAGCCACCGTGATCGACGCCTGGAAGACGGCAGAGCCGGCGTGGTTCGCAACGGCTATCAGCCTGAACGCCAGCTCCAGACCGGCATTGGTCCGGTGACTGTGCGGATCCCGAAAGTGCGGGCCAAGACGGGTGAACCAGTGACATTCCGCTCTGCTTTGGTGCCGCCCTATGTACGGAAGACGAAGTCACTCGAAGCGGCGCTCCCGTGGCTCTATCTCAAAGGCATCTCAACCGGTGAGATGAGCGAAGCGCTGGAAGTGCTGGTCGGGCCGGAAGCCCGTGGCCTGTCAGCCGCTACTGTGGCTCGCCTGAAGAAAACCTGGGGGCAAGAGTACAGCACCTGGCGTGACAGTCCGCTGGATCGGGACAAGTGGGCCTATATCTGGGCAGATGGCGTCTACAGTGGCTTGCGTAGCCAGGAAGACAAGCTGTGCGCGCTGGTTATCATCGGCGTCAACGAACATGGCCAGAAACGCCTGCTGGCTGTCGAAGACGGTGTCCGTGAATCCACCCAGAGCTGGCGGGAAGTCCTTCTCAAGCTCAAGGGCCGCGGTATGAACGTACCGAAGCTGGCCATCGGTGACGGTGCCATGGGCTTCTGGGCCGCGCTTGAGGAAGTCTACGGCAAGACCCGTCAGCAGCGCTGCTGGATGCACAAGACCATGAACATCCTGAACTGCCTGCCGAAGTCGTCGCAGCCAAAGGCGAAGGGGATGCTGCACGAGATCTGGCAGGCAGAGACCCGAGCTGCAGCGGAGAAAGCCTTCACGCTGTTCGTTCACACGTATGAGGCGAAATACCCAAAGGCGACCCGCAAGCTGCAGGCCGATCATGACGAGCTTCTGGCCTTCTACGATTTCCCTGCCATGCACTGGCAGAGCCTGCGCACGACCAACCCGATCGAATCGACCTTCGGCACCATTCGCCACAGAACGAAGCGCTCGAAGGGTTGTCTGAGCCGTGACGGCATGCTGCATATGATGTTCAAGCTGGGTCAGGTCATTGCTAACGTGAAGTTCAAGGACGGTATTGAAGAGTCCGAATCAGATCAGAAGGTCGCTTGATGAAATTCTTTGAATACTATTATTGACCATAACTCAATACTGCCGCAGCTACTACCGCAGTGATTACAAACGCGCCTAGTAATTTTTATTCCATAGTTCTTCTCAATATCCCCCAAGGGCTTTTTCGGCTTCAATGTCTTGGTCTGTACATGCTTTGACCATCGCCCAGCCGTACTCCGACATTTGTCGATTGCACCGAGCGATAAAAGGCTTTGCTTTTTCTGGATAGGATGCCAATGCGTTCAATGCTTCTGTATCTTGATCGGCACAAGCCTTAACCATTGCCGATCCATACTCTCCCATCTGTGTGCGACACCGAGAGATGATTTCTTCGCGTTCGCCAGCGAATGATGGAAATATGGCGACCGAAAGCACAGTTACAGCCAGGTATTTGATTTTTAGCTTCAATTTACTTCTCCTTTCCTGTGGCAGCTAACGCTTAAGTAGCGGGCGCCGGAGCGCTTTTGGTGTCGGTTGACCGTCTTGTGTACGCCCAGCATGGGCATGAACTAATGGGGTGGAATTCCCCTGTGGGAAGATCACCGTTCAGCCGGTTTTACCCGATTGAACGCTAACCACTAGCGAATGGCAAGGGCCAACCCGCGAGGCGCGGTCTCCGGAACGCCGGCCGGAAGTAAGCCGCTAGCAAAACTGCGAGCTGATGAACAAGAACATCATATGAGGCGTAGGCCGGAGGCGAGTTGGCACAAGCCGACGGGGCGGCCTCCCGCGAAGCCGCGTGATCTGACGGCCACCGTAAATGATGCAGTTGTGCGGTGAAAGTTCATGTTCTTATCTGGGGCGGTCCGACGAATGGGGATCTGCTCAACGAGCGATCGGTCAATTACCAGTCAGGCCACTGGTCAATCAAGCCTGGGCGCAGCCGTTGCCATCGGCGGTTGCGAGCGAACGAGGTGGACACCGATTGTAGTGGTTCAATAATTCAAGACATCAATCTAGATCGTAATACGGCAGCACTGAGTAAAGTGCCCCTGTGATAACAGTTCCGCGAGCAGGCCACCTCAGGCTTGCCAGAGTATGATGCCCTAGTTTGAAAATACACATTACGTGGCAAGTCCTGAACTTCAGCTATATGTTGGCTTTCCTCAGAAGTCCCTCCCACTCTCTATCGGCCCCGCAGAGGCTATCGCCCTATGATTTTTTTAGCTTTTTTCAGCACGCAGGCACTCATCTTCTAGCATCAACATACGCATTAAACCAATTTCGATTGATTGGTCATTCGCTTCCCCAGAAATTGCCAGGTGAGGGACCATACACAGCGGCTCCTTGACTATCCTTCCTGACTTTCGCTCATCGAACTCGTCAACAATCTGATTCCATGCCTGATCGAGACGGTCACAGGCCCATTCCATATACTCGGAATCCACTCCCTCAGCGACAGCAATAACACGATCCCTGCTACGTTTGAAGGCTTCCATAGCTTTAGAAAAGACCCTCTGTTCATCTGGGTGCAGGTTGTTGAGATCACGGCAAGCCATGATTCCCGAAAGCTGCATACATGCAGTCAAAGCCTCATCAAAGGCTGCAACCGCTTCCGAAGTAAAAAAGGGAAGAGTAATATTCTGTTGCCACTCATCGGAAAAATTCAAGTCAGGTAGCGGCACAGGGGAAGAAGGTGCTAATGCCAGAGGAGCGAGCACGATCCCATTAATAACCGGCACAACCCTGAAGCGCCAGTGGTCACCAAGGTACTGCTGACCAAGGGCTAGTGAATCCTCTATATACGTGGCATCTGTTTCCAAATCCTCTATCTCTATCGTAATGGCCACTTCCTTTGCCGGCCAATGCACAGTGTCAGGCTCAGCTATCGAGCGGACCCAACACTTTGCATTCCAGCCTTTGCTCTTGAACTTTCTCTCCAGCGTTTGAAAGTGCCTGTTAAGACGCTGCTCAGCCAATATGCTGCAACGCCTAGCCGCAGCAGAAATCGCCTTGCCCGGTGCTCCTTTTCGTGCGCTTTTGACGATCCCCTGGATACTTGCATTTCCACTGTCGTATGCCATCTCGTGTAAGACACAAGCAAGATCGTTCAAACGTTGCTCAATCATCTGGAGTCCTCGTAAGGGTGGCGCCGAGTGTGCCCGCCATATGTCAGATTCCCGCTGTCCATGTGCCTGCTCTGCCAAGCTTCCCGCAAACATTGCTGCCCCTTTGGCATTTTCGTCACTTGGAATTCTTCCCAGTCGTCTCACCAGGTTACCCAGAATACTGGTAAGTAACGCGCCAAGAGAATCGTCTTCATCTCCACCTTTCGCGGGTGAGACCATCACTGGCGCAGGCTTGGCGGGTGTCGCATATGCAAGTGTATTCACTTGATAGATGATGTCATTGATCTCTACAGCCAAGGCATCTGAATTCCCAATCCGTTTCCCACGAACCCATTTTTCGGTGAAAGAACGCAGTATTTTGTCAGTCCGTGTTACCAGATCAGCCATCTGCTTTGTGTACTCTGTCAAACTGATCGATACCGATCTTGCCAGCATGATCTGGCGGAAGGCAACATTCCAGGCCACCCGGGTCTTGGCGGCAATATTCTGTCTTGGCATATTCTTGGACCAGGGTCGATGGCCACCAACAACGATGGGCTGTCCCAGCGGATTAAGTGCTTCCGACGCTGCGGCCTCCGCCCCTGGGTAGAGCGCGATCAATGTTTCGCAGATTCCACACACTGTCACATGAGGATCAGATTGTTCCTGCTCCGCCACGTGATACCAGTCGGAACGAACGGTCCTACCATGCTCTCCTTCAGGATCAAAAACGGCCCTTTCCACCCACGGGGTTTGAGTCCGGAACCAATCGTACAGGACTTGTTCACCGCCCAACGCCTGAGCAAGCTGTTCAGCCAAAGACGGCGCAATCAAGTAAGCCGTTGATAACAGAGCCGCAACCTGGCGTATGTCATGCTTTTCATCATCCACGACATCTGGAGTCACCTTGACTTGCACCGGTTCACCGCCACAGATCGGAACAAGACAGGAGAATAGCCTGTTGGCCTGCTCCAGGTTTTCGCTTGCTGGAATAGCACTATTCTCGGGCAGGTAGCCCGTGCAAGCACTCCGTAAATCCGGTTTCGATAATGTACGGAATGCCAAGATGGCATTGCGCAGTGTTTGCCACTGCTCTAACTCCGAAAGATCGGAAATATCGATTTGCGCATCACAACCAAACATCGATGCCAGTGACCATTGCGCGCGCTGAACACCGTGCAACACCAGAATTTCCATGAAAGTGACAACATAACGCTCAAGGGTAGCCAGCCCAAGTCCCGTCAGAATCGATACCCAAGCATCAACATCCGGATTAGCCGTCAGTATGCCCGCAAGCTTTCGCAACACCGTCTTCTCCTGCTCAGCAGAGCAAGCATAGAGAAGCGACTGGATAACTCCGGGCATAGTTTCGTGAGTCACTGCTGCCAAACCCCTCCACAAGGAATCGTCTGCCAGATAAACTACCTCATCATGGGACGCCCTGCTAAGAGCCTGTGAGCGCAAGGCATGCAATCCACCCATTACCCCGGGCCGGCTTTCCCTTATCAAATGCTCGTCGATAAGCCTGACCAGTGCCCGACAGGCATCGGCCGGACCAATGTCAAGTATTTTGCATAAATCATGAGTTCTCACCTCCGCTCCATAGGTAAAAAGCAGCGAGGCGCTTCTGATAATAGCCAACTCATCATCACGTTTCGCCTGTTGCCTCTGCCTAACCTGCTCTTCAACAACAGCGGAAAGACGCTTACCTTGAGTCAGCAAGTGCACATACTCAAGCATCAAGCCATCGGCCTGCTCAAAAGGCTCTCTCCAGTGCTCCCAGCTAGTCTGGTTATCGGAGCGGAGTTTGCGCCACACCCCTTCTGCAAGATTCTGATCCAGGCTTACCGCAACGATTTCGGTATCCACCTGGTTGGTGACAAGGACGACATCTTCCTGGCGAATCGAACCTATAAAATAAACAAAGGGGTACCCCATCAGCTCACGGGTAAGCACGTCCCAAAGGGCGCTGTTGGCTGTCCCGAGTTCGTCCATCACCAATCCCAGCGGTAATTTCTTGGAAGGCCGCCTTGCCCGTACAAAACTGATGATCGCACCAGCACCGGCTACATCGGCCCGGTGTGTGACTTGGTACCAACAAATTTCACCGGCGAGTGAATTGACTGATAGCCAGAGCAATGCGGATTTTCCGGCACCGGACGGACCGGAAAGAAGGACCTGTCTGTGTTTTTTGAGAGCATCGACTACAAGCCGAGTATCACAAGGCCTTTGGATCAGGAGCCCCGCAGTGACATGCCCCGGCTTAGTTTTTACCCCCTGATAAAATGCTGGCTCGCTAAGCGAATTGGTGAAATCGACTGGCTCAAGCATGCCTTCAGCTAGGGCGCGATCAATGGCGGATGGGTCTTCAGCCTCTAGCCGTTCAAAAATACGTCGTTCCACCTCGGTGGTAGAAATTTTTCGTCGATGCTCGAAGAGCAAGGACGCATTCGCCTGAGAAGACTCGGCAACGAGACGGTATAGATCGTTTACGAGACCTTCAGCGATAATTCTTGCGACACCAAGCTTGTCTGTAATCAGGGCGACACACTCTTCGCCGGGGGACGAGCAAACGAACACTTGGTGGGATGACTCCTCGAAAAGTCGGTCAATGTCTAAGTCGTTCTTACCAGAACAAGATTGCTCTAATACCACGGCACATAGGATCTCTTTGCGGAACTGGCCTACGGAGGCTTTCTCCTCCACTTCGGCCAGAACTTTCTCCACTCTCTTCCTGGAAAACTCCCCGGTTTTTCGTGATTTTATTTGCAACCAGACTTCCAGACTACCAACTTCGATGACACAATCTTCAAGTCCCTCAGGAATAACAAAACCGAAAGGCGCTTGGCCCGCCCACTGCCGGATAAGTATTAAAGTGGAAACCAGGTGCTGGTAATGGAAGCCACGCCCGGCCCAAGCTCCCGAACGCGATGCCGACCAAGCATCTATTTCCAAAGATACATTCTTGTTCACGGCTTGCCTCGCTTCAGCAATTTCTCAATAGCAACATTGGCCATATCTAAAGCGTCAATGACACCATCCATTACAGAGTCCAGTGCCCGTCCATAGCCGGCATTGACGTTGGCTGTGTCAAAGCCAAGATTCTGTAACGTAGCAAGACACTGGTCCATCGTCTCGTGAGCGTCTGCTATTCTGAGATCGTTATTCAGGAACAACGAAGCCATAGCTACATTGCGTTTACTCCAGTCCTCTGGTTCCCTATCTGAAGCAAAGGCATCGACTGCTTCCTCTTGTTCGTTCAAAGCTTCAACAACATTTAGAAGAGCCTGAAGCAGCTTAAGGCTTCCCAGAGCCTTAACCTCTGACCTTGGGCACCCGGCATGCTCCAAAAGTGACTTCAGGTATCCGTTAGGAATACGTTGCCATACCTCGTGAAGGCTTTTGCAGCGCGCCAGGAATGCCTGTTGCGTCATATCCATTGGGGCGACCTGGGCCAACCGGCCGAGTGCCGGGTAGATCAACCAGCCGTTCGCGGCTATTTCTGCATGATCAAACCCAGTCAACTCTGGTGCCGTTTTGCTTAATCCCACCGTGGCACCAAGCGCTGAAAGCCCATGTCCTAATTGTAGAAGTGCATCAAGCAGCCTCTGCACCTTGGCAACTATATGTTCTTCATTTAAGTCAACGTGCGCGACGTCAGCTGGGTCGACAGCGAATGATCGGGCGTGCAAAATTTCACGGTCCGGTTTGGGCTCATACAATTCACGTATCGGAACTTTAATCAGATTTCGCCCTACTCGGCGACAATCAGTGAAACGCCACTGCCTTCCGTACGAAGGACTACAATGCCAATGCTCCCAATTACGGAACGGCGTAGAGTCGTAGAAGGCATTTTGTTCGTACTTTTGAAGAAACCGGTCATCGAGATAGACTGGTTTCCCTGCCAAGAGAGCATTCGCACGTGCGTGGGTCATGGGCTCCGAGGCACCCGGCCAAAAAATGCTTTCAGCCGTCTGTTCCGGACAGAGTTCTGGCATTACCGCTTCAACAGATGCCCATAGCTGGAGCAGAAGCCCTCCCTTGTGCTGCCTAATATCCAGTTTATACTAGGCTACACCCTCCTCGGGCTCTAAGACTTGATGGGGTTGCCCCCTCATGAGTGCGCGAAGTTCGGGAAGATCTGCCAGCTGGACTTGATAGAAAAAGATTCGTACACCGCGAGAGCCTCGCATCCAAAGATAGCGCCTAAGGTACTCGTTTGATATCCGCCAAGTGACCTCCCTCTTCAGTTTCCAGTGGTAGCTGCTGGATACCTGCCCCTCAGCAACACCGAACTCAGGAAGACCCAGATCATCATAGACCAAACGCTGATCGTCATTCCCTACACAACGAGGAGTTAACCCGAGGGTCATCCAGGCCTTCTCGGCGAGGTTGAATGAGTAGGAAGAACTGTCCCCCCACGCCGCGATAATATAGTCATATCCGGAGATAGATGGAGTGAATTTCGCAATACATCCGAATTTGTCGCCGACAGGCACTGAGAACTCAACGACGCCACTCTCCGCTTCCGACTGCACTTCGATGGGGCCTTCTTCCACAGCAGACACAACAGCCATTTGTAAGAGCAGATGTTCTGCTTGGTCACCGTATGGGTCAGACTCGTGCATGGAGAGAACCTCTACAGCCTGACTTGGCGACAAACCAATAGGCTCCAGAAGGCCACGCAGCTTTGGCGGCATGATATGTACTGGAATAGGAAATGCGGCTAAATAGTCAAACGGCATGGACTCTCCAATCGGCACGGGAAATCATCAGGTTTTACTTCTCTGATCGTGGGAGTTTTCATGGTACCCATGTCCTCAAAGTGCCATTGCCTCGGGATCATGCAGGTCCACTTCAGATGCTGTTTTCACGCTCAACTTCTGTTTCAGGACGGCAAGCTCGGTAATAAACTCAGGCACCCCTGCCCTCAAGATGGCAGGAACCAACAGATGGGCCCTGACCGAGTATAGGCATTAAGGAAGCAGTTTAAGTTGACGTCCGACTCGGCATGCATAGTCTGCGTAAGCGACGTCATGAAAAATAGCTTTCTTTTTCTGTCTTCCTCTTCATTAGAAATGCGCGAAGTAATGAGGACACGGTAGTGGGCTCGGTGATCAGCGGAAATGCCTCGAACAATTGCCAGGTAGATATCTTCTCCCTTATCAACATTTCCAAAGCGTTCGTGCCAACGCTCGAATATCTTCTTGGCGGCCTCTTCATTCGTAAAAAAAGCAATAGCCGGCGGAGTAGCTACCCCCCAATCGGCGAATGCGGCACCAGCCCATCCGGCCCGACTCCAAAGGTGTACATCAATCACTGAACGAACATCAAGATCGCGGTGATCAGTCGGAGTCGGCTGTGTATTGTGATTTTCATCCGATGAAGCATCACCATGAACTCTCTACAGGATTGAGATCAAGGCGATTAATAACGGGACGAGATGATTTTAGCGCAAATGTCGAAGTAACCATTTTGGTCCAATCGCTCAACCTAGATAAACGCTTATCGACGATACGCTGCCGGCTGTTCCCAATAACAACAATCATTCCTATTCGGTCGGGTACTGCTTCACTTTCGAACAAACGCTCGACCATTCGCTTAGGATCTTCTGCATAACAGGTGGCTAAAAGCATCGCAGCGGCAAATCCGACCAACATTTTCTGGACAACGTCTTGGTGAGTATGACCCGCAGGAAACATGTCAACGGGCCATAGAACGGACGCTGTCTTATCATCGGTATTGACTTTGAAATCAGGCGCCAGATGTTCCGAATTTTCATGAACGGTAATAGCAAATCTTTCGGTATGGGCCACTACATCAAGATCAACTACTGTTGCAAAGAGTGCCTCAATTGAGCCAACTACGGCCTCCGCAACAAGAACCGAGGACTCGGAGCACTGGTGATAAACCTCCACACGAACTCCCTGTACACTTGACACGTAGGGTAATTCCCCCATTTTTGGAGGGCTTCAAAAGTAGAGCTCAGGCCACAGCGGCCAATTTCTGTTGTGGGGTAATGCCCCCAAGGGCCATGTTGGGTCGTTCGTTATTGTAGGTCCATAGCCACTGCGTTGCATATTCCTGAACCTCCGCAATGGAATGGAACAGATATTGGGCCAGCCAGTCATAGCGAACAGTTCGATTGTAGCGTTCGATATACGCATTCTGCTGCGGGTTGCCGGGCTGGATAAAGACCCGTGTAATGCCCTGTTTTTCTGCCCAGTCCGCCAGGGTGGCACTGATGTATTCCGGACCATTATCACAGCGGATCTGGAGAGGCTTCCCCCGCCACTCTATGATCTGATCCAAGGGCCGTACAACACGTTCGGACGGCAATGAAAGATCCACCTCAATGCCCAGGCCTTCCCTGTTGAAATCATCGATCACATTGAACAGACGGTAGCTGCGGCCGTCCTCCAACTGATCGTGCATGAAGTCCATAGACCAGCAGGTGTTGATGGCAATGGGCACCACCAGTGGCTGGGGTTTCTCGCGTACCAGACGCTTGCGGGGCTTAATACGCAGATTCAGTTCCAGTTCCCGGTAGATCCGATAAACACGTTTGTGGTTCCAAGGGTAACCCTTCACGTTACGCAAATAGAGAAAACACAACCCAAAGCCCCAGTTGCGCTGGTTATGGGTTAACCGCACCAGCAGATCAGCGATCTCGGCGTTTTCACTGATGAGTCTGGCCCGGTAGCGATAGCAGGACTCACTGACACTGAAGACCACACAGGCCTGACGAATACTACAGCGAGCAGCAGCAACGGCTTTTTGCGCCATCTCACGGCGGAGAGATGGCTTTACCACTTTCCCTCAAGGGCTTCCTTGCGTAACTCAGCCTTGAGCCGCTCTTCGGCATACATCTTCTTCAGTCGCCGATTTTCATCCTCCAGCTCTTTCATGCGCTTAATCATGGAGGTATCCATGCCGCCGAATTTGGCTCACCACTTATAAAAGCTGGCACTGCTCATGCCGTGCTCATGGCAGAGTTCAGGCAAGCCTAGGAAGTTCAAGCGAAATCCCTGGTTGGCCAAGCAAAAGCTTCAAGTGGCGGGAGCGTCCGGGTGGGCCGGTCGGTTTACCATAAGACCTGTTGCGCACAATGGTTGGACGGCGAAACAAGCCGATAATGGTCTTTTGAGTCGTTGGTCGGAGCGTCCATAAAACGACCGTTTGTTATCAGAGCCCATCATCGTCCAGGGCGCTGCCTCTGAGTTGCTTTGTATCGTTGTCGGCCAGCCACGCTTCCAATGCGTCAATCAGAATGGCGTTGATCGTGGTGTCGTTTTCGAGAGCCGCTTGCTTGAGTCGGCGTCGTAATTCCTTCGGAACTCGATTCCCTATTTGGACCAGGTTGTCGGGCTTCACCGCGTTGCGGTTCGCCCTTTCCTCAGCGCCCGCGATAAACGAATCCGTGCTCTCGATTTCGTAATTTGGCCTGCCCATTGTTGTCACTCCGGTTGCTCTTTTCTAAGCAGGGA
>Ga0307951_1001806_pt1 | contig 13186 bp, 15 predicted proteins | sample OrgLakmetagen374_FD_201842 | JGI IMG/M metagenome (GOLD analysis project Ga0307951, IMG submission 201842) | Saline water microbial communities from Organic Lake, Antarctica - #374 | ecosystem: Environmental > Aquatic > Non-marine Saline and Alkaline > Saline | place: Antarctica: Organic Lake... | reverse complement strand
ATATGTGTGTTGGTGTGTGTGTGGTTGTGTGTGTGCGCGCGCGTGTGTGTGTGTGTGTGTGTGTGTGTGTGTGTGTGTGTGTGTGTGTGTGTGTGTGTGTGCACGTGTGTGTGCATGTGTTTGTGTGTGTGCGTGCGTGCGTGTGTGTGCGCGTGTGCGTGCGTGCGTGCGTGCGTGCGTGTGTGTGTGCGTGTGTATGTGTGTGTGTGTGTGTTTGAGTGAGTTGTGTATGTGTAAATGTGTATGTGTGTGTATGTGTGTGTGTGTGTGTGTGTGTGTGTGTGTGTGCGCACTTGTAAGTATGTGTACATGTGTGTTTCTATCTGGATTTTATCTTTCTCTTGGTGTCACACCTTTGAAGAGCCTTCAACGAGATTTCCGCGGAAAACATGTTCTTTTGTTACATCAGAAGAGCATCGAAATCGTCGAGTTTAGAAGTATGGAAAAGTTTCGGAGGTTTGTAACAAGGTCTCCTAATTTATTTTAATATTAATAGGAATGAGTAGCTCACATCTGTTGACGCTGCAGGTAAGGCTCTGGCGCAGCCGGCACACCTTGCAAGCAGCCACTTTTAATTTCACACTGACTGGTTTGCCCTCTCATTGTTGGGGTAACCACAACAGGGGCATATCAAGAAGGATGCAGATGGCTACAAGGATGAGTTCCTGCTGCAGGTGCGTCCCACAAAACCCTACCTCCATGCTTTCGCAGCGCACGCTATGCCTACTTAACCCCCCTCTTCCCCCTCTCGTTAACTTTTCATAACAGCTTCAACATTATGAGGCCCTGATTGATGTGTTCAAGCTCAAGCCCAGCCGCGAGTCTCGGGAGTTCGGGGACCTTGTCATGTTCATGGCACAGGTGAGATTGCTCTTCAACCCGTAGTTGTGTGTATTTTTAGTATGTGTGTGTATGCGTGTTGTATGTGTGTGTGTGTGTGTTTGTGTGTGTGTGTGTGTGTGTGTGTGTGTGTGCGCGTGTGTTTGTGTGCCCTACATAATGTTATCTTTACTACAATATTGTGTCTCACTTTTACGATTGAACGTGCCAAAAATGTATAGGAACATGGTGAACTGTGTGGCCTTCCACCTTGCTTTGCTTTCATGAACACACATAGTTACACCTCATGCCTCTGGGTACGCTGACGTCTGCTCCACGCACCACGCACACACACACACATGCACACACACACACACTCAGCTATACACGTACAACTTTTCCTTCCAGGTGTCCAAATGCTACCCCAAAGACACGGCACGCTTGGCATCTCAGCTCATGGACCTCCTAGACACGCATGCGACGGTGCTGGATGCTGCCTTAAGGCGCACCATCGTGCAGGTTTGTGTGTATGTGCGTGTATGTGTTATTGTGTTGTTAGATGATTGCTTGAAGAAGCCCAACTGGCTGCAGCTTCCTTGCACATTGGCAAACCTACATTGCTATGTGCTATGTGTAATGCTGCAATTGTGGTGGCTCTTCTATTTGCCTGTCTGGCCTAACGTACGCCTCTGCGTTCAGTCTCCAGGGCGGAAATATTTTGTATAAACCCTTTCTTGCCCTTTATCAGTGTTTTATAGGATTTCTAGCACTCCTTGCTGTATTTCCTTGCCTCTGTGCTCCGTAAATAAATGAACTCTGTGATGTACGTGCGGTTTGCCTGGTTGCCTGGTTGCCTGTGTACCTGTGATGAAGATGCTCATAGCTCCTCAACAAATATGTTTTGCACGACTTTGTAGCTGCCGTTGCTCCTTCGTAACCGATTGGCATCCCTCATTGGGTTGCAAACTTGGTTGGTACTCCCCTTTTTCTTGTATTTTTCTTTCTACATTTATTCCAGCCATGCCTTCAAAGGCACTGGTGCTCCTTTGCAACCGCAACCAATTGACACCCAATGAGGTGCACCCCCTATTTTTCCACACGTTTTTCCTCACAAGCATGCTTGCGTGCCTTCACAGGCGCTGGTGCTCCTTCGCAACCGCAACCAGTTGACACCCAACGAGGTGCTCCCCCTCTTTTTCCGCATGTTTCGTTGCCAAGACAAGCAGCTGCGGCAGCTGCTGTTCAAGCACATCGTATCAGGTAGGCCAGGTCTAAAGAAATGGTATGTCTGGTCTAGAGGGAGGCTCAGACAAAACGCATGCCTCTGCACGCACATTGCCTTTCACTTTAATTGTTGCTGCAATACCCTTAATGTGTGCATTCTATTTTCCCTTTTTTAACACAGACATCAAAAACAGCAACAAGAAGCACCGGAATGAGGGCCTGAACCGTTACATGCAGAACTTCATGTACAGGTGAGATGGAGGAATGAAAAGAGTAGATATCTGAGAATTGCCAAGGTGAATTGTAGCTTTATTTCTACCCTACTTTCTAACAATGCTTTACGCCGCTATTGGTTGCCAGCAGCAAGCAGGATCTTGTTGAGTGCAAGTGTGTATGAGTGTGTTGTGTGTGTGCGTGTGTGTGTGTGTGTTTGTACCAGCCGTGCTACTCATCAGAGCGGCAGTGTAATTTCCTTTCTGCTGAGCTAGCAACAGGTCCAAAGGAGACTCGGATCAATGAACTAGCTGTGGCATGTCATTTGCAACAACACTTAGTTTTGACCACCTTAGCAGCACCAGTCTCTTTATTTCCTCTCCACGACCTGCTCTCTAAAGATCATCTTAATCCTAAATTTAAAAGCAAAGCATCTGCGCCAATGATTGCAGCGTACTGTCTGCTGATGACGAGGCCGCCGCCAAAAAGTCACTAGCTGTGTGCACAGAGCTGTGGAGGCGTCACGTGTGGCGAGATGCACGCACGGTCAACGTCATTGGTGAGTGCCACTATTGCATGTACATGCTGGCCAACAAATAAACCGTTCACTGTGTACGCTGAGCTGTAGAAGCGCCACATGTAGCGAAATGCACGCACAATGGACGTCATTAATGGGTGCTCCTCATGCACCACTCATCTGTTCAATTTGGGGTCATTTGTCTCTTAACGCCTCTCGCAAGCCGGGGGAAACAGGCGGTTGCAGCTGTAGGTCCTTAATACTGGAAATGTGCCTAAACTTTTCTGCACAGCAATTTGTTTAGCACGTTTCCTGCAACTGCATAGTGGTGCTGCACATGCGAGGAAGGCTGAGGAGAAAACCTTATTATGTCAACCAACGCACTTGCGCGTGTGCAAACACAACTAAGAGCCGCTGGTGCAATGGCAGCTGCCTGTGTGTATGTAGGGCTGCGCTGCCACAAACCAAATGCAGAAACTTCTTATCCATACTTACGACCCTAGCCTCTTTCCACACTCACAGCCAGCGCGGCCATGCACAAATCTTCACGCATCATGCTGGGGGCCGTAAAGTTCTTCTTGGGCAACGACAAGTCTGACAGCGCAGATGGAGGCAGCGAGGTGTGTTCTATGCTGCCAAGGCTATGACGGTAGCCATGATGTGTGTGCATTTTCAAAATGCATAGCCAGCTTTTCTGGCCACATGGTTTTAAAATTCCGCTGCAAGCCCTGTTCTGCACAAAATCTAAGGCATCTCACACACAGACGAATGAATCAGGGGACAAGGCGCGTGTATTGAGTCTCAGTTGTACATGGAGCACAGTACGGGGCAGTGAGGTGTATTAGAAATGGTGGTGCACACATTTAACCTTTGATGTCATGGTCCAACTTGGTGTCTTGGTTTCTTGGTGTGGCCTAGTGTGGCCTGGTGTCTTGGTGTGGCCTGAAACTTGTCGTCTTGGTTTGGCCTGGTGTCTTGGTGTCTTAATGTGGCCTGGTGCGGCCTGGTGTGGCCTGGTGCGGCCTGGTGTCTTGGTGTGGCCTGTTGTCTGGTGTGGCCTGGTGTCTCTCTGGTGTCTGGTGTGGCCTGGTGTTCTCTCTCTGGTGTTCTCTCTCTTCCCTGGTGTTCTCTCTCTGGTGTCTGGTGTGGCCTGGTGTCTCTCTGGTGTTTGGTGTGGCCTGGTGTGGCCTGGTGTATTGGTGCGGCCTGGTGAGGCCTGGTGTCTTGGTGTGGCCCGAGGGAGCATTGCATAATACCTGCAAGCGTCTGAAGGTCTTTAGGTCTGCTGCTTGGCTACTGCTGTTGCTGCTGTGTTCGACAGTGAAGCACGTGCATGCCTGCTGTTCTTGCAGGGTGAGGATGATGATGGCAGGGACAGAGCAAAGCCTGTAGCACCTACAAAGGAGGAGATTTACAAAGCAAGCAACTCGGTAAGGACCTTTATCTCCCTCCCCTTATTGTTTTTGGTAATAAATACTAGCTTTAGGGGCGCTGAAGCATAACAACTTAACAGCACAGCTGCCCTTGTTTAGTACATACTTGTATGGCTGTTGTGTAGGAGCCAACCCTCCTTTCTTGGGCCTGACTTCATTTGTGCCAGGTGCTCTGCTGCGGCATGTTGTACTCAATCAGCTCAGTATGCGCATTCCACGCCATCTTCTTGTTTTGCATGTAGGCTGCCCATTGCTGCCCATGCTCTGTGGCATTGCATGCATTGTGTGATTGTGTGGCAATTCCCTGTTGTATGATTTTGTGCCCGACATGTGACTATTCTTGTCATGCATGAAAGCTTGTGCCTGCTTTTCGTGGGACAGGGCACCACCAGCAGTAAGAAGGAGAAGCTGCAGCTCAAGTGGTAGCAATTAACAATTACTTGCATAACGATTCAAAGCCATGCCTGCTTCCTTTTGCACAGGACACCACAAGCAGCAAAAAAAGGAGCAGCTCAAGTACCAGCAGTTTGCTTCTTGTTGCAACAAGTTTAAAAAGGTCTGCTTCCTCCTGCACAGGGCACCACAAGCAGCAAGAAGAAGAAGCAGCACAAGCTGAAGCGGGTGTTGCAGACAGTGAAGAAAGCGGAGCGCAGGGAGGCAGGGGAGGAGGGCACAACCCCGGGGGGCTATGAGAACTTTGCAGCCATGCATTTGCTGAACGACCCACAGGTGAATGGTGAGGGTAAACGGTTTGTTATAATTACTGTGTCTTTACAGCATTGAGAAAGGGGAACGAAGAGAGGCAGGGGAAAGAGGGCACAGATCAGGGGGGTATCTGCACAAAACCTCCCTTGTGTAGAATATGCAGCTCTTAGCAACCTTATTTAAGCAGTATTCAGCAGAGAGCCCAACTCTCTTGTTGCTGCTGCCAGGCTTGTTAATGTGTGACATGCAATTTTATTACCTTGCCCGTGTGCGATCTGTGTCACGGCTTATAGCTCCCTTCACCCACATACCTCTCCTGCCTTTCAAACACAGGCGTTTGCAGAGAAGCTCTTCTCACGGCTTCAGACTGGCAACGAGACCTTTGACACACGCATGGCCATCCTATCTGTGGTATCACGTGTTATTGGAGTGCACAAGTGAGTATAGCGTGGGGCGCGTGAAGATAAGTAGGTGCCATTAGTGCTGCATTACCGCACATGCGCATGCACAGTTGTCCTATTCGTGGTGTCACGTGACGTGTTATTGGAGTGCACAAGCGAGTAGCGTGGGGCGCGTGAATATAAGTAGGTGTCATTAGTGCTGCATTACTGCACATGCGCATGCATGGACATCCTACCCGTGGTGTCACGTGACGTGTTATTGGAGTACACAAGCGAGTAGCATGGGGTGGGGAGGCAAGTGCCAATCATGCATATCATTGCATGGGGTGAATATCATTGCATATCATTGCATATCGTTGCATGGGGTGTATGGAGGCGAGTGCATATCATTGCTGCAATAAATCGCATGACCATCCTGTTTGTGGTGTCATGTATGATTCGAATGTGCACAATGGAGTCCGTGAGTGTGCGGAGATTAAGTGTTGTTGGTATTGATATCTACGTGGCCGCACTGTACTTGCTAATCCATGCACAATTGGTGTGTGCAAACAGTTAAATTTGGTGTTTAAAAGCAATTATGAAGTCGATATATTGCACAAATGAGTGCCACCTACTGTGTAAGAAGCCTGTGTATGCACATATCAGAGGCGTTGCTATTATCTGGTGCGCATGTAAACGCTCTACAAACTTGTGATATTCACCCACCGCTGCCCCCTTGCTGCCTGCTGGCACATACAGCACAGGTTTTGCGTATCGTCACCGTACAGGCGCGTAATTATTGCAATCTTTGATTTAATTAAACCCCAATGCGAGCTATGCGAGGGGCACACAATCTAATCATTTACTCCAATGCAGCCTATGCGAGGACCTTTGGCCCTCTGAGCTGCAGGTGCACACGTATGCACGCGCGTGTACGTGTGCGTGCATGCGCATACGTGTGTGCGCGTATGTGTGTGTGCGTGCGCATACGTGTGTACATGCGTGCGTGTGTATACAGTTGTGTACGTACGTACGTGTGTGCGTGCATTGTGGGCTTGTTTGTGCGTGTGTGTGTGCGCGCGTATGTGTGTACATACATGTGTGCGTGCAGGTACGTGTGTGTGCACGCGCGTACGTGTGCGTGCGTGCGCATGTGTGCGTGCGTGCGCGTATGTGCGTGCGCGTACGTGTGTGTGTGTGTGTGTGTGTGTGTGTGTGTGTGCACGTGCGTGTGTGTGTGCGTGCGCGTACGTGCTTGCGTGTGTATACAATTGTGTACGTACGTGTGTGTGTGCGAGCGTTGTGTACTTGTGCGTATGTGTGTGCGCGTTGTGTACTTGTGCGTGTGTGTGCGCGTACGTGTGTGTGCGTACGTGTGTACGTGTGCATGCGCATGTTAAGGGATTGAAGACACCCTTCCCCTTAGTGTCCTTCCTTCCCAAGAGAGGGCAAATCCCCCAAGCTATTTGTCCCCCTTGGGGGCCTTGAGGGGCGGCTTGGGAGGCTTTCCTGGCCTGTCCCCGTTCATGCTTAAAATGAAATAACTAACCACAAGGCAAGCTTCGCGTGGCCCTAGTAACCTAGTTATTTAAACTGCTCTTAATACTCCACGAGAAGATCAGAAACATTCGCGGTATGCGGTGATATACCGCATATACGGTATTTAATTTAATCTCCACTTTTGCAGTGCTGCTTGCAACTCTTACCCCTATGACTAATTGGTCATTTTTAGCAAGACCTGTCTGACTGCTCGCTTGCAATCTCTGCCGCCCCTCATTGCCTCTGCATTGCAATGCTTAAGAAAGAAGCAATCATGACTTCCCTTGCATGTAATCAAGCTGACTTCATTCAAGGTTTGGCTGGGGCGCTTGACCCATCATGTGCTTATCGCTGAAGTTGCTTTGATACCTGAACTCTTCTACCCCAATCTTTGCACGACATTTATCTCAATGCTTGATTAGTCATGCTCAATTCCCCTCCCCCTTTTCCCCTCTGCCCCACAGGCTCATGGTGCTCAACTTCTACCCCTACCTCCAAAAGTACATCTCCCCCCACACCAAGGACGTGACGGTAGTGTTAGCCGCCCTAGTGGGAGCCGTGCACGAGCTGGTGCCCCCCGACACCCTGCAGCCGGTGCTGCGGCAGCTAGTGGATCAGTTTGTACACGACAAGTAAGTTGAATGTGTGTATGTATGGTTGTATGGTTGTTTGGTTGTTTGTTGTATGTATGGTTGTATGGTTGTATGGTTGTATGTATGGTTGTACGTATGTATGTGTTTATGGTTGTGTGTTATGGTTGTATGGTTGTATGTATGGTTGTATGTTATGGTTGTGGGTCTTTAGCGGTCAGCTTTCTGCGTGCACGGCAATGAGCTAATGGACCGGCTTCTTGCATGACAAGTGTGTGCATGAGTGGGGGATAGCAGCAGTGGGTCTAAGCGGTCTAGATCTTGCGTGGAGTGCATGAGCTGGTGGACCAGTTTTTTTGCATAATGTGTAAGAAGTGTGTATTATCTGGGTCTGCTGGTATGTGTAAGGAGGGGGCGCAAGAGGTCTTGCTTGACCTGTGTAGTTTGTGACCTGCGGCAGTCAAGGCCAGCAAACCAGTCTATCCAGGAACCGTGAGGCGTGTCAAAATAGCGAAAGCTAGTTGCTTATGCGCAACACACTGCTGGTTCCTTTAAGAAGGGCAGGGAAGGAGGGCTAACCGCTGCTTCTCCACACGAGTGATGTATGCATAATACATATCGCAAGCGCATACTGTCACTGTGTGGACGTTTCAGCGTTTTTAACTATACATAGCACGAGTACAAGCAGCCTCTGCACGTGTGTGCACGCGGTTACCACCTCACGCAGCACACAAGCGCAAACTTTCTGTATGCACGTGTTAAGCACTGCCCACCGTACATATTACATACAACATATCACACATGCAAACTGTCTCTTAACTTGAACGCATGCATATACACTTTTAACCCTCAGGGCTCGTCCAGAAGTCATGACCGTTGGACTGAAGACTGCACGAGAGCTGTGCCTACGCAGCCCCCTCCTCATGGAGGGCGATTTGCTCAAGGTGAGATGTGTGCTGTGCGCATTTGCTGTGTAGGAGCACAGGGATGAAGGAAGGATTTCCATCATCTATGCTACTCGAGGTTGTTTGTGTTACTCGAGCTTGTTGGTGGTACTCGAGCTTGTTTGTTGTACTCAAGGTTGTTTGTGTTACTCGAGGTTGTTTGTTGTACTCAAGGTTGTTTGTGTTACTCGAGGTTGTTTGTGTTACTCAAGCTTGTTTGTGAGCCTCGAGGTTGTTTGTGTTACTCGAGCTTGTTTGTTGTACCAGAGGTTGTTTGTGTTACTCATGGTTGTTTGTTGTACCAGAGGTTGTTTGTGTTACTTGAGGTTAATCTCCTCTTGTTTTGGGCCTCTCTCTTGCCTGACCTGGAGGGCCAATTCTCATGTGCTTTACATCATCGCCGCTGGACGTTTCCTTATCCCACGCTTGGAATTGAACCGCTGTAGTGTATGTCTGCAAAACACATGCGTGTCTCTTCTGCAAATTTCATTCGTGTCTTTTGTGCCAAACACATGTGTGTCCATTCTGCAAAACACGTGCGTGCCTCTTCTGCAAATCACACGCGAGTCTCTTCTGCAAACACACGCGAGTCTGTGTGTCTGACCAACATTGAATGTTTTCCATGCATGCACCCACAGGATCTCACAGGCTACAAAAAGTTCAAGAACAAGCAGGTCTCCTCCTCCGCTCGAGGCCTCATCGGACTCTTCAGGTGTGCTTCAGCGCTCGCCACGATTTGGGCAATTCTCTTTTTGCTTGCCTTCTTTTCATGCCTTATACTCTTCCTCTTGCGTCACTTAAGCATACGGGCAATTGTTTCCTCTTGCGCCACCTCAGCAGATTAAATGGTGCAAACACACACAAATACACACATATGTGCACGCATGCATGCATACACGTACGCACACACACACACACTCACACACAAACACACACACACACAAACACACACACATATGCACACACGCGCACGCACACGTGTTTAATCTGCTAACCTTGTCTATTCTGTTTCCCCTATAGGGAGCTCAACCCAGAGTTGCTTGCAAAGAAGGACAGGGGCAAGGGAGCTGACATGATGCTGCGGCCCTCAGCATACGGCCAATCACAGGTCTGTGCGTGTGCACGTGCTTTTGTGCAATTGTGTGCTTGTTGTGAGCGTTTGTGTGCGTATGTCTCCATAGTGTGCCTAGGTCCACAGCTGCGATGTAGATCGTGACATCTGTTTTTAATAACATGTCCTGTGAACATGCGCAGCTGTCAGTTATTAATCTTGACTCCCAGGATGTCAATAGCCTTCCCCATTATAGAACTACAAAACAAGGCATATATGTTGTCACATATGCATATGTGGATGAGAGCGGCGAGCATTTTACTTTCATTGCTGCATGCCCTTAAACTTCAAGCGCCCTAAATTTTCACACCCTTGATTTAGGGTGGAGAAGGTTAAAAGTGGATTCGATTTGCTTGTCCAACTCATTGCAGCACATCTCCATCCCTTAACTTTATGCCCCACTGCTGGGTGTACAAGAACGTGAGACAAACAATTGAGGGATAAACACACACAAGCACATGCACACACAAGCATACGCATACACACACATACACAAGCACATAAACACATGCACACACAAGCACATGCATACACACTCCCCTGCCGTGCAGATTTCCAGCCGTGTGGATGGCGCTGAGCTGCTGGAGCAGGCAGAGGCTGCAGGCCAAGGCTCAGACGAGTACGACTACCACATGAGCAGTGCAGGCAGCAGTGACACAGACAACTCTGATAGCGGTGAGTTTCCTGTACAGCAGGTACGATGGACTGTTCTTGTTGTATTCTTAGCCTATCGTTAGTGACGCAGACAGTCAGTTGGTGGGGGATCTGTCACAAGCATGTCTGTATGATCCTCCTTGTTTGTCGCTGCACCCTGCCTCCTTTATGCTTTGATTGTCAACTGGTGTGTTTGTGTTGTTTGCATGCGTGCAGTGCTACTCTCCACGGTCTTGATGTAGCAGCTTTTTGCCCTTACCCATAGCACACACTCTATCCCCCCCACACAAAAACACACACATACACAAGCACACACTCATGCATGCATGCAAGCACTCATACACATGCACACACACGCACACATACACACACGCACACACACACGCACACACACACACAACACACACGCACGCACACACACACGCACGCACACATGCTCACAAACACACACAGGGAGTGCTGGCGGCAGTGACGATGGCAGTGAATGGGTGGACGCGGACAGTGGGGACGAGGAGATGGAGGAAGGGGGTCAGCCACAAGATCAGGATAGAGGGGAGAAGGGGGTTGCAGTTGAGCCAGGCAGTGCCAGCGGTGGCGGCAAAAAGAGTGCGAGCTTGAAGCGGAAGAGGGAGTCGTCGGTAGGGGTGGAGAGCAGCGACGGTCAGGGGCAGGAGGGGCTTTCAGAGGGCGATGGTGATCTGAGTGGGAGTGGGGAGGAGGAGGGGAGCAGCAGCAGTGGAGATGAGGAGACAGAGGAAGAGGAAGAGCCCAGAAGTAGTAGCAAGAGGTTGCCGCAGCAGCCGGACAGGTGAGGGGCTCCTGTGTTATGGACGAGCTTGTCGTACGTCGTAGCAGACTATAAGTAAGGTTCCATCATGTTTGAGTTTCTATATTACATCCTATATACTACCACTGCTTGAACAACAGGTCTGTGGGTGGCTGCAAAAGCAACGACGTATGATGTTTAACGTAAGATCCTGCACTCACAGCCTAAAGCACTTTTTATGCACACACACACACATGCACGTACACACACACCACGCTTGCAGCATTTCTACACTGAAGCGCAAGCTAGCATTTGCCAAAGAGAAGCGGCAGCGCCAGGCACAACTTGAGGAGGAAAGGCAGGAAGCAGAGAAGGAGGGGGGAGCCGAGGCTCAGCCCAGCAATCCTGCCGAGCACATGGAAGCAATACGCATCATGACTCAAGAAGACTTCGAACACATCAAGTGCGTGGGCGTGGCGGGGGAGAGGTTGTATGTGCTTTTCTATTGGTGTTTACTGTAGCATTTTGTGGGCATGTGTACACATGATGAGGCATGTTCATATGAACATAAAGGTCATTGTCGTCCCATGCCAGCCGTGCATCGTCATTAATGTCCGCGTCCTTCTACCCTTTGCAGCTCCTTGCACTGAAGTGTGGGTTCTATGTACTGAAGTGGGTTATATGCACTGAAGTATGGTGGTTCTATGCACTGAAGTATGGATTCCATGGTATGGCGGGTCTATTCTATCCATTGAAGTATGGGTTCTATCTGTGAATGGGTGGCAACAACGCTTGCGTTCTTACAGTCCTTCACATTACAATCACCCAACAGTTATCCGGGATTCAAAAGAAGTGCAGGTTAAGGTTGCCTTAATTAACATTCCACTGAATCTATTCATTTATATTCACATATGCATGCACATGATTAATTTTTAAGTGGACGCGCACGCACACATACACACACACGCGCGCACACACACACACACATGAACACAAACACACATTGATCCCTGTGTTGCGCACCTGCAGGCGGCTGAAGAAAAAGAAGCTGATCGAAGCATCCATGATGAAGCATGGCATGAAGAGTGCCAGCAAGGCCAAGCGTGCACGCTTGCTACAGGCGGCCGAGGAGGAGGCAGAGGCTGCAGACGTGCTGCACAGTAGGATGTGGTCGGGCGCGAATGAGTCGAAGGTTGACCCTACTAGCCTTGAAGGTGCGTGTCTTTGTGCATGTGTGAATGCGCTTGTAGGCATGTGCGTGCGTGTGCTTTTGTGCCTTTGTGTATGCCTTTGTGTGTGTGTGTTCTTGCAAGCTTTTGACAAACTGTCTTGAATACAAGACTGGATTTACCATGAATTTACAGTCAGGCTTGAAGGAACGCTGACTTGCCCGCTTAGAAAGATCATGCATTTTCCTGTTTAATTGTGCAAGCCAAGATAATTGGTATCTGGAGCACGTTGTGGTTTTCCTGTGCCCAAAGCACCAAACCCGTTTTCTCTCTCTCTCTCTCACACACACTCTCTCTCTCTCTCTCTCACACACACACACACACACATACACACACACTCACTATATTCCCCCACACACCTGTGCGCTTTGTAGCGCGCAAAAAGCGTGAGCACGACAAGAAGGCAAGAATGGCTACAGTGCTGGCAGGTCGGGAGGGGCGTGACAAGTTTGGGGCCTCCACGGGCATGAAGAAGTCCAAGACAGGTGGCCTCACCGAGAGGCAGAAGCAGCGCAAGAAGGCGATGCCCATGGCCGGGCGCATCAAGCAGCTCAAGAACCGGAAAGCCAACAGCAAGACCAGCAAAAAGCGCAGCAAGGACTTCAAGGGACACTCGCGATAACGGTGCAGGATGCTATGTACCTTTTTTTTGCAAATTTGAACGATGTTTAACTTTGCCCCTGGGCCTCTGCTGGATAAGAAGTAATCAGCGCCCCCTCCACAAACTAGGACATGTCAATACCGTAGCAAACTACCATGAATACTATTAGAACCTTATTAATATGGCACTGCCAATGGAGCCGCTAGCAACACTTAGCTAACAGCGTCCTATGTCCCTCATGTTAAGGGTAAGGGTAAGGGTTACACAGCTATATCCGCCAGCGAGGGCAGTTGAGCTATAGCAAAAAAAAAAAGGCAGCTTCAAGAAGAGAAGGAGGTCAGACTGAACAAGACACCAGAAAAAGAGACAAGGTCAGTGATCAAACAGAGCAAGGCATTTGTCCGCAAAGTCAGCTACTCCTACGGCATCAGACTGATTGATGAAGTCTCTCAGGCGAGCAG
>Ga0307951_1001802_pt1 | contig 13192 bp, 17 predicted proteins | sample OrgLakmetagen374_FD_201842 | JGI IMG/M metagenome (GOLD analysis project Ga0307951, IMG submission 201842) | Saline water microbial communities from Organic Lake, Antarctica - #374 | ecosystem: Environmental > Aquatic > Non-marine Saline and Alkaline > Saline | place: Antarctica: Organic Lake... | reverse complement strand
TGCGGTGAACAGCCACAGTGCGGATGTGTGTGAAGGCATAATCACACGCAGCAAGGTTCAGCAGCTGTGCAGGGAGGCAGAGCCGGTACCCAGCAGGAACAGCGGTAGCTGAGGAGCACAGCAGGGTGGTTCAGGGTTTGAGCCAGGGTTCTGCAGTGTGCATTGGACAAGCTGAAGCACCAGCAACAGCGGTCGGTGTAGCAGCTGGAGGGGAGCACCAGCAACAGCGGTCGGTGCGGAGTCCCAGTGTCCAAGTGGCTGGAGGGGAGCGGCAACTCGTGAAGTGGACTCCTGGATCTGAATCAAACAAATGTCTCCTGGGTTTAGGCCTGCATGTCATTATTAGGCCGGTGGGGCTTCGGAAATAGATAGGATGGTGCGACCTGCGCCATGAGACTGCAGTGCATGATTGGATGCAGACATGCTGATATGTGCACAAGCTTCAGTATGCAGATATGCAGATGCCTTTGTACGTACACAGAGTGTGCAGATTATATATTATATATCAGGATGTGTGCATCAGGCACGGACGTGAGAGATTGTACAACTTTAATACGTGCCTGTCTTATTCGTTTTTTGTGAAGTCGTAGAATATATCTCTACTGTGCCTTTGCTCTTTTGAAGTGGTACGCACACAGCAAGAGGGGAGTGTTAAGGAACGATTGCTGTGCACGTACAAGTGTGATGGTGTGTAGTATGTATAGGGTTGGCCAGTTCCGTATATGTATAATTATACGTATTAATACGATACTGTTTGATACCGTATTTTTCAGCCTTACCCCCCCGTATCCGTATTCCGTATCATTCCGTATTCCGTATTTTAATACGTATATTATACGTATTATACGGCAAAAATACGGAATTCTAAGGCCTTCGAAGGACCTTTGTGTAACTTCACAGCACTCTTAGAGCAACTTTAGGAGAGCATTTAAAAAGTAATGATGTCTGATAATGAGCTTCAAGAAAGGGTGTCACAGCACCCCAGCCTGGGAAGCTCTGGAGAAAGGGTCCCAACAGCAGCAGGTTCATCAAGGGAAGCAGCAGCAGGCTCAGCAGAAGGTGCATCAGGGGGGACAGCAGCAGCTGCAGGCTCAGCAGGGGAGGCAGCAGCAGCAGATAAGCAGAAAGAATCAGCAAAGGAGGTGAACTGTATCTGCCTATATGAGGGCAGCTTAGCTGATCCAGTTTTAGCAGCGACGGTACCTTGTTGGACACAGCGTTTGGATTCACTCCCTTGGGCTAATTAAGCCCTCCAAACTTATTTTTCTGAACCCCATATTTCGTGAGCATAATAGGCTCATCAAGAGCTGCACATTGACCCCAAAATCATTTTGATCTGAGGGGTCACCCATTTTTAAATTATACGGTATACGGCAATTATACGTATTATACGGTATAAATACGGTATAATACGGTATCAGAAATTCTGACATACGGAACTGGCCAACCCTAAGTATGTACTAAGTGAGTGTATGACTCTAAACCAGGTAGTTAAGGTGGTTGACTCCTTTTTTCTCAGTTCTCTCAAGCTTGTGTCTCCCCTTGAAATATATGTAATTCACCGTGAGGCCCTCCAATCTCCAACAGCAAAGATTTCGCCACAGGGACTTATAAAACTTTCATACCAGGCCTGGCATATTCCTTTCCTGCCACGCCATGCACGGCTGTAGAACTTGATTTCTGGGACCAAATGATTGCTCGTGTGCTCGCTAGTCGAAAAACATAGAAAGAAAAACTACGCAGGCAGTGAAAATCACTCCCCACATTAATTAATGAAAAGGAGCCACTTTGGTACCGAGCACCGTAAAGCTCCTCCACTGCGAAAAAGGAAAGGAAAATTCAATGGGGATCAGGAGGGTTGCAGGCTTGGCCTGAAACCGGCTCCTGATGAGAGTTGATAACAGTACTGGAAAGGGCACGTCTGGTATGGACAAGTTTAGCAGCAAAGTTCACAGAGTGCACATGGAGCTTGGAGGCAAGCTTCTTAACTCTTTCAGAATCAAGACCCAGTTCTTTGAAAGGCTTCAGAGTGTGAGTGTTGTAGATGGTGCCACCCACACCCAAAAGGATGATGTGGAGAGTAATGGAGGCTCCTTGGAAAATGTTGCAGAGGTCTTTGTGCTGTTCCTTTGTGGCGTTCAGCTGGTTCTGAGTTCTTGTGTCCTCACAGTACTTGATCTCGACAGGTGGATGTCACGCCGAGGTTTGCTGAGGTCTTTGGGTCGATGCTGTCTGGGGTTGGTGGCTCTGCTGGTGGCCTCTGCTCTATCCTTTAAGGAGCCTCCGTTACCCTCCACACTCCACACGATCCTTTTGGGAGTGGGTTGCCATCTACAACACTCATACACTGGCGCCTTTCAAGAATCTGGGTCTTGGCTCCCAAAGAGTTGACAAATTTGATTCATATACATTCTGTCAGCTATTCTGCTAAACTTGTCAATAACAGGCGTGGGAATTTGATTGTACTCATCAGGAGCTGGTCTCAGGTCAAGCCTGCAACCCTCCTGATCCTTATTGACCTCTTGCTTCTCCTGTGTGGAGGAGTTGTACCCAAAATAGCTCCTAAAGGAACCCTTAATTATGTGGGGAGTGGTTTTTCACGTGCCTGGGTAGACTTTTCTACTATCTTTCTCTTTACCTGCGCTGTAGTATTAATAGTATACCGTAGAACACATACCAGTATACCGTAAAACACATTTGCAGGTCACGATAAGCTTTTCATTCCGAGCGCCCTGACTGGTAGATCAGTTGACCTCTTACGAGTTTTCAAAGGTGATCTGACCACAAAGCGGCTTTTGTAACTCGCTTATGATTCTGGCACTTTTGTGATTTAAAGGGCAAGCCAATGAGTGCCTCAACTTGACAGTTTTTGTCCCCTTTTTCCTCTAGCCATCTCCTGAGAGAGATCTTGCTTGCCCCAATACTTACATATTGTGAAATTTCCTGCAGAAAGTGGATTTGCAAAAGCTCCCTGGTGCCAGCGGCGTACCAGGGGAGTTTTATTAATTTGGGAATGCGAAGGCTTTTACCACACTTGAAATGCTGCTCACTACCGCCCATACCTAATTGACAGGCATGCCTTGGGAGTGTAAAGGGCCCCTGACACTTGTAGTGGCACATGTAGTGGTGGCCAGAAGTGTGTTTCCATGAAAATACCTTTTTCCGGATTGCTTTGCAACCGTTATATGTTTATGATTTTATAGTAACTCATAAACATTATCATGAAATTATAGAAATCACACACTGGATTTTGACGCAGGTTAATAACAGGTGTCTGCATAGAAGACCGGGTCTAAAGAATGCAAGGACAGCTTGCTAGTGTCAGTGGTAGAGGCCATCTGCTGCACTGCCAAGGGGCAAAGAGGAGACAAGCTGCCGTGTCAACCCGTGCTTACTCCGGTTCCTCAGTGTCCCCTCCGTTAAAAGGGAAGCATTTTCTGCACATCGATGATTTTTCCACCGAGGAGCTGCGAGACATGCTGGACCTGGGTCTGAACGCGAAGCAGAAGCTCAGCAACAAGCAGGACACGAGCTTCAAGCCTTTCCTCGGCTATTCAATGTGCATGATCTTCACCAAGCCATCGGCGCGGACACGCATCTCGTTCGAGACGGTAGGAGACATGTGCACGCTCAATCTCACGAGTGAGGAGACATGTGCACGCTCAATCTCGTCTCTTTTCAAGTGTGAGGGAGTTAGTTGCATGCCCCTCCTTAAAGCAATGCTAGGGTGTATGCGTGGTACGCTTGAACGTCGCTGCACAGTGGCTCAACCCTGTTGCAGAGCACAGTTCTTTCTAAACGCAAGAACAAACTTGCTTTGAATGAAAGCATTCAGAGTTACTTAATGCCAGTATCAACGAATTCCAGTGTCAATGCAAATGAAACATTCCACCTCCCACGTGTTTTTACATTAGAAGCAAACTTTGTTGATGTCCATGCACGTGCATACAGGTTAAGGCATTGGTGAGTCTTGACCAACACTGTGCAGGTGTTTGCCCAACGGCGCACAAGCTGCTTAAAGTATATCTTTTTGCCTGTATAGACACCCGCCCTCAATTGTCCATGCTTTCACGACAGGGCTTCAAGCTCATGGGAGGAGAGGTTATCATCCCTGATTCCATTAGCATTGGCAAGAGGGAGCCCACCAAGGTAGGGGAATGGATTAATGTTAAGGAAAGGTATCAAGTATGTGTTGTAGTGTGACTGCCACCTTATCGTGCAAGGAAACACCTTATTATGCGAAGAAAGCACCTTATTGTGCAAGAAAGCACCTGCAGAAGTAGTTCACTTTGCCTGTGAGAAAGTGACATTAGCAGAAGAAACGTGCACGTGTGAGCTATCCTGGAAATACCATTTGAACACTGGCCCTCATCAAGCCTGCCTCTGCATAACAAAGGAGCATGCAGCCGCTGGGAGCGCTGGGTTGTGACACCTCTATGCCATGAACGTGGCATTTGCGTGCAGTAGAATCGGTATATCGTTGTGTGAAGCCGCAACATGCGCTAACGTGCTGGCCAAGACGGCTACCGCATCTGTCCAACTGCAGCCCTGACACATCCACTGGCTGCTCCCCCTCAGCACAGAGGCCACCCTCACCCCATGCTTCACACTACTGCAAGTGCTGGGTGAGGGTGGCCTCTGTGCTGAGGCCGGACAGCACCCTTTGCATGCAGTAGATTTGTATGTCCCGTACGATCAAGTTGCAAAGGCGTGCTGCTTACTCAGGCATCAACAATTTTACATATATACACCTGCACTAACTCAATAGTATTCATATTCATACACGATACACGCACATATATGCACGTATACACAGAGAAACACACTCGCATCATACGCCACTCCTTACACAGGACATAGCACGTGTAGTGTCTCGCTACAACGATGTTATCATGGCTCGCCTGAATGGCCACGAGGACTTGCTAGAGCTGGCAGAGCACTCACGCGTACCCATTATCAACGGCCTCACCGACTACAACCACCCATGCCAGATCATGGCAGATATGATGACCATCATAGAGGCCAAGGGGAAATTTGAGGGCCTGAAGGTGGGCTGGCTTCGTCCCTTGTACAGGCTCGGAGTGCTTTGTTTGTAGGGCCTCAATGCTGAGTTTTGGTGGAATTACCCGCAAGATCTGCAAATGATAAGAAGGTGCTGAAGCACGAGATGCCTATCCTTGGACCTTATCAGACAAGATTTTAGTCTTTACAGGTTGTATAAGGTGGGCACGTGCTGTGTTGCTGTGTTTTGGAAGATTGAAGCGCAGACTGAGCCGTCACAGTGCAGGATGTTTTATGGTGGGCTGGAACGTGTGGTGGAACGTGTGGTGGAACGTGTGTCCATAAAGCTTTGTGTTCTGTCACGTGTATGCAAATGTTGAGGGTGAAATTTGTTAAGAGAAGCAACATGGCTTCCATATAGAACTCTACCGTCTAGCAGTTCCCGTCCCCCTTATGCTACAAATCCCAAATGCATGCTCATGCTCATACTGAGCTTCCATGCCAGATGCCTGCGTGCTATGAGCAACCCTTCACTGGATTTTAGTCTGGCTTACAAATGCACACGCACTACACGCAGGTTGTTTACGTGGGAGACGGCAACAACATTGTAAACTCGTGGCTGCGCCTGTCGATGCGCTTCGCCTTTGACTTCACGTGCGTGTGCCCCCCCGGGTATGAGCCCCACCAAGAGACGGTGGACCTGGCCAGGGCAGCTGGACTGTCAACAATCACAGTGACTAACGACCCCAAGGTCGGTCATGTATCCTGAGGCTCTGCGTGCCGTGCTTCCTGTCGTGCGTGCTGTCCTCTTATGTCACTGTCGTTTTCTTGGTGTAGCGTTGGCCAGGTCCGTTCATGCTACCTTGCATATAAGTTATGCATACAGGCTACAGACACGGTGAGGCAGGCTCATTGATTCCTCACACTCATGCACACCCAAACTGGCAACTTGTACGCACGTGTTTGTTTGCAGGAGGGTGTAAAGGGCGCAGATGTGATTTACACGGACGTTTGGGCCTCCATGGGCCAAAAAGAAGAGGCCGACAAGAGGAAAAAGGACTTTGGAGACTACCAGGTGGACATCGATGAATACCTCCCTGAATAATTAGTGGCAAATGTCTTACCCTAAATAAGCTGGCTGGAAGAACAGTATCCCTGCGCTGCCTGTAACATACAGTGTAAGTCTCGTAAGAAATTCTGTATGCAAAAGGTTTCCATTGTAAGGACACCTGAGCTTGAGCCTCTGTGTACTTAGTTATCGTGTTATGGTGTGTGTTTGACGCTGTTTGCATTTGTTTGACGAGGGCAAAGAACTCAGTGCACCTGCATAGCAAAGGGTGGCCATTGTCTTAACGCCACCAGAGCTTGCTGCATGGCACGAATTTCTTTTCAGCTCTGATGGTAGTTGACATAAGCCTTCATAAAGACGTTGAGTGCTTTCAGGTTCGCTCCTCAGGAACTGTGATGGATCTGGCAAATAGTCTGGGAAAGCATGCTCTCCGATCTCCCTGTGTGTGTGCCTTGTCCCTTCTCCATTATTTGCACAATCGCAGACCGCATTGTTAGCGTCAATCAGGAGTACCATAAAATTCAACACACACATATTTGTGTTGCTGCAGGTCAACAAGGAGATGATGGAGCGCACCGGCAAGGACACCACCTTCATGCATTGTCTACCAGCAGAGCGGCCATGGGAGGTCACAGATGAGGTCATCGAGTCTGCTGCGTCTGTGGTATGGGCCCAGGCTGAGAACCGGATGCATGCTCAAAATGGAATTCTCCTGCACTGCATGGAGCACCTTTGACATGGGGTGTAACCTGGAGTGTCATATCAGTTATTAGTAATATTTACCTGTCTGGTGTAGAGCATTTTCATGATGTAGGTGCGTAATGCTTTCTGATGTAGATCTGGACTGATCAAGGGGGTTGTTTCTGCTGTTCCCAGGCATGCTGGATGTATTCACATTACCAGCATAGCCTTTTCTTTCTTCTTTTCTTAGGGTGTACTGCTCCTGGCTGCTGAATCTTGCAAAATTGTCTATATTGGGTATAACTAGATGTACCTGATCCCTACTGGATTCATCATTTCAAAGCTGTCCATGCTGTCCATTTCTGGACTAACTTCTTATTTCTCAACAGTGTTCTACATATTGGCAAACATATGTAGCAAAAATACTTTTTGCTTTGCAGGGTTTCTGAGTGAGCATATGTTCAATCTCACATGACTCATATAAATAAATTTGGCTCAATATTAAGCAAGATAATAGGGTTTGGAGGTGAAGGTGGCCATCACCACATTAATTGTGGACAAAGGTCTGTCACGCCCAATCAGTGGCAGCGACAAATCGTGTGACAAGCAGTTAGTTGGCTGACAGTCGATATTTTGTTCAAGAAGCTGGATGCGCCAGCCTTGTTCATAAACGGTGGTGCCTTTGGACAAAGAAGCATCCAAGGTGGAAAAAACTTCCAGCAGAGGAATAAGTTCTTTGCATTGATCAGTTTTTGTGTTATATCCTGCTTGTATTTGCAGTGATGGTGACTTGATCTGACAGGTCAATACAGCAACGATAACTGGAAATTAATAGCAATATCTGGCAGAAGCTGCATTTGTAAATTGAGGTTAGGGGTGGTTTCTGTGCATGGCTGTATTGGTTTGATTTTGGGCGTGTTACATAGCCCAAACCCTTAAAATATTCTGGAAAAAAAAGGCCTAATCCCATAGGCTGAAGGGAGATAGCTAACTCCCTGGAACTGCGAGGCTAGAAAATTGAAACAGAAGGAAGGAAGAAAGAGAGCAGGAGAGGCAGGCTATAAGGTTTTACAAAGAAAGGCCTTCAGTTAAGAAGTGCGACCGCTAGCAGGAGAGGCAGGCTAGAAGGGAAAGGAAGCAGGAGCGGCAAATAAGTTGTTTTCGACCTCTTTCTCAATCACCATGATAGTCAGTCCTTCTCTCTCACCTTCGCCATTCCTTTAAAAATCAAATGATAAGGTTTACAAGGTTATAAGCTTTTCGACATTAAACAAGACAAAATAGACGTCAATGGTGCATAGAATAAGAAATGCAAAAAAGGTCTGTCAGAGTTTTATTAGCATATGACAGTGACGTATTTTCTTCTGTGTTCTGCGGTATGCTGCCTGCCATTGTAATTGCCGCCACAACCAGTCAGTCAGTACCCGTAGTTATCTCAACTGCAAATCGTATCCCCGTGTGTGGTGGTCTGTGCAGCTCAAATCCTGCAAGTCATTAAATCTATTTTTGCTGCTGTGCCTGCTGTAGCAGCAGTTGCTGATACTGTGTAGGGGTCAACGACATTGGCGGGGGAGATGGTTGCGGCTGCAGCTGTTGCTGTTGCTGTTGCTGTTGCTGCTGCAGCTGCTGCTGCTGCTGCCGCCGTTGCTGCATCTGTAGCATTTGCATCGGTGTGATCATGCCTACTGAAGAAGCTTGGGGCACCATGCCACTCTGGGGCTGGAGGACCATACCCTGCGAGGACATGGCTTGCGATTGAGACCCTTGATGTTGATACAACATGCTTTGGGGTACCATGCCATGAGATTGAGGCACCATCATTCCCTGCGACTGGGGCATGCTGGTGGCACTAGGTCCCTGTGAGTAGTAAGTGGCTTGCTGTTGCTGCTGCTGCTGCTGCTGCTGCTGCATGCCTAGCATTTGTGCCTGCCGCTGCTGCTGCAGCCTGGCTGCATTCTGCTGTTGCTGCTGCTGCCGCTGCAGGAGCAGCTGCTGCTGTTGGAGAGGGGTGAGGCTGCTAGCGAGTGGTGCTGCCTGGGTATCCTCAGCCACAAGCTGCTTGAGCATGTCTTGACCGTGCTGCCCGTACACCTGGATGTGACACAGATGGTCACAGAAGCTGCTTAAGCAATCTGGACTTTGCTACCCTTGCACGTGGATGACTCAGAGACACAGATGAAGGGTCTTGTGGTCCCGCAAGGGTAAGGAAGGTGTGGGGTGAAGCACATGGAGTGGTATGACTATTGATGTATTGACTGGTCGAGGAGCAAGAGAAATGAGGAGCACACACGCAAGATAGATGGCCAGTCTGTTAGGTCTGGCAAAAGTGTAGGAGCACGCAGTCGTTACAGACAAGGTGGTGACACACAGAGCACACGGGCACAACAAAAGCTCCATGTGGGGCGTAGGCAGATGTGAGAAGAATTGATACACATGACAGTTTACATGCCACAACCACTGTTGGTTGACTGTAGGCCGGGCTTGCGTAAAACGCTCATCTCATCGGGCTGCAAGCTTAAAGATCCTCAGACGACATATCAAGCACCCCTCTCACACTGATGAAGGAGTGCTCACTTTCTGTCCCTCACCCCTTTTTTAGTACCGTAGGTCCATGATCACTTCGTGATGACACCAAATAAACAACATAGTTCGTTTTTGGTTCGTAAGGGGGCCTGTAGGTTAATTTCCATTTCGCTCTAAGTTTGTGAGGGCCTCTGCCAGGGTTAACTTCTCACTCCGTGGGTGTGTTTAGCACCCCTGGCTGCTGCTGGAGAGGGTGTTGCAATGAGGGAGCCTGCTGCTGCTGCTGCTGCTGCTGCTGCTGCTGCTGAGAGGGCTCAAGAACAGGGCCAGGGAATTCACACTGGCACGCTGGGAGGCCATTTTTTGAAAATGCCCCCAAAATCACTATTAAATGTTAAAATTTGACATCCGATCCAGTACAAAGAGGGCTCTGAGAATTAGTGGAGAGTTATGCCCTTGACTTTTAAATTACCTGAAGTAATCGTATTCCTACTGTAATGTTCTCCACTAAACATTCTATGGTCCTCTCCTTCAAATTATCCGCTTCATGCGTTCTGTCCAAAACACCATCCCCTTCCCCTCACTAAAACAAAGTGCATGCGTGCATGCGTGCGTGCATGTGTGTGCGTGTGGTGTGTGTGTGTGTGTGTGTGGGTGGGTGTGTGTGTGCGTGTGGTGTGTGTGTGTGTGTTTGTGTGTGTGCGTGCACGTGCGTGCCTTTGTGCCATCCAAACCTCGCACACCTGAACCACTTGTGCAGCCAGCTGGTGCTGTAAATGTTGCTGCAACTGGTATGCGGCTTGCTGGTACTGCTGGGCCTGCAGTGTGTTGCCCTGACCAGCCTGCCGTAAGCTTCCAAAGGCAGCCAAGTATTGGTGCATCCGTGCCCTGGCTGCTCGATACTGCTGCACCACAGAGACCTGTGGAATGCGTGAACGGCATATGACTGTTTAGCGTTTTTTTTGGCAGGAGGCGACTCAGTTGCTTTGTGTGAGGAAGCAGGAGCGGCATGTGTGTGCGTGTGGTGTGTGCGTATGTGTGTATGTGTGTATGTGCTCGTACGTGTGTGTATGTGTGTGAGTATGCATGCCAGCCCTGCGTATTTGTACTCCTGAATTTGGAGCACGCCAACAGGGTAAGAGCAGTGAGAAGATGGGCAGGCAAGGTCATTCGACTTCCTCCACATACAAATACCAACACCTCCGACAAGATCGTTTCCACCCCCAAAACATGTGGAGGGATCGCGATAAAATTGAAGTAGTAATGCAACTGGGATACCTTTGGCAAATACCAATATTGAAAAAAGGAGGAATCATACCCACCTAAAAGAAGGGTTGGTACCCTTGCTGGTATATCGAACTTCCAGATCACATAACTTAAGACTACCACTATTTTTCAACAACTCACCTCTACTTGCCTTATATGGTAAGATCTAGACAACATGCAACTTATAAAAATGAAATTCCCCTCCTGTGGGGGTGCAACGGAATTTGTACCACAGTTAAGATACACCGTTTTACGGGCATAAGGGTGATTATATATATGTATATATGTATCGGTATATATATATATCTAATTCCCGTATAATGGTATGTGCCGCTCCCAAGTGGTGGTATGAATTCTTTCATCAACGTTTTCGACCCCCGGTCAGACCTGAACAGAAGTTGCCGGGGTAGAGGCGCTAGATTGCTGCTTCAGCAGTCGCTGTTGGAGAAGGGCTTGTTGCTGCTGCTGCTGCTGCTGCTGCTGCAATTGCTGCTGCTGTTGTGGGTTTATGGAGTTGCGAGGTCCACTTCGTGCAGACTTCTTCTGGCTCTTCTTCCTGAGGAATTTGTAGTACATGAGCAGCACATGTATGTACAAATGTGTGTATGTGTGTGCGTGTGTGCATGTGCGTGTATGTGCATGTGTGTGTGCGCATTTGTACATGTGTGTGTAAACGTGAGAGAGCCAGCGGTAGAACTGTGCGCAAGAGGAACACCCCAAGGCAGGCTACTACACAGAATGCACACACCAAAAAAAATTTGCACAGTCACGTTTTACCTGTGCTTTCTGTAGGCAGGTATTTGAGATTTGCGCTGCTCACATAAGCATATGTGTCGGGGTCAACGCAATAAGCAGGGGTAGGGGGGTGGTGTGAAGGCACTTCTGCAGCAGTTTCTTACTAGTGGCCATAAGTGTGAAACATAATAGCTCTGTGCAAGACCCTCAGGTTCTCTACCTGCGATTGCCATAGCTGTCATCGCTATCCACTTCCTCTTCACTAGGTCCACTGGAAATATCATCGGAGGCTAAAGTAGCATAGTCCTGCCGCACACGCACAGAGCCCGAGCGCCTGCATGCGTGTGTGTGTGTGTGTGTGTGTGTGTGTGTGTGTGTTGTGTTAAGAACAACTGGTGCTTTGCTCTTAGGACACTCGATGCATTATGATTCTGCCATGAATTAACTTGCGTAGGAGCATGAAGAAAATGTGTGCCCATTCCATCCTTGCATGTGCCCGCACATGCTGTGCTGCATATGCTCACATACTGTATGCATAAAAACACTCTTTGTACACATGTGTATGCAAACTAAGTACACAAAACGTAACAGTACATCACCCATTCTCCTGCATGCACACACATACACACATACACATTCTCACCTGCACCCACCCACCACCCAGTCAGCCTACCTAGCTTAACCCGACACACACACTCATGCAGGCACACCCCACACCTGCCCTTGGCTTCAGCACGCTGTGCACGGGCAGCTGCCTCCTCTGCCTTCCGTCGCTCCTCCTCTAGGCGGCGGATATCTTCAGGGTCTTGCTCTAGGTCCCAAGGGTTCACCTGCGTCCATACGTTGCGTCTAAATGTGTCAAGGGCTTAAGTGTCAAGTGTCTTAAAGTTTAGGGTAAGGATTAAAGTATGAAGGCTTTATCTGAATTTGCGCGTTGCATCAAAGTGTCAAGGGTCCAGTCCCCAAGGGCCTTAGGCCTCCCCGCTGAACATAGGCAGCGCGAATAGTTAAGGCGTTTCAGAGATCAATGTACTTTTTTTAAAGATGTACACACAAAACATCTGCAGGGACAATGGCCTTCACCCAAACTTAGCTAAGACGTTTTAGAGACCAATGTACTTTTTGGACAGATGTACAAACAAAACATGCTGCAGGGATAATGGCCCTCACCCAAACTTAGCTAAGGCGTTTTAGAGACCAATGTACTTTTTGGACGGATGTACAAACAAAACATGCTGCAGGGATAAAGACCTTTACACAAACTCAGCTGAGGCGTTTTAGAGATCAACGTACTTTTGGACAGATGTATACACAAAACATGCTGCAGGGATAATGGCCTCCACCCAAACATAGCTAAGGCGTTTTAGAGATCAATGTACTTTTTGGACAGATGTACACACAGACAACCCTGCTGCAAGGATTATGACCTCTACACAATGGTTATGAGGGAGACACACGGGAACAGGTTCCCTGGCCGACACTTTGAAACACACAGCATCCCACGACATTTTGCACGGTCACCATGCTTCACAAAAAGCAAAAAGCAAACACAATTTACTTTCTTCATCAACGTACTCCGTCTCATAGCACACAAGTTACAGACAAATGCTCTTGCATTTAAACGCATATCACCCCCCCCGCAAATGTACAAGTGCACACACCCACACCACACACCTTCCCATGACTTCCCCCATCCTTCAGATCCCAGAGCACGTGTATACTACCCCAGGGATCAGCAGGAGAAGCCATGCCAGGGTTTCCTGAGGAGGGTTGGTTTTCTAGGAGGCTGTTGTGCTGCACTGTGCCTTTAACCCAAGCACCGCCCGCTTTTGCACCAGCCTGCATGACCAAAGGTGTGTGTATGTGTGTGTATGCGTGCATAGCCTATGTAGCCTATGTAGCCTATGTGTGTACGTG
>Ga0307951_1001790_pt1 | contig 13220 bp, 22 predicted proteins | sample OrgLakmetagen374_FD_201842 | JGI IMG/M metagenome (GOLD analysis project Ga0307951, IMG submission 201842) | Saline water microbial communities from Organic Lake, Antarctica - #374 | ecosystem: Environmental > Aquatic > Non-marine Saline and Alkaline > Saline | place: Antarctica: Organic Lake... | reverse complement strand
GGTGTCACCCTATGCCCTGTGCGTTCCTATTGGTGTTCCTATTGGTGACACCCTACGCCCTGTGCGTTTCTATTAATGTTCCTATTGGTGGTCCTAATGGTGGTCCTATTGGTGGTCCTGTTGGTGGTCCTGTTGGTGGTCCTGTTGGTGTTCCTGTTGGTGTTCCTGTTGGCAACAGCCCACTTTGCAACAACCCACTGTGCAACAACCACAAGGCGTGCAAGAAGTTGGTGACACCCTACGACCTGTGCGTGCCTAGCATTTTGATTTGGCAGAGTGAGAGGCGCTGTATTGCTCCGTGCAGTCGAAACACTCTGTAGCCCATGCCTAGCCTGTGCCTTTTGCATTGTTTGTTGAGCAGAGTCCAATATGCTTTGATTGCATCAGGCAGAGTCCAAAATGCTTTTATTGCATCAAATGCTTTTATTGCGTTAGGCAGAGTCCAAAATGCTTGTATTGCACCAGGCAGTTCTGACATTCTGAAGTCTCCCTGTGGCGGATGGGTGTGCAGCACCTGGCTGTTTTTGTGTGTGTGCGTGTGTGTGTGTGCGTGTGTGTGTGTGTGCGTGTGTGTGTGTGTGTGGTGTGCAGCACCTGCCACCAAGGTGGCTCCTTTTCCTTGTACAACGTGGGAAGTGGTTTCAAGTTGTAGCATACATCCTTGCATGCCAAAAAGCATCCTTGCATTTCATAACATCCATACATCAAATGTCCATGTGTTCAACCTTGCACCTAGCTAAGTATCCTTGCGTTCCATCAAACACCCTTGCATTCCATGATGCTTCCTAGCCGTCCATACCACATCACTGCAGCATTGCTCCGACCCACCTTGCCGTGCAGACCTTGCGCTCCATCAAACACCCTTGCATTCCATGATGCTTCCTTGCCGTCCATACCACATCACTGAAGCATTGCTCCGACCCATTTTTCCGTGCAGACCTTGCATTCCATCAAACACCCTTGCATTCCATGATGCTTCCTAGCCGTCCATACCACATCACTGCAGCATTGCTCCGACCCACCTTGCCGTGCAGACCTTGCATTCCATCAAACACCCTTGCATCCATGATGCTTCCTAGCCGTCCATACCACATCACTGCAGCATTGCTCCGACCCACCTTGCCGTGCGGTCCCTTGCATTCCATCAAACACCCTTGCATTCCATGATGCTTCCTAGCCGTCCATACCACATCACTGCAGCATTGCTCCGACCCACCTTGCCGTGCAGTCCCTTGCATTCCATCAAACACCCTTGCATTCCATGATGCTTCCTAGCCGTCCATACCACATCACTGCAGCATTGCTCTGACTCACCTTGCCGTGCAGTACCTTGCGCTCCGGGCCTTGAGAGATGAGATGTCGGTGGACCTGGTTGAGGAGGTGTGTGCTATTGCATTGCTGTATGTGAATAAATGCATTCCTGTAATGATGTTATGATGACGTTAGTGTACCCTCGCTACATTTTAGATGTAAATGCATCATTTGTGTTGTAACACAGGTATGGATACTAGTAGCTGATGGGTGGGGTTGCACCAACTAATGGGTGTGGTCGCACTAGCTGACGTGATCACACCAGCTGATGGGCGTGATCACACTAGTATGGGTACTAGTAGCTGATGGGTGTGGTCACACTGGTGTGGGTACTAGTAGCTGATGGGTGGGATTGCACCAACCAATGGGTGTGGTCACACTAGCTGACGTGATCACACCAGCTGATGGGCGTGGTCAAACTAGCTGACGTGATCACACCAGCTGATGGGTGTGGTCACACTAGCTGACGAGATCACACCAGCTGATGGGTGTGGTCACACTAGCTGACGTGGTCACACCAGCTGAAGGGTATGGTCACACTGTTGTGGGTACTGGTAACTGATAGGCAAGAGGGGGGTTGTGCTACAACTCTTTGTACAGACCTACCATCGGCTACTTTCAGCATTTGGCACTTCTATAACCAATGCTTATTCAACTCATTTCGTCGAGTCATCTGGCTTGAATGCAAAAGCAAAGTTTCATTATATTTTCACGTCAGCAGGCTTTTATTGGGGGGGCGTGTCGCAACTTAGGGTTAGCACACTCTCAACAAGATATGTTGTCATTATTAAACAGTTGTTGTCATTTACATAGTTGTTGTGGCACACACACACACACGGACACACACACGCACACACACACATTTACACAGAAACACGCGCACACGCACACACACATACATACACACACGACAAATCCACAAGAGGCACGTGCTGATACGCAGCTGACACACAGGCACACAAAAACACAAACACACACGCACACACACCAGTTGGACGCTGCGAGAAAGGCCCTGGACGGCAAGGACGTGGACTACGAGGCCACTCTTGCGTTCAAGAAAGGCTTTGCTCGCAAGGTCTTTAACATGTACGGGGAAGAGACCCTACAGTCCAGCGAGTTCAAGGTGGGTCGTGGGCGGTTGTGTGTAAAAATATCACAGAGAAGAGGCGTTGCAGTCCGGCAAGCTCAAGGTGCATTGTGGGCGGCTGCGTGCTACTTTGCTACAAGGGCATTGCCCTGCAGTCCGGTCCAAGGACAAGGTGCATTGTAGACGACTGTGTGTAGGTCCTCAGAGGTGTTGGGTGTCATGTTGTTCAGTGGGAGGGGATCCTGTAGCCGGGCAAGGCTTTTGCTTGCTATGTGTTCGTGCTCGTGCTCTGTGTGCTCTGTGTGCGTGCTCTGTGTGCTCTGTGCGCGTGCTATGTGTGCTCTGTGCGCGTGCTCTGTGGGCTCTGTGTGCGTGCTCTGTGTGCTATGAGTGCGTGCTCTGTGTGCTATGTGTGTGGGTTGATTGTGTTAGCATCTCTACAGAGAGAAGACCTTGCTTTCTAGCAAGTACGACGTTCGTTGTGGGTAGGGGTTGTGTGTTTGGGGTGTTAAAATATCACGGGGAACAGACCATGCATTTCAGCAAGTATTTAAATTTTTGCACTGTGAGAGGTTGTGTGTTTAGGGGAGGAAGACTTCTTGCAATTCAGTAATCGAAAGGCGCTTAATGTATGTGGAAGTGTGGGCAACTGTGAGCATTGGCAAAGTTGGCCATATCCAAACATATACGGTGTATGTATGGTATTTAGTATATGGTGTATATATGGTATTTCGCAGGAAAATCACCCAATAGATGGTCATATACAGTGTACGTACACGGTTCTGGCCAACCCTAGGCATGGGGCACGGATGGGCTGGTGAAAGGATGTAAACATGGGATTGTGGGGGCAGGAGATGGTTCAGTCAAGTGCAATTATAAAGTTCATTTTAGCACTGCCTCTCTGTCACTGCCTCTCTTACACTCCTGCCTGGCATACTCAGCACAAATTGAGCACCCCACGCAACATTTTTGCAACCATATCGCAGCTGCCAATCATCTTGCAGGCCTGGTAAGCCGTCCAGGATTCCAGTCTTCTGGTGCAAATATTTTCCGATTTGCCACTGTACAACTAGGTTTGGCCAGAACCATACATGTATAGGTATATCAGACAGAACCATTGCAGAGGTATATTAGACAGAGCCATAACAGTTAGGTTTGGCCAGAACCATACATGTATAGGTACATACGGTGTACTTACGGTAATTTTAGCAGGGAAATTACCATACATACGGTCATATACGTAGTGCTGGCTAGAACCATATATATACGGTGTATATACGGTAAAATTTGGCAGGGAAACCACCAAATATACGGTCATATACGGTGTATATATACGGTTCTGGCCAACCCTATATATACGGTGTACTTACGGTATTTTTGGCAGGGAAATTACCATACATACGGTCATATACGGTGCGTATATACGGTTCTGGCCAACCCTACATATACGGTGCAGATATACAGTTCTGGCCAACCCTAACTACAATACACTACCTCAACGCAACAAACGGTTTTTCAGGGGTCCCATCTCTTGCCTTATGTTCTTAATTACTTACACTTTCCAAAATCTTGACACTTTGCTTGACGCGGCGTTTAGTTCTGTCTCCTGCCTTATGTTCTTTTTTATTTACACTTTCCAAGTCTTGACACTTTGCTTACCGCACTCAACGACTTTTACTTGCAGGCCAGGAGTCCCGTCTCTTGCCTTATGTCCTTGTTTAAATACATTGTCCTACATTTTGACGTGTTGCTTAATGTAACTAATGACTTTTACCTGCAGGCCAGGAGTCCCGTCTCTTGCCTTATGTCCTTGTTTAAGTACATTGTCCTACATTCTGACGTGTTGCTTAATGTAACTAATGACTTTTACTTGCAGGCCTGGTATGCTGCCGGCCAGGAGTCTTATCTCCTGTTTTTTCAATGTTCTTCCGCTTTGCCAAACTGTGTTCATTACCTGAACTCGACTTTTGCTGGCAGGCCTGGTATGCTGGCTTAGAGTCTTGTCTCCTGTCTTTTCAATGTTCTTCCGCTTTGCCAAACTGTGGTCTTTACCTACACTCTTATTATTGCTCGCAGGCCTGGTATGCCTGCCAGGAGTCCTGGCTGCGCCCTTACGCTGCCTTCTTGGTCTTGCAAGACCTCTTCCAGGTTTGTCGGTGTGCGTGTCTATTTGCATTCCTGCCTATATGTGCGTGTCTTTTTGCATTCCTGCTTATATGTGCGTGTCTTTTTGCAGTCCTGTTTATATGTGCGTCTTTTTGCATTCCTGCTTACATGTGCGTGTCTTTTTGCATTCCTGCTTATATGTGCGTGTCTTTTTGCATTCCTGCTCACATGTGTGTGTCTTTTTGCATTCCCGCTTTTATGTGCGTGTCTTTTTGCATTCCTGCTTATATGTGCGTGTCTTTTTGTATTCCTACTTATATGTGCGTGTCTTATTGCATTCCTGCTTACATGTGCGTGTGTTTTTGCATTCCTGCTTGCATTCCTACTTATATGTGCGTTTCTATTTGCATTCCTGCTTACATGTGCGTGTCTTTTTGCATTCTGCTTATATGTGCGTGTTTTTTTGCATTCCTGCTTATATGTGTGTACGTGCATGGGTGCGCGCTTCTGTTTCTTTTGTGAATGTGTTTGTGTTTGTGCGTGAGTGTGTGTGTGTGTTTACGTGTGTGTGTTGTGTGCATGTTTGTGGTTTGTGTTGTGCAAACGTGTGTGTGGTCAGTGTGGTTTGTGTTTGTGTCCTCCATCAGCTTTCTACTGGATTTGCTTCATAACTCACAACTTCTCATATCATTTCGTGACGAGTGTGTCTGTGTGTGTGTTCATATGTGTGTATTTGTGTGAGCCATTGTATGTGCTCAAACATGTTTGTGTGTTTATGCGTGTGAGTCATTGTGTGTGTTGAAACATGCGTGTGAATGCGTGTGTACTACGCAGACAGCAGAGCACTGGAAGTGGGGCCTTTTGTCGCAGCCTCCCAGCCAAGCCACCATGGAGCGTCTCACGGGTCCAAAGGTATGTGTGGGTGAGAGCGTGGGCGTGGGTGTGGGTTGTGTGGGGAGTGGGGTGGGCATGGAGCGCCTCACGGGTCCAAAGGTATGTGTGGGTGAGAGCGTGGGCGTGGTTGTGGGTTGTGTGGGGAGTGGGGTGGGGAGTGGGTGGGGGTTTCTAAGTGCTGCTGTAGGCATGGGACAATGACTGGGCTGATGTGGAAAAAGGGGTAGTATCATGATAGTGTGTTAGCCTGCGCATCCTACAAAGCTACCTGTCCTGTATTTCCCATGCATGGGACAATGACTGGGCTGATGTGGAAAAGGGGGTAATATTATGATAGTGTGTTATAGCCTGCGCATCCTACAAAGTTACCTGTCCTGTATGTCCCAAGCCAAAAAACTCCCCTTTTGATTCACTTGCTGTGCCACTTCCCCCACGTAGAAAGTCTCCCCACGTAGAAAGTCTCCCCACGTAGAAAGTCTCTGTTTACATCGTCGCTACAGCCTTTTCTCTCCCTCATTATAATTCTCAATGCAATCGGACCGCTGCTGCTCCGTGCAGTTCATATCGTTCCCTTTAACCCGCTTTCTGCCCGTCACAAATGTACGACCTTCTTGCCTCCCTCGTCACGATCCCTGTTGCAGTCAAACCACTGCCGCTCCGTGCGAATCATCTTTTAACTCGTATTTTCTTGTCACAATTTTACAACCGTCTTGTCTCCCTCGTCACAACTATCAATTCAGTCGGACCACTGCCGCTCCATGCAAATCATCTTTAACTCGTATTTTCTTGTCACAATCTTAAAACCTTCTTGTCTCCCTCGTCACATTTATTAATGCAGTCGGACCACTGTCGCTCCGTGCAAATCATCTTTAACTCGTATTTTCTTGTCACAATCTTACGACCTTCTTGTCTCCCTCGTCACAATTATCAATGCAGTCGGACCACTGCCGCTCCGTGCAAATCATGCTTGTTCTATAAACTCGTATTTCCTTGTCACAATCTAACAACCTTCTTGTCTCCCCCTCGTCACAATTTTCAATGCAGTCGGACCACTGCCGCTCCGTGCAGTTCACGTTCTTCATGCAGTTCCACCTCCACAAGCAGCTCTCCATGGTGCGTTATATATCATATGCAATGCCTTGTGCTGCATTTATGTGCGTGCTCTGTGCAGTTCCACCTCCACAAGCAGCTAGCTCTCCATGGTGCGTTATATATCATATGCAATGTCTGTGTCCCATGTCTGTGCAATGCCTTGTGCTGCATTTATGTGCGTGCTCTGTGCAGTCCTCAAAACAGCTGTCCATTAAAGTTGTCCAGAACCATACATATATATGTATATACGGTGTATATACGTAAGGTTGGCCAAAGCCACATATGTATATACAGGGTTGATCAGTTTGGTTTTTGGGAGCAAGGGTTCAATAAAGTCCGTGAAAGTTCTAGAATCCTCAAACCGTTAGAGCAGTTCGATGTGCAATTTCGGTAACGGAGGATTTTGCTGGTTATTGTGGCCATACTCGTCCAAAACATGCTTGTATTGTATTACACGCATATAATATATTATAACTAATGAGTGCAGAACAAATCAGAACGTTTGACGGCCACCCAAGGCTCTTTTCTGGATTTTGGGCTGCAGTTTTGGACCTAAAATTTCGAAATCTGGGCAATAAGTTTGACGAACGTTTAATAGCTAACGAACGGCATTTTCAGGGCTCGTTAGTATGCGTGGAAGTTTGCGAACTCGGATTTTTGACCGAACCCCGAACTGAACAACCCTGTATATATATACGGTGTATTTACGCAGTGTTGGCCAGAACCATAATATACGTTGTATACTCGGCATTCTTTGTAGGGAAATCTCCAAATATACGGTCATATACAGTGTACTTGTACGTTCTGACCAACCCTATATATACGGTATTTTTGGCAAGGAAATCACCAAATACACGGTCATTTACGGTGTACATATACGGTTCTGGCGAATTCTACTCTCCATGGTGCGTATGTGCTCATCCTTAAGCAGCTCCCCACTTAGTATAATATGTGTTTCAAATTTCGACCGGGATCTATGCAAAACACAGTATGTCAAAATTTACCGGGATCTATGCAAAACGCAGTATGTCAAAATTTGACCGGGATCTAAGCAAAACGCAGTATGTGCTGTGTGTCTGCTTTGTGGATTTCCACCTCCATTATGCGTCCACCTTCATTATGCGTCCACCTCCACTATGCATTATGTGCCTGCGGCTATGTGCCTGCTTTGTGCATTTCCATCTCCACAAGCAGCACTGTGTAGAAAGTATGGTATCCACGATTGGCAAGGAACAGGAAGGCATGGGAATAGAAAGGCATGGAATAGGAAGGCATGAAATAAGAAGGCATGGAATAGGAAGGAATAGGAAGGCTTGAGAATGGGAAGGCTTGGGAATGGGAATAGGAAGGCTTGGGAATGGGAAGGCTTGGGAATAGGAAGGCTTGGGAATAGGAAGGTTTGGGAATGGGAAGGCTTGGGAATGGGAAGGAATAGGAAGGAATAGGAAGGCATGGAATAAGAAGAACAGACACCACTAGGTCACTTGAGGATTGTATGTAATTAGGGCTGGCTAGAACCATATATACATATGTATGTTTCTAGCCAAATATACGATCGTATACGATGCATATATATAGCCAAATATACGGTCGGTATATATGTAGCCAAATATACGGTCCTATACGGTGCGCATACACATATATGGATGCACCGTATACCACTGTATATTTGGTGACAACCCTGCCTAAAATACAGTGTATGCAGGTATACATATTGTTTATGGTCAACCCTAGACATGAGCTTTTGGACGTCTAGCACGATCACACGCACGCATAAACCGATGCGAACACACGCACACACACACACAAACACACACACATTGTGCAGGTGTCACGGTACGCTGAGTCAAAGCGTGTGGTGCTCAAAGGCGACCTTCCCATCGGTGTGGACAAGCGCAGTGTGGATGTGTGGTGCGAGCCCCACTTGTTCCGACAAAACAAATCTACAGGTTGGTTTGTGGGAGGAGAGGATGAAGGCAGATGCATGCTTGTGTGTGTATGTGTGTGTACGAGTTCAGCCCTGCTGGTTGTAAATTTGTGTGGTGCGAGCCCCACTCGTTCCAACAAACCAAGTCCACAGGGTTGTTTGTGGGCGGGAGAGGGTGGAGACACATGCACGCTTGTGTGTATGTGTGTGTGACTTACAATGTGGGTGTGGGTGGGAAGAAAGGGTGGTATTTGCTTTTGAAATTCAGTGTGGTGCAAGCCTTATTCGTACCAACAAAACAAATTGACAGGTTTGTTTGGGGGCGGGAGAGGGTGGAGGCACGTGCACGCTTGTATGTGTGTGTGTGACTGTGTGTGTGTGTGACTTCAATCCTGCTGGTTGTGATTTGCAGTATGAGCCAAACCATGTTCTTCCAAGACAGGTATGCAGGTGTGCACGTATGTGTGCGTCCGTGCAACAAAACCAAAGACAGAACAACCAGGGCTCACACTCACTTGAGGGAGGGGGCAAGCTCGTGCTTCGGCTCTCTGCTTCATTCTCACCAACAAACTCAAACACTTTCTTTATTAATTCTTGCTGTGTGCTGCCATATCTCTACGAGGTCATGTGTTTGTGGTCGTTTTTCTTGTTTAAGCGTCCAAGCCCCATCGACTGCTCCTTGGTCTTGTCCGCCCCCTACTTTTTGTTGCAATACCTTCCTGTTGTCGTGCGTCCATGTTTATGTTTAGAGTTGGCCAGAACCATATATATACGGTGTATATACGGTATATTTGGCCGGGAAATTAAGAAATATACCGGAAATATACGGTCATATACGGTGTATACATACGGTTCTGGCCAACCCTTTTTATGTTTCATGTTGTCTGCGCAAGCCTCCCCCATGTGCATCCAGCCCCACCAGCCAGAGCTAAATCATTTCCGCTCCCCGCTTTCTTGAGTGCCAGGCAGCAGCAGCTGGTACTACTACAACGGACGAGTTTTGGGCTGGTTTTCAGGACGTGTTCGGACTGCCTATGACTGCATGTTTTGGCCAAATCATTCCTGTTCCTGTTCCCTGCTTTTTCATTCTACCGTTTTGCAAGAGCACAATTCCAAGTGCGCGTGGTTTTGTTTGAACAGGCGCCCCCCCCACGTGCTTTCAGCCTTACCAGCCAGAGCTTTTTCACGCTGCCGTGTCTCATGCGTTTAGTTCCACTTGTGCGTGTGTGTGATTGTGTTTGTTCGTGCAGGCGCCCCCCCCCACGTGCTTTCAACCCCACTAGCCAGAACTGTTTTACGCTGCCGTTTCTCACAAACTCAGCTTCATGTGTGTACGTGATTGTGTTTGTTCGTGCAGGCGCCCCCCCAGATGCTTTCAGCCCCACCGGCCAGAACTGGGGCTTCCCCACTTACAACTGGGAGGAGATGGCGAAGGACAACTATAAGTGGTGCGTTTGCCGTATCGTCATAATTCAGTTTGGTCACGACGTAAGTGGTGCGTTTGGCGTATCGTCATTATTCAGTTTGGTCACGTCATTGGGAAAAACGTCAACTGTGTGGGTAGGAGCAAAGCTTCTTCGGCCTATGACTAGGTGGAGGTGCTGAAGGGTCATAACAAGTAACCCTAACAAGTAGGGTTTGCCAAAACCGTATATATACACCGTATATGACCATATATTTAATAATTTCCCGGCCAAAAATACCGTATATACACCGTATATATACACCGTGTTTGACCGGTTATACGGTTATAATCCTGCAAAAAATACCTCTTGCCAATCCTAAATACAAGTGATGAGCTGCTAAGACGTCATTGCTTCATTATTTGCTTCATCGTGTTCAGTCACTGGAGGAAACACGTCAAGTGCGTGGGGGAAAATGGTAAGGTTTTTTGACTGAGACTGGAGGAAACACGTCAAGTGCGTGGGGGGAAATGGTCAGTTTTTTTGACTGAGACTGGAGGAAAGATGATGAGTGCGTGGGGGGAAATGGTATGGAATTGTGACTGAGACTGGAGGAAACACGTCAAGTGCGTGGGGGAAAATCGTCAGGTTTTTTGACTGAGACTGGAGGAAATACGTCAAGTGCGTCGGGGGAAATGGTCAGGTTTTTTGACTGAGACTGGAGGAAAGATGATGAGTGCGTGGGGGAAAATGGTCAGGTTTTTTTACTGAGACTGGAGAAAACACGTCAAGTGCGTGGGGGATATTGGTCAGGATTTTTGACTGAGACTGGAGGAAAGATGATGAGTGCGTGGGGGGAAATGGTAAGAAATTTTGGCTGAGACTGGAGGTAAGATGATGAGTGCGTGGAAAAAATTATTAGGATTTTTGATTAAGACCGGGTGGGGGTGGCGGAGGACAACTACAGACATCAACTGCGTGGGAAAGAATGATAAGGATTTTGACTAAGGCCGGGAGGAGGTGGCGGATGACAAGTACAAGTGGTTACCATGTCTTGTTTCTTCAGTTGCTGTCATTGCGCTGCAAAGGAAAGCAGCAGAGAAGGTGTGGTTACCATGTCTTGTTTGTTCAGTTGCTGTCACTGCGCTGCAAAGGTCAGCAGCAGAGAAGGTGTGGTTGCATTGTTTGTTCAGTTGCTGTCACTGCGCTGCAAAGGAAAGCAGCAGAGAAGGTGTGGTTGCATTGTTAGTTTGTTCAGTTGCTGTCACTGCGCTGCAAAGGAAAGCAGCAGAGAAGGTGTGGTTGCATTGTTTGTCCAGTTGCTGTCACTGCGCTGCAAAGGTCAGGAGCAGACTCATGAAGAGACCCATGAGGAGTGCATAGCACATTTTTGTGTACAGAACACACAGTGCTGTGTTTTTTGAAGACGGACGAGTTTTGTCACCTCCAAAACCGTCCAGGTGGAGGAGAAGGCTGCCGGGCATATCCCACTACTCCAAGTCGTGCCGTATTGGCTGCATCCTGGGGCCCCCCACTGATGTATCCCCTCCTCCTCACTTATGTATCCCCTCCTCCTCACTGATGTATCCCCTCCTCCTCACCGATGTATCCCCTCCTCTTCACTGATGCATCCCCTCCTCTCCTCCTACGTCTGCAAAACCAATGGGCAGCCTTTACCCCAGAAACGTTACTTTTGTGCCTCACTGATTTATCCCTTCCCCTCCTCCTCACTGCAGTATTCCCTCCACTCCTCACTGATTCATCCCCTCCTCCTCACTGATTTATCCCCTCCCCTCCTTTTCACTGATGTATCCCCTCCTCTCCTCACTGGTTTATCCCCTCCTCCTCGCTGATTTATCCCCTCCCCTCCTCTTCACTGATGTATCCCCTCCTCTCCTCACTGGTTTAACCTCTCTTCCGTTCCTTCTCAGATCCTGTCACCTACTTCTCATTTTCTTCTCAGTTCCTGTCACCTACTTCTACTTCCTTCTCAGTTCCTGTCACCTACTTCTCATTTTCTTCTCAGTTCCTGTCACCTACTTCTACTTCCTTCTCAGTTCCTGTCACCTACTTCTACTTCCTTCTCAGTTCCTGTCACCTACTTCTCAGTTTCTTCTCAATCCCTGTCACCTACTTCCTGTCACCTACTTCTACGCCACAGGTGGAGGAGAAGGCTGCAGGGTATGTCCCAGTACTTCCATGCCTATCGCATCGACCACATCCTGGGTTTTTTCCGCGTATGGGAGGTCCCTGGCAACTGCGTCACAGGTAGATTTTTGGGGGTGCAGAAAGGGGCAAGATTTAACAGGAAACAATTCTGACATTTGGGGTGTGGGGTGAGTCCGAAAAGGCTTGCCGGAAAGGTACGGTATGTTTTATACTGTCCATGCTGCGTATTGTGGCTGTCCATGCTGTGTATTGTGGCTGTCCATGCTGCGTATTGTGGCTGTCCATGCTGCGTATTGTGGCTGTCCATGCTGCGTATTGTGGCTGTCCAAGCTGCGTATTGTGGCTGTCCAAGCTGCGTATTGTGGCTGTCCATGCTTTATACTTTATACTGTCCATGCTGCGTATTGTGGCTGTCCATGCTTTATACTTTATACTGTCCATGCTGTGTATTGTGGCTGTCCATGCTGCGTATTGTGGCTGTCCATGCTGCGTATTGTGGCTGTCCATGCTTTATACTTTATACTGTCCATGCTGCGTATTGCGGCATTCCATGCTGCGTATTGTGGCTGTCCATGCTGTGTATTGCAACCGGCCTGCAGGAAAACAAGTATCAACCATGCTTACAAGCGACCAAGTATGAATAGGGTTGGCCAAAACCATATATATACGGTGTATACACGGTAATTTTGGCAGGGAAATCACCAAATATACGGTCATATACGGTGTAAATATACGGTTCTGGCCAACCCTATGTATAAAGCATGTGTAAGAGCAAGCAAATACAAAACATGCAACAATTAGCGCGTACTAATGTGGCAGGTCTGTCAGGCCGTGCCAATGTTTAGATGGTGTGTGGTGTACCTTTACGCATAACCGTGTTTCTCGTTAACACGCAAGTGCAACCTTTCACACACACTGCCATCCATCCACACACACACACACACACACACACACACACACACACACACACACGCACACACACACACACACACACACACACACATGTGTGTGTGCACACACAGGTCTGCTAGGCCACTTCCGACCCTCTGTGCCCATTCACAAGCACGAGCTCGACAGCAGAGGCCTGTGGGACCTTCCCCGCCTCACACAGCCCTACGTACGCACCCACATCCTGCAGGATGTGTTTGGGCCAAGCATGTGGCAGGAAGTGAGTGCGTGGGTGTGTGGGTGTGGGTGCTTATTAATGTAGGTGTGGGTGTGTGTGGGTGGG
>Ga0307951_1001780_pt1 | contig 13254 bp, 16 predicted proteins | sample OrgLakmetagen374_FD_201842 | JGI IMG/M metagenome (GOLD analysis project Ga0307951, IMG submission 201842) | Saline water microbial communities from Organic Lake, Antarctica - #374 | ecosystem: Environmental > Aquatic > Non-marine Saline and Alkaline > Saline | place: Antarctica: Organic Lake... | reverse complement strand
CGTGAAACGGTAGCCATCAAAAATCGACCTCGACGCCAGTATGCGGCCAGATCTTCTCGCGCACAAGGCCGCGAGCCTGCGCCCCAAGCGTGTCGAGATATTCATGCCCGGTCATGGTCAGACGATAGCCTCCTCTTGCAGCACCCGAATAATATCCGCGCCCAGTTGCCGAGTGTTCTTCGGATTGCCACTGCCGTTCATCAGATCGACACCGATCTTTCCGGCGATCATGCGCAAGACAGGTTTCGCAGTCGCTGCCCGTGTCCCGGACGTTTCCACCAGGATCGTGCCATTTTCGTATTGTTGCACAAGATGCGTGCCATGCCAGGCTGAGGCCGTGATCTTGAGGTCCTCGATATCCCTTCTGGGGCGGCCATACGAAGAGGTGGGGAAAATATACTTACCCCCAGAGTATCGAAGATTCTGCCGGGCATCTTCGGCGGAGCAGTCGAGCAGTTCCTCTATCGAAGCCTCGCCCTCATCCACGTTCAGGCGCAGCACGATTATCCGGTCGACAAGATCGAAGGTGGTAGCGTTGAAACTGACATGGGAAGAGGTCGTCACGGTCTTCACCGAAATCCTCTCGTTATCGGCACTGACTACATCGTAGCCCTGCTGGTTGGTGGCGAGCGCCATCTGTCCGCGCGTAATCATTGCGGCATAAAGTTCACCGATCCGGCCGGTCAAATGGTTGAGTTCGGCTGGTGCGACGCCCCACCCCAGTTCCTTCTCGAACCACGAGAGGGCTTCAGCGAGAGACTGGATGATCTGGACTTGGGAAAGCGGCACATCTAATCCTTTGGGTTGCTGGTTCTCGGCCTGTGATCAAGCGATGTTCCAGTATCTCACCGGATTCTGGACGTGCTTCATGGCTTCGACTTCGATCCGCCGCCCTCTCTCCCCGACGAAACGCTGCCAAGCTTCTTCAGGGGCGACCCTGCCCCTGAAGCCTTTCCGCTGCGGCTGTTCATTCTCGATCGAAATGTGCGTCGGGAAATTGGCGTGGGTCGCGTCCAGCCACTCGTCCGCGATGAAGGCCCCGACGACGATTCCGCGAACGACCGCCAGGACATAATCGGCGGAGGCCACTTTGCTCTGCGAGACCCTCCAGGCGAACTGCGTCTGCCGCAGAATTGCCTCCCGGTCGTGCCTTCCCTCCAGCCGATTTATATTGAGCAACACAAGGCGCTCTTCGGGGTCCTCCGAGATGGTCGGGAGCGCAAACTTGTCCATGATCTCCGTGGCGCTCATGGGTCCCTTCGATCCGCTGCCATGCCCGCCCTGGATATTGCTGAGGCCGGGAAAGGCGTCAATCAAGGCCGCCTCTACCTCGTTGACCGCCTCATCGGGAATTTCGTGGCGATGAATGACGTGGATGACGTTCAGGCCCGCTCCCCGGATCGCCCGGATGCGAGACATCTTGAGCGATACCGCATCCTCGTCCTCGAGACTCTCGATGTCGGCGGCCTGCACGTGCTGGAATACTCGATTTCCCCGTCCCTTGCCGACGTAGAAGGTCTCCCCGTTCCTGGGGTCTATAAGCCGGTAGACGTAATTCCCGACGCTCCTGGCGACTTCTTCTGGAAAATCGGTGACTTTGGCGTTCATGAGTTGGCCTTTCGAATTCGCATGTCATTCAGTAGCGTTCGTCCGCCGCGGTGCCGGGAGCAGCCACGGGGACAGGTGAGGCGGGCTTAACTGCGATGGTCACGCCCCTGGCTCCGCGGGAGGCCACCAGTTGATCGGCTCCTCGCCAACCTCCTGCAATGCGTCGTTGACCCTCCCGAGGGGTGTCTCGCCCCGAAAGAAGCGGGCTCCCCGGCTGGTTGGATGCACATGTCGGATGTCTCGGACGCCTTTCAAACCCAACTGGTCGAAGACGGCCTGCGCGTCCTTGCCCAGAAGGAGGAAAATGACCGGGGGCCGGGCAGCCCCTGCGAATTGGCTGAGCAGATACGATGTGACTGGCTGCCACAAAGTCCTGTGAGCAGTCTTATGGGCATCATCCGGCATCGTGAAGGTCCAACTGGCGTTCACGAAGAGCACGCCTCGATCTCGGAGACTGTCGAAGTGTGCCCGGATCGCCGCAGCACGGCCGGGTCGAGGTGAGCAGATGGGACCCTCTTGGCCGCCCCCGGCAAGAGTGCTGGCGGATTTTCCAAGGTTGCGCAGAGCAGGCCTGAGTGCCTTGCCAGCTGCATCGCGGATGCCGTCTTCGAACGCGCGCCCCGTGGCGTTCTCGATGGCGGGATAAGGGTCCTGACCCAGAACCACGACGCGGACATCCTCGGGCCCCAGACCTTCGAATGCCCGGCAAATATGCGAACCTTCCGGGGCGTCGTGGTGCTGAGCGCCGAGGCGGCCTGGCCACACAGGGGCGCCATTCTCAATCGTGACGTCGGCCGGGATGTTATGAAATGCCGGCCTCGGGCAGTCCGCAAAGAAGGCGGGCCAGCCCGAGTCTGGTGGCAGGTCCTCCCACCATTTCCAAAGATGCGCCCTCATGCGCGTCCGCAGTGCCACCATGGCCCCACCTGCCCTTCGCTGCCTCCTCCGTCGTATCCGATAACCCGTCCTATCCGATACCAAAAAGGCCCCGGGCGACACCCGGGGCTTTTATCCCCCCGGCCTGAAGCCGGGAGGGCGTGATCCCCGCCTCAGGCGGCGAGGATGTGCGAAAGCGTTGCGACGATGTCTTCCAGCCGCGCGCCCGCCCAGCACACGCCCGCATCGAAATCCTCCGGCGCGGGCGCGGTAACCTCGCAGCCGACGGGGATCCGGCGCACCGAGTCGAGCAGGCGCTCCAGGCGCGTGCGGGCTTCTTGCAGTAGAGCGCGCACATCTCCCGGTGTTGTCCGGGCGCCAAGGTGCAGCCCCGCGAGCGCGGCGATGTCGGACAAGGCGTCGGTCTGGCCGGCAAGCGAGAGAACGCGCGACAGCGCGTCCAGTTCGTCCTCGAGATAGGCGCCGAGGCGGTCGAGCGCGACCTCGAGACCGAACGCACGGGTCTCACCAGGTACGGCGAAGTGCGTGGAAATGACAGAATTCATGTGAATTCCCTTCTTCTTGGTATAGTCCGGGCAATTCCGCCCGAGGGCCGCGTGGAATAGGACAGCGTGCGCCGCCACGGCCGTCAGAAGAGTCCCAAGTCTTCGCCAAGCTTGGGTAAATCGCTTGTTTCGGTCTCCTGTCTCATTTGTATCGAGAAGGTACATTGGCCGTTTTCCGAAAGACGAAGCGGAAAAATCACGATGAGGGAAAAATTCCGATCTCTATCGGAGAGATGAGGTCGAGAAGCCGATGGGATCCTCATTTCGGCGGATGCGATGTGATTGGGTAGGCCTGAGAAATGCAGGAGAACCTCCCTCGCGCCGCTGCTTCGGTGAAGGACAGAGATCGCGATGGTCGACCTCACCCCATACGGCCGTAGGAAAACATCGTCTGCAAGTGCCGCGCCTACAGTGATGTGTGAAGAGCATCTGACTTCACCTTCCATAGTCGCAATGCGAAAGCGCGATTACCCAGAAGCGAATCCGCCTCGTCGAAGATCAAGAATGCGCCTTCTTCTCTGGCTTGGAAGAACGCTGACGTGATCGCCTTCTCTGAAGAATCTTGGAAAATAGCAGGTTTTGATAGTGGCAAAATTTCACCGCCATCCTGTGTTATATTGGGTTATATAGGTGTTAGGGTGTTTATGAAGTTTATTTTCATCATTAAAAACATCATCTTACAGATACCCCCCTGCCCCTAAAGTGGTGATTCTTAGACCCTGAAGTGTCGTTTTGCTGCCCTTGAAGTGTCGCTATGAGGTTTGGTCCTTGAAGTGTCGTTTTGCTTGACGCGGCCCCTGAAGTGTCGTTTCTTCAACCAGCCCCTGAAGTGTCGTTATTGGAGAATTCGATGTCCACAATGCCATTGCTGCCAGATCGGCATCCCAACCCGGATTTTTTTGTATGCGACGTCTTCGACGCGGCTCCGAAAGGCGACATGGCGTCCATGGAGCACCCGATTTTTTCCCTGTCGACCAAACCGGATACTGCAATCCGAGAGTATCAACATCGTGGTCTCTCTGTCAGAATTACGCCCTCAGTCGCAGGTCTTGCGACGGTTCATGACCGGGACATTCTCATCTACTGCATCTCGCAGATCATCCGGGGGATAAACGATGGTCGCCCGGTGTCCCGGACTGTAAGGTTCCAAGCGTCTGACCTCCTTAAAGCAACCAACCGGATGACCACTGGCAGGGGTTACGAGTTGCTAAAGGCATCGATGAAGAGGCTGCAAGGAACTCAGATCGAAACAAATATTGTCACTGGTGGTCATGAGGTCTTTGAGGTCTTCGGACTTGTGGAGAAGGCTCGAGTCGTTCGTGAGACGCGCGCTGGTCGTATGCAGGAAATCGAGATTGTTCTTTCTGACTGGGTGTTTAATGCTATTCAGGCGAAAGAGGTTTTGACGATCAGTCGGGACTATTTCCGGCTTCGAAAGCCACTTGAACGGCGTCTCTATGAGTTGGCAAGGAAGCATTGCGGAACGCAGCGCCGGTGGTCCATCGGCCTTGATCTGCTTCAGAAAAAATGTGGGTCCAACAGTTCGCCGAAGAAATTTCGCGAGCTTATTCAAAGCGTTATAGTTGAGGACGAGAGGCATGGGCACATGCCCGACTACGCTATTCGGTGGACGCCGGATCGTAACGGGGTCGTTTTTGCAGGACGCGGAACTGTTCCGACAGAGTTGGCTGAAATAGTAGAGATTCCCAAGCTTGATCCAGAAGTTTACGACATGGCACGCGAGGCGGCGCCGGGTTGGGACGTCCGGATGATCGAGCAGGAGTGGCGGGCGTGGGCGAAAGAACGTCCCAAAAACCCTGAAATGGCGTTCTTAGGTTTCTGCCGAAAGTGGTCGGAGAAGCGAGGGAGACCGTGATCAGCCGCCCTACTCTCCCGCCTTGTCCATCAAGATCTCCAGCATTTCGCCGTATGTGTAGCGTCCCCCACTGCGGGGCCGGCAAAGCGATTTGAAGCGTGCTATCGTGTCCAGCTTGGCTCGGATCGTAAACTGACCTTCTCGAGGTGCTTCACGGCGGTTCCAGTCACTGCCAGACGCGCCAGATTGCGCTACTGGCTGACTATCCTCTTGCGACCGCTCTTGGCGGCGCGGAGTGAAGTCGTCGAGCGATCCGATATCGAGCCCCTTTCGTGTCATGCTGCGTCTCCTTGGCCTTCTCGCAGGATAGTTATAACTGCTGCTGCGATCGCTTGCGCATTTTCGATCGCTTTCGGGATTCCGTTGACATCGCTCGGGTCGAGTTGACGTAGCCCACCCCCGGATGAGAACAGCGCTGCGAACGCATCACGCTCCACCAACTCCGGGCTCAACACTTGCACGCCCTCGAGCCCTCGAAGTTGTTCGCTAATGTGTCTGGCTGTTCTCGATTTAACAGCCGCCCGCGTCCTCGTTAGTAGTACGGTGGCCGGGATCTCGCGTCTCGCGGCTCTTCCTGCGCGCCTTACCGCTCCAAGCGTATCAACAGCCGCCTGAGCGTCCTGATGCTGCTCTTGGGCCGGGATGATCACAAGGTCACTCGCCGACATCGCAAACGTTGCGAGTTGTGATGCTATTCCTTCTAAGTCTACCAAGACAAACGGCGCCTCTTCTGCGGCGGCGTCGATTTCGTCTTGAATATTACGTTCGCCTTTGGAGGAAACGACCCACAATCTCGCCGGTGGCGCTGATAGCTCCGACCAAGCTGCGAGTGGTCGCCTCGGGTCCGCGTCTATCAGGATCACATCGGCGCGCTCTGCTAACTCGCAGGCGAGTACAAGGGCAGAAGTTGACTTGCCGGAGCCGCCCTTGCTGTTTGCAAAAGAGATGATTGGCATGAATACACCAGTTATAACGATGTTCCCTTATACAAACACAAATCAAATGATGTCAATACACATCTTATGATGTCATTTGATGTGATGTCACATGATGTGAAAGCATTTGATTTGTGTTCAGTATTGCGAAGCCCAAAAGGGGGTCTATTGCCTGTGAAAGGCTAAGCAGTCCCGCGGCGCGCAGGCCACCGAGGATCTGGACAGTGACCTCAGGGGTCAGACATTATGCATCGTTGCCGACGTATGCTTCCGCTATCTTCTCATGTCGGCTTGGACGGAAATCCGACACATGAACCAAAACGACACCTGCTGGATCTGGGGGCCTCCCACTATGTCCGGTAAAATATTACCGGACATAATGGGAGCAGACAAGGTGAGGCGCTTATAAGCTTAGATAAGCCCAAAAAGCGCCGCAGCAGGCCAGTCTCGCGCCTTTTCGGTGATCCCGATCTGTCCATGAACGCGGCAGCGTCGTCACATGGCGGCGATACGCGTGGTTATGCTGCGTCAGCATTTTCTCCGACATCGTCTATGTCTTCTTCGTTGTAGTCACTCAAATCGCCTGTGCCGTCGCGAAGTGCGGATTTCTCCATCGCCGCCTCGATCAATTTGAGGAGCGCCTCCTTCCTGGCCGCATAGAATTCGTCGAAATCGTCGGTCCTCAGATATTCGGGAGTGATTTGATGGCCGGCGAGGATCTCGTCGAGCGACACGCCCCCCTCGGTCGTCTCCGCATCCAGAGTTGCGGTGTATTTGGAGGGTGCCCGGCCTCCAATTTTACGGTTTGTGCGGCCCGATAGCGCGGTCTTGTTGACAGCTGTATTCCAACGCGCACGGGAGATTTTTTGTGCCTCGCACCATGCGCGCGGAAAAATGTGGTGGATGTCGAACTTCTCGGCAAAGTAATTCGCCACACCGATCTCCTCGGCGGTCAGGAAATCCTGGGCGCCTGAGGTAATAAGGAGCGCGTGGAGTCCCTTGTATGCGGCCGAGAGGCGCGACTGGAGCGTATCGAGGCGGCTCTCGCTGAAAGCGGCTGTGCCGATCGTGCGCGGCACAAGCTCTTCGCCCTCAAGGCAACGAGTCATATCTTCAACATCATTGGCAAGACGCGTGTCGGTTGAACTGCCATAGAGTTCGCCGAATACTCCACACCAAAACCACTGGTCGATCTTTTTAGTTTCGGCCGCTGAATAGGGGCGATTTTGCCTGAGCGCTGATAATACCGAAAGAATGGTGATCTGTGAGGGATAGGGAACGTCCTTCCACCAGAAAATTCCACGACTGACCTTGCCCCGTGATCCCGGACCAGGGGCTTGTTCGATTAGGCCGCCATTTTCATCATCATGTCCATCCTCGCCTGTGCCGGAGTTCGGTATCCGATGCTGGAGTGGCGCCGCTGGCGGTTGTAGAAAATCTCGATGTATTCGAAGAGCGCGGCCTTTGCCTCGCGCCGCGTCTGGAACTTTGTTCGGTGAACCATTTCGGTTTTCAGGGAGCTGAAGAAGCTCTCCATCGGGGCGTTGTCGAGACAGTTCCCCTTGCGGCTCATGGACGCCGTGATGTGATGAAGTCTAAGCAATTTCCTGTAGCTGTCGCAGGCGTATTGCACGCCCCTGTCGGTGTGGACGATCAGCCCCGGCGCAGGGCAGCGGTTGCGGATGGCCATTTTCAATGCGTCTTCGCACAGGGTGCTTTTAAGGCGCTCTGACATCGACCATCCGACGATTTCCATCGTCGCCAGATCTTTGACCGCCGCGAGGTAGAGCCAGCCCTCATCGGTCGGGATATACGAGATATCCGCGAGCCAGACGGTGTCGGGCACCATGATCTTGAAGTTGCGGCTCAGCAGGTTGGGTGCGATCGCAAATGAATGGCGGCTATCGGTGGTCATGGGCATGCGTCGCTTGCGTCGAGGCGGGTGAATACTGTTCTGTTTCATCAGCTTGGCGACCGTCTTGCGCGATACGCCGTGGCCCCGAGCCTGTAGTTCAGCATGGATGCGAGGCGCGCCGTAACGCTGCTTGCTGTCCTTGAAGATCGCCCGGATCTCGCCGAGCAACGCCTCAAATCGGGCGGCCCGTTCGGCGCGATCAGCAGCAGTGCGCTGCCATGCATGGAACCAGCCTCGGGAGACATCCAAAACCCGGCACAGCAAGCGAACGGCATGATCGTGGGCATGGGCGGCGATGAACGCGAGCTTGGTGTTCATGTCTTCGCCGCCCATTGAGCGAAAAAAATGGACGCTTTGCGCATCACCTCATTCTCTTCCTTCAAGCGCTTCACGTCGCGCCGAAGTTGCGCCAATTCGGCCGCCTCGGCTTTCGTCTGAGCGATCGCCGTTGCCGACCCCGCGGCCAGCAGCTCAAGATGCCACGTCTTCAACTGCCCGGACGTGATCCCCAGCTCCGCCGACAGGCTCGCGTAGGTCACCCCCGGCTCGGAAAGCCGTGCCACGGCTTGCTCTTTGTACTCCGGCGTAAACCGCCGCCTCGTCTTCTTGGTCATCTGCTTCTCCCGGTTCAGAGGTTACTTTAGCCCCTGGTCCGGGATCACGGGGCAAGGTCACCTAAGGACGTCGGTCCGATGGAGACGGCGCGCGCGGCCATCGCGCCGCGCCTCGTTGGTCGCGCCTTTCTCACCATACCAGTCATCACGTAGATTCACCGTGCCCTCGGCTGCGTACATCGCCGTCAGCAACTCAAAGGCGTCGAGCTTCTTCCCGCCGGTGTTCACTTTCTCAAATACGAGGCAGACAGCTTCCTTTGTCGTGTCGCGCGAGAGCCGTATCATCGGCATCTTGTAGGCCCGGATTGGTTCGATCACCCGTTCGCGGAATTTCTGGAAAAGCTCGATATTCTCCTGCTCGTATTCCCAGTGCTTCATCCAGCCATTGAAATAAGCATCGGGTTCGAAGGCTTCGGCGACGGGAAACATCATCGCCGCGTAACGCGCCTGCGGCGTACGGAGATCGAGATCAATCTTCTTGCCAACATTCGGCTTTGAAACCAGCGACTTGTCTATGATAACAATGGCGTCTTCGGGGAACGGATCCTCGAGCGCGCGCGCCATATCGATGAAGAAGTAGACGTCGCGTTTGCGACGGTTTGCGCTCTGTGTATTGACAGGCGCTCCCCGCATGAGGGCCTGGTAGAGCGAGGTCACCCGCTGCTGTCCGTCCAGCAGAAGCTCCTCGGGGTTATTCAGAGGATCGGGCGCACCTTCAACCGGCCGCGGCGCGAAGCTGGTAGTACCGCCCGTTTTCAGAGATAGGAGCGCGCCCACTGGAAAGCTACGGATTATCGAGGCGATCAGACTCGCTATCCCGTCCTCCTCCCAGACCCATCCGCGTTGGAAATCCGGGAGCTGGAGTTTTCCGCCATGGGCGTCCGCAAGAACCTCGCGAAGCGTGGGTTGAATGAGTTCGAACAATGCTTCTACCTTTTTATCTACGTGTTGCGGTCTACTTGTTTTGCCCTGAAAAAGTGGATGGGGTCTCGTTGCCACGCGTTCCATGTCGGCCCATATTCACCAGTCTATCGAAAAATGCAGGAGGCGTGAATTGTAGATGCGCGTTCCGGGATTATCCGATCACCTGTTCTGGGGCATCCGATCAGTTGGGTGTTCCCGGCCGGGATGCGCGTCGTTGGGCGATCATGCAACGGGTTCCCGCCCATCGGAGCGATGACGCCCCACGTGTACCGCGCTGGCGTTTAACACTATTGGCCATAGTGTTAAGCGCGGGTGCCGCCGGACCCGTGAATCGGGCGGGCAGGGCGCACGTTTTCCCCTCGCGGTTTAACGGTCTTCGGGTAAACTGTTAAACATGAGTCAAATGCGCCTCACCGACACCGCCGGAAACCGGCTTTATCTCAATGCCGAGGAGCGCGCGGCTTTCTTGATTGTGGCGCGCCGTCAGCCCGCCCGCGACCGCACCCTATGCGAGACATTGCACTACACTGGCTGTCGGCCCTCCGAGCTCCTGGAAATCACACCGGCCCGGGTCGACCTCTCCGCTGGCACCATCGCGATCCGCTCCCTGAAGAAGCGCCGGGACACCTCCGGCAGCGCCAAGATCGTGTATCGGTCCGTTCCAGTCCCGCCCGAGTTCCTCGACACTCTGAACACCGCGCACGGAATCCGAGAGGCGCAGAAGTCCCGACGGAAGGCTTCTGCCCCCATCTGGGATCTCAGCAGGGTCCGGATATGGCAGATCGTGAAACGGATCATGATCGAAGCCGGGATCCCGGATGCCCCGCATCGCAGCCCCAAGGGGCTGCGGCACGGCTTCGGGATCAACGCGACGGTCCACGGGGTGCCGCTACACATGGTCCAGAAATGGATGGGGCACGCGCAGCTCAGCACCACCGCGATCTACGCCGATGCGGTCGGCAAGGAAGAACAGCACATCGCAGCCCGGATGTGGGGATAGCCCACTCACAGACGCGCCAGTGCTCGCCCTCGCGCCACACCACCTCCGGGCGCACCTGCACCCGGCGCTCAAGCTCCTCCTCGCTCAGCAGCTCAGGCGAGAGGAGCAGCCGCGTGCCGGGAGGTCATCAAGAACGCTCGCGGACACGTATTGTTCGAACACGGTCAGCCCGCACAGGGCGAGCCTACGCACGTCGCCATAGAGCCGCTGCAAACCCTGACGCCTGAGGCGGTCAGGTCATTCGAAACGATCGACTATGGTCCAGGATGGCCTGAGGTCGGGAGCCGGCTGATGTCACGTTTGGTTAGCGGCGAGGATATGCGTAAGCGGCGTCTGAAGGGCACCGGGTTTCAGCTTGACGGCTGGAAGTTCCAGGGAAGCAAGTCGTCGATGCGGTGTTGCGGATGGCCTGCTGCGATGGCTTCGAGCGTGGTTTTCAGATAGGCGAAGGGTTCGACGCCGTTGATCTTTGCCGTCTCGATCAGCGATGCGATGCGGCCCCATGCCTTGCCACCCTCGTCGTGGCCGGCGAACAACGCGTTTTTTCTGTTCAGAGCAATCGGCCTGACCAAATTCTCGACTTTATTGGAGTCGATCTCGACGCGTCCGTCCGTCAGGAAGGTCTGCAATCCGTCCCAGTGGCGGTGGATGTAGGCGAGCTTCTCGCCGAGGCGCGACTTGGCCGAGATGCGCAGGCGCTGCGCTTGCAGCCAGGTGCCGAAGGTTTCGACCAGAGGTGCGGATCGCGCTTGGCGCCCTGACAGGCGCTGGCCGGGGGACGTGCCGCGGATGTCTTTCTCGACAGCATAGATTTCGGCGATCCGGCGCAGGCCCTCGGCGGCGATCTCGGAACCGTCGCGATCGAAGATTTCTTTGAGCTTGCGACGCGCGTGCGCCCAGCAATGCGCGACAATGATCGGATCACCGCCCTTGCGGTCCGGGCGCGTCAGCCGATTGTAGCCTTGGTAGCCATCGAGTTGCAGTGTGCCGTTGAAGCCCTTGAGAAATTTCTCGGCGTTTTCGCCGCGGCGATCAGGGGCGTAAAAATAGACCACGCCGGGCGGATCATCACCGCCCCATGCCCTGTCGTCACGCGCCAAGACCCATAGGTAGCCGGTTTTCGTTCGCCCACGGCCCGGATCGAGGACCGGGGCCGTGGTTTCATCCATGAACAGCTTGGTGGACGTCTTCAGGTGCTCGGCCAACCGATCCACGACGGGTGCCAGGTGGAAGGCGGCCACGCCGACCCAATCCGCCAGCGTGGACCGGTGAATGTCGATGCCGGAGCGGGCCAGGATCTGACTTTGGCGATACAAAGGCAGGTGGTCAGCGTATTTGCTGACCAGCACATGCGCGATGGCGCCTTCGGTGGGCAGCCCGCCCTCGATCAGCCACGCGGGCGTCGGTGCTTGTGTGACCCCGTCGGTGCAGGTGCGGCAGGCGTATTTGGGGCGGACCGTCACGATCACACGGCACTGCGCGGGGACGATGTCGAGCCGCTCGTTGCGGTCCTCGCCGATCCTGTGCATCTGCCCGCAGCCGCATGGGCATATCAGGCTGTCAGGCTCGATCACACGCTCGATGCGCGGCAGCCCCTCCGGCAGGTTGCCGCGGTTGCTCCTGGTGATCCTTTTGCGCTTGGGCGTGTCATCCCCTGGCGCCTGCTCCTGCTTTTGTTCGCGGGCCTCGGCGACGGCAATCTCAAGATCCTCGAAGGCCAGTTGGCGATCATCTTCACCGAGCTTCTCGGACTTCTTGCCGTGGACCACGTGGTTCAACTCGGCCACCAGATGCTCAAGACGCTTGACGATGTCCTCCAGCTCGGCTGCCCGCACGGCGGTGGCCTGCAAGGCCTCGAAGGCCGCGCGATAATTCGGTGGCAGAACGGACAGATCGAGGTCTTTGGCAGCGGCGGTCATGGCCAGGTTTATAGCCCAGGATCAAAGCGATGACCCCTGCATTCGACACCCTGATTCATTCTGCCGCAGCCGGCGGCCGCGCTTCCAAAGCTTTGACCTTGCGCCAGTCCAGCCCGGAAAACAGCGCCTCGAATTGTGCGTGGTTCAGCGCCATCATTCCGTTCGTGATGGCAGGCCAGGTGAAGCTCGTATCCTCGAGCCGTTTGTAGGCCATCACCAGGCCGGTGCCGTCCCAGTAGAGCAGCTTCAGACGATCCATGCGCTTGGCGCGGAACACGAACACCGTCCCGGTGAACGGATCGCGGCGCAGCACCGACTGCACCAGCGCGGTTAGCCCGTCGTGACCTTTCCTGAAGTCGACCGGCTGCGTCGCCACCAGAATGCGCACCCGGTTCGATGGAAAGATCATGTGCCGCTGCCGAGCGCGCGCACGATCTCCGCAATCCGGCCCGCGGGCGTGGCACCATCCAGCCGGACAGAAACCGACCCGGCCATGATCTCGATCGCCGAGGGCGCCGGTTCCGCATCTTCCGCCGACGGCCGGTTATCGGCATCGAACAGCACCAGCGGGGCAAACTCCACCTCACCCTCCGGCGCCGGCAAAACCAGTTCACCATCCTTGGCCATTCGCCGCCACGCCGACAGGTGGTTCGGCCGCAGGTCATACCGGCGCGCCACATCGTTCACCGTCGCGCCAGGCACCAGCGTTTCCGCCACGATCCGCGCCTTCACACGATCCGGCCACCGACGGTTCCCGGTCTGTGAGACCTCAACGCCGAAACGCGTGAGAAACTCGTTCATAGTCTCCATGGAGAAACTCACTTCCTGTTTTTCAACAGGGCGTAAGTCTCAAATCTCGGAACTCAGCAGAAGGTGCCCGCCAGACGCCGCTTACAAATCAGATGAATGGGATGATGGCCATCATTGCCCCCTGCCCTATTGGTTCGTGTACATAAACGTCGTGGTAGCACGGTTCCGCTCAGGGGACTCTTTCGACGTTCGTTTTTTGGGCGGGCTTTCA
>Ga0307951_1001778_pt1 | contig 13259 bp, 16 predicted proteins | sample OrgLakmetagen374_FD_201842 | JGI IMG/M metagenome (GOLD analysis project Ga0307951, IMG submission 201842) | Saline water microbial communities from Organic Lake, Antarctica - #374 | ecosystem: Environmental > Aquatic > Non-marine Saline and Alkaline > Saline | place: Antarctica: Organic Lake... | reverse complement strand
CCTCGGCGACGAGGTGATGAAAGTGTTTGCGGTGGAGTGATGGAATGAAAAGTGCAACCGACGCCGTCGATATTCCATTCTTCATTCCGCCCATGAATGACGGGAAGTCCCACCATGTGATATCCAAGGGTCAAACCCCCAAGTTTTATCGCCCTAAGGATTTGCGCGATACTGGGGAAGGCAACACGATTTGGGTGAATACATTCGAGAAAATCTTCGTTGGTTTGTATTTGGCCCTCGATGCGCCGGTGCCCTATTGTTTTCATACCCCTGACGGGCAGCTTCGCTCGCTCGATGCCGGGTGCATCAAGATGATGCTGAACCGAAACCCACCGGACATTCACCTGAACGTCGGTGAGGGTGGCTATATTTCAACGGCTTATCCGTCGGACAGGTTGATGACGCTTTTCGCTCCGATGCACGAGCGGCTGAAAAATGAAATTCTGTCAGCGAAAGAGGAGTAGCGCATGGAATTCCGCATCGCCGATACCTTTACCGACAGCCTGACCCGCCTCACGGCGCAGGAGCAGAAGGCTGCCAAAACGACTGCGTTCGATTTGCAGCTGGATCCGAGCTCAAACGGCTTGTCATTCCACAAAATCGACCGAGCGAAGGACACAAATTTTTGGTCGGTGCGGGTGAACTCCGACATCCGCCTGATCGTTCATCGCACCGCCTCCAGCATCCTGTTGGTCTATGTCGATCATCACGACGACGCCTATAAATGGGCTGAACGCCGCAAAATCGAACGCCACCCGACGACTGGCGCCATGCAGCTGGTCGAGGTACGCGAGCGCGTCGAAGTAGTAGAGGTCTTCAAGCCAAAAGATGTGCCCGAGGTCACTGCGCCTGTTGCCGAACCCACTCGGCCGCTGTTCGACAACCTACGCAAATTCGAGCTTATGTCCTTCGGCGTGCCCGAAGAATGGGTGAATGACGTCCGCGGAGCAACAGAAGACACCCTGTTCGAGATCATCGAGCACCTGCCGCAAGAAGCACAGGAAGCCCTACTTAAACTGGCCGTGGGCGAAAAGCCTCAACCACCAGTGCCAGCTCCGGTGGAGGCAGACCCCTTTGCCCATCCGGATGCCCAGCGCCGTTTCAGGGTGCTGACCAATGCCGAAGAACTGAAGCAGGCGCTGGACTACCCTTGGGACAAATGGGCCGTGTTTCTGCATCCTGCGCAAGCCGACCTGGTCGAGCGATCCTTCACTGGCCCGACCCGCGTGTCTGGATCTGCGGGAACAGGCAAAACCATCGTGGCGCTGCACCGGGCGGTGCATCTGGCGAGGGTCAATCCCGACTCTACCGTACTGCTGACGACTTTTTCAAAAGCGCTGGCCAATTCACTTCGCGTCAAATTGGCAAGCTTGGTGGCAGGCGAGCCAGCCCTGTCTGCCCGGATCGTCATTAAAGCGATCTCGGCGGTGGGCTATGACCTCTACTCTGAACAGTTCGGCCAACCCCAGATCGCCGCTCCTGCTATGATCCGCTCTCTGATCATTAAAGCAGCATCGGAGGTCGAAGGTCACCGCTTCTCGACCCACTTTCTGGTTGGTGAGTGGGACGACGTTGTCGATGCTTGGCAACTGCGCTCTTGGGATGATTACCGGGACGTGTCCCGCCTCGGCCGGAAGACCAGGATTGGTGGCAAACAGCGCGAAACCCTTTGGTCCATCTTTGAACGCGTGAGGGCAGGACTGGTGGAAAGGAGCATTGTGACTTGGGCTGACGTATTCGGACAGTTGACTGAAAGCCTGACTGCGAACAGTGCTAGGCCCTATGATTTTGCGGTAATCGACGAGGCACAGGATCTAGGCGTGGCAGAAGCGCGGTTCTTCGCAGCGATGGCTTTGGGCCGCAACGAAGGCCTTTTCTTTGCGGGTGATCTTGGGCAACGCATTTTCCAGCAACCATTTTCTTGGAAATCGCTGGGCCTAGATGTCCGCGGTCGTTCCAATACGCTGCGCATCAATTACCGCACTTCGCATCAGATCCGGCTTCATGCCGACCGGCTGCTACCGGCAACGGTCTCTGACGTCGATGGAAACTCGGAGGGGCGACGCGGTACTGTGTCGATGTTTGACGGCACGCCGCCAACAGTCATTGCCTGCACAGACACTGATCACGAATGCAGCATAGTGGGCAAGTGGATCTCGGATCGACTTCAGGAAGGCTGCGCGCCAAGTGAGGTGGGTGTTTTCGTGCGGTCGGATGCCGAACTGAAACGGGCGCGCGCTGCAGTGAAAGCTGCGGGCGCGCGCGCTGTCGAGTTGAACGACAAGGTCGAGGTCGAGGTGGGTGCTGTCGCCATCAGCACGATGCACTTCGCCAAGGGTCTGGAGTTCCGCTCGGTTGTGGTGATGGCCTGCGACGACGACGTCATTCCCCAATCGGATCGTATCGAGTCTGTGGCTGACGATGCTGACCTTGAAGAGGTCTACAACACAGAACGGCATCTTCTATATGTCGCTTGCACCCGCGCGCGGGATCACCTTTTAGTGACAGGGATCGCGCCGGTATCCGAATTCGTCGATGACTTTCTAAAGGGAGCATGACTGGATCTGCTGGCAGGCAGCGTTGCAGCGCGCTGAACGGCGCTGATACCAACAGTACCTCTCGGTCGATTTCGTTGCTTGCCCCCCTCGGCATGGTTCCTCCCCGGCCCCGAACGTATGCGGGGGGGCGCAGCGCAGCATTTCGCTAGCGACAGGCACTTTCACCGGGGAATCCAGGCGGAAGCCACCTGACGCTCCATCTCGGAAAAAGCGACTCATTATCAAAGGCTTGCAGAATCACCATCTTGGCGCGCTGGATTCTTTTTGGAATCCAGGGAATCCAGTTTGCGGAAGCCACCCAGCCGGAAGCCAGCCACGGGAAGCCACCTACCTGGAAGCCATTGAATCCAAGTCGGTTTTCCATTTGACAAAGCTGCCCCCCTTGACCTACCTATTGATCATCGAAGAATAGCGCCCGGAGGATACCCCTCTTGGGCGCTTTCCTTTCCCCACATCGCGGATCCAAATTTTTGCAGTGGCCATGCCTGGCCGCGCGCATCGTCGTATCCGCCCTGCCCAAATTGAGAACCGCCCCATGGACCTGGTCTTTGCGCCGAGCCAGATCGAGACTTGGCCGATCGAGCGGCTGCGCCCCTATGCCCGCAACGCCAAGATCCACGGTACCGACCAGGTGGCAAAGATCGCCGCCAGCATGGCGAAGTTCGGCTGGACCGTGCCCTGCATGGTGGCCGACGATGGCGAGCTGATTGCCGGGCATGGACGGGTGCTGGCGGCTGCCATGCTGGGGCTGAAGGACGTGCCGGTGATCCGGCTGAGCCACCTCGACGAGGTGGAACGCCGCGCCTACCGCATCGCGGACAACAAATTGACCGAGCTGGGTGATTGGGACGAGGCCGTGCTGCGCGACGAGATCGCGGGGTTGCTGGCCGAGGATTTCGACCTGTCGCTGCTCGGGATCATCGACGAGGATCTTGATGCGCTCTTGCGCGACCCCGACGCGCTGGGCGACGACGGGCCGGTGGAGGGCGAGGATGACATTCCTGAGCCACCGGTCACGCCGGTGTCGGTTCTAGACGATCTCTGGCAACTCGGATCGCACCGACTGATCTGCGGTGACAGCACCTCGGCCGATGTGGTCGGGCGGCTGCTGGGCGATGTTCGCCCCCTGCTGATGGTGACCGATCCACCTTACGGCGTCGAGTATGATCCCTCCTGGCGCAACCAGGTGGGCGCGGCCAAAACCAAGCGCACCGGCAAGGTGCTGAACGATGATCGCGCGGACTGGCGCGAGGCGTGGTCGCTGTTCCCCGGCGATGTGGCTTACGTCTGGCACGGCGCGCTTCATGCGGCGACGGTGGCCGAAAGCCTCATGGCGGCGGGCTTCAACGTGCGGTCGCAGATCATCTGGGCAAAGGACAGGCTGGTGCTCAGCCGTGGTGATTATCACTGGCAGCATGAGCCCTGCTGGTACGCGGTCAAGAAGACCGGCAAGGGGCATTGGGCAGGCGATCGAAAGCAAACGACGCTGTGGCATATTTCCGGCAAAGACCAGGATGCCGCCACCGTCCACGGCACGCAGAAGCCGGTCGAATGTATGCGGCGCCCCATGCTGAACAATTCCAGCCCCGGTCAGGCCGTGTTTGAACCCTTCATGGGATCGGGCACCACGTTGATCGCCGCCGAGACGACTGGTCGGGTCTGCTACGGGATTGAATTGAACCCGGCTTACATCGACGTCGCCATTGAGCGCTGGCAGACCTTTACTGGTGAGGGCGCGGTGCTGGTGGGGACCGGCGAGACCTTCACGGACCTCAAGGCCAAGAGGCATGCCGCGTGAACCAATCGCACCGCATGTCACTGCTTGAGGCCGTCACCAATGTCGTGGTCGGCTATGCGCTGGCGATCATGACGCAGATCGTGGTGTTCCCGTGGTTCGGCCTGCATCCGAGCGTCCACGAGAACCTCATTATTGGCGCTGTCTTCGTCGGGGTCTCGCTCATGCGCAGTTACGCACTGCGCCGGGTCTTCGAGCGCTTGCGGTAAACCGGAAACTCAGGCGGGGTCCAGTTTGTAGACGGTGCCCCGACCCTCGACCTTTGCCGAGGCAACCGGAAGGCCCAGCTTCTTCTTCAGCGCCCCGGAGATCATGCCACGCACGCTATGGGCCAACCAGCCGGTCTCAGCCGCGATCTCGGTGATTGCCGCGCCCTCAGGGCGCTGCAGAAGCGCAATGATCTGCGCCTGCTTGGTACCGGCACGGATGGCGACGGGTTTTGGCACATCGGCTGGTTCCAGTTCCGGCTTCGCCTTACGTAGGCTGGTCATCGTGCTGGCAAGCACCGGTTCGATCCCGATGGCCTCAAGCCCTGCGCCGGTTGCGATCAGCGTGGTGCCATGACCGTCGCCGGTCTCGCGCCAGAGCGGCTCGCGCTTGCGAATGTCGGCGTCGACCTCCCCGAGCCAGCCGCGCCCAATCATCATGGTGATGACCTTTTGCGCGGCGGCACCATGCAGCCCCTTGGGCAGCGGCATCGCGAGATTGTCAGCGCGCTGGGCTGCAGCGTTGAGAATGAGGGTTTGGGTCTCGGTGAGTTTGGGCATCGTAGCCTCCTGCGGTGATTGGAAATTGCGCCCTTGGCTTCAGTCGCTCTCGGCCATGGCGGCGGCGACCGCGAAGTGCTGCACCCAGCCAGTGAGATAGGGCAGCCCGGCCGGGATGCCGTCCTCGCGCTCGGTTTGGCGGCTGATGCGCCAATCCTGCCAGCGGCGGATCACCGAGGTGATGGCGGTCTCAAGGTCGATGTTGCAGCCGGTCATGTTGCCGATGACGTCATCGGCGAAGTGGCGACCCATGCGGCTGTCGAGAAAGTCGCGGATACCGATCACCTCGTCTTCGCTGTCGGCGCGGATGACCTCGGCGATGAGGCGCGAGGCCAGCGTCCAGACCTCAGCGCTGCGGCGATCGCGCAGCGCGCAGGTGGTGATGGTGATGGTGCCAAAGAAGCCAAAGTCTTCGTTTCTGCTGGGCTGGATCGGGTGCGTCGTCATGGCAAAATCCTTTCGGGGTCTGTTGGCAGGGCACAACGCCCCGCCTGTCTTGGGTCAGGCGGCGCTGGCGGCGTCGAGCGTTGCAATGTGGCTGCGCAGCGTCGCGGCTTCATCGCGCGCGACGTCCGCCCAGAAAGCGGCGCGGGCGTTGCAGGCGCGGGCCAGCCGCTCGGCGTCCTCGCGGATGAAGCGGTTGACTTTGTGCGCACGGCCGTGACCCGTGCAGGTGGCGCGGTGCGTCTTGCTCTCGGGGGTCAGCGTGAAGGTCAGGGGCCCGAAGTCGTCGATGACGATCCAGTTATGCGAGGCGATCATGGCGCAGGCGCTCGGTGCGAGAATGCGTTCGATCTCCTCAGCGGCAGCGCGGAACTCGGCGATCAGGGTGTTGGCGGGGTTGGTCATGGCGGTGGCTCCGTGGTGAGTTGCATCATTTGCGTGCAACAACCATCGCTCTGAGCGAGCTGATTATCGTAGCAAAATCAGAGCAATAACATTGCTATCTCATCATCCGCGCTCAGGTGTTCGATCGACCCACGCTCCGTCTTGCCAAACATAGAGGTGACAGAATTGGCAGGTCGGGCGTACTAAGTTGAGCGGTTCGTGCGGCGGATCAAAACAGTCGATCGCGTCTGGGCGGACTTGCCGGATTTCCTTTGCTGCGAGGATGTCCTCAGGCGTCCAGTGCGCGAGCGCGGGCAACATGTGGCTAGGGTAGCCATCGTAGTGGGTGTAAACATGGGCCCACTGGTCGGGCCCGGTCTGGATGGCGATCTGTGCGCGGGTGCTCATAGGGCCCTCCCTCAAATCAAATGCAGCGCGGCCAGCAGGGCGCTGGCGGCCACAAGCTGCGCTGTCGGCAGTTCGATCTTCAGATGCGAGATCACGTCCGAGGCTTCGGCAGCAATCCCGTCCTTGCGCAGCGCGGCCTCAATGGCCTCGGCCACGGCGTTTGGGCGCGAGCGGTCGAACTGGTCGGGAAGCGTGGCGTGCTCAATGCGGATGGTGGTCGTGCTCATGATCAGATCCTTTCAGGTTGAGGTGCGGCAGCGGCACAGCGTCCGGCCTCAAAGGCCGCCTCAAGCGCAGACCGGATCGCCCAGACGGCGTGTTCGTTGAAATCGAGATGGTCGGCGTTGCGGGTCTCGAGGGTCTCAACGAAGAGGTGCCGCTCAGCGATCGTGAGCAGCAGGGCGTCGCGGGCGGCATCAGAATTGGTAGGCTTGGTCATGTTCACTCCTCCTGGCGGGGCGCGATGAAGCCGCTTCTTGACGATCAGAGTCGCTCTATCGGGAAGTGTAATCAACTCAAATAGACCAGCTTTCCTGTTTATTACCAATATGTTGAGGCAATCCCAGTGGTCATGAAAGGTATGTCTGAGCGGGCCTATGCAGCGAAATCTAGCCTCTCACGCGGCGCCGTGCAGAAGGCCCGCAAGACCGGGCGGCTGGTGCTCTATCCGGACGGCTCGATCAACGTGGCCGCCTCGGATGCCCGCCGCAGTGCGATGACCGATCCAGACCAGCAGATGCGTGCACGGGGTGGATTTGGTGGGGGTGGCAGCGGTGAGAGCGGCTCCGGCCCCGGCGACAGCACCTCCTATCTGAAGGCGCGCACCGCGCTGACTGAACCGCCCCGGCTTTACCGGAGGGTGATTTGTTCAACGACTAAGCGACCATATCGAGTGTGTTCAGGTTTGCATAGAATGCTTCCTCTGCTTCTGCGGGTGTGATGTATCCGATGGGGCCGAGAAGGCGGCGGTTGTTATACCAATCAACCCATTTCAGCGTTTCCCATTCGACTTCGCTCATCGATTTCCATGGACCAATTTGGTTGATGACTTCGGTTTTGAAGAGGCCGATGACGCACTCGGCCAGAGCGTTGTCGTAGGCGTCGCCGACGGTTCCGACCGAGAGATCGATCTCGGCTTCGGCCAATCGCTCAGTATACTTGATCGACAGGTATTGCGATCCCGTTGCCCGGCAACGGTTTGTCTTCAAACCGTGAGAGGGGCGGTCCGAGTGGTGGACCAAAGCCTTGTTATCTGGCATTTTTCTTTGCCAGATTGCCTGCTCCAGCGCATCGAGCACAAACTGTGTCTTCATCGATGTCGAGGTTCGCCAGCCTACGATCCGCCTTGCAAAGACGTCGATGACAAACGCCACGTAAACGGTGCCCGACCAAGTGGGCACATAAGTGAAGTCTGATACCCACAGCTTGTTTGGCCGATCGGCCTTGAACAGGCGGTTCACCTTGTCGTCTGGGCAGGGTAAAGATGTGTCCGGGTTCGTGGTGATGACGCGTCTGCCACGAACGACGCCTTTGATGCCCAAGGCGCGCATCAACCGCTCCACAGTGCATCGGGCGACATCTTCGCCGTCTCGCCGCAGAACGTGCCAGATCTTCCAGGCACCATAAGCTTGCGGTTGTCCGCCCAGGCCCCGTCGATCTTGAGGCTCAGTGCGGCATCGGACTTTGCCCGCAGCGATGCCCGATCAGGATCGCGTGCGATGGCGCGCCGTTCATAATAGGTAGAAGGGGCAAACTGCAGCGCCTTGCAGATTGGCTCGACCCCGAGGGCTTCTCAACTTTCTTCAATGAAAGCAATCATTTGCGAAACGGGCGGTCGAGCTCCACCTGAGCAAAATACGCTGACGCCTTACGCAAAATCTCATTGGCCTGCCGGAGTTCGCGGTTCTCGCGCTCAAGCTGCTTGATCCGCGCCTTCTCCTCGCTCGTCTGCCCCGGTCGTTCGCCGCCATCGCGCTGGACCTGACGGGCCCAAACGCGAAGACTGTCCGGCGAACAACCCAATTTGCCCGCGATCGCCGTCAGCGCCCCAGCCACGCTCTGATATTCATCGCGGTGTTCCATAAGCAGCCGAACCGCACGCTCGCGGAACTCAGGTGAATACGGCTTCGTGGTCTTCTTCTTTTGTGTCTGTTCCATAACGGGCAATTCTCCGAGAGTTTTGCCCTCCGGTAAACCCGGGGCGGTTCACTGTTCGGCCTGCCTCTGCGTCAGACGACTGGGCTAGTAGCAAGCCTGCTCGAACTTGCTAGGCTCGATTGGTCGGTGCCGGACTTCAGCACGCTATCGCGTCGTCAGAAAGGTCTTAGCGTCGCCATTCCATACCATCCCATTACAGGTCTTCAGGCTGATTTATGCAACAGAGCCCCTCTACATGGTCGAGGGCAAAAACAGCGATAGTGCCGGAAAGGCGCAGATCAGCAGCAGTCGCAACAGATCCGACATGAGGAACGGCATGATGCCACGGTAGATCTGCGTCAGCGACACGTCACGCGCGAGCGAATTGATCACGAACACGTTCATGCCGATGGGGGGCGTGATCATGCCAAGCGTGGACGTCATGACGATCACCACACCAAACCACACCGGATCGAAGCCAAGCTGCATCATTGCTGGAAACACCACGGGTATAGTGACAAGGATAACCGCCAACTCGTCCATCAGCGCGCCAAGGACGACATAGACCAGCACCACCAGCGTCAGCACGCCATAGGGGCCGATCGGCAGGTTCACCAGAAAGCTGATGATGCCTTGCGTCGATTGCGTGATGGTCAGGAAATAGCCGAACAGGTACGCCCCGATCACGATCATAAAGATCGCAGCCGTGGTGCGCAGCGAGACGATCAGACACTCCATGATCTGCCGTGGACCAAGGCGACGCTGCAACACGCCAATGGCCAAGGCACCGACTGCGCCTGCGCCCGCGGCCTCGGTTATGGTGAAAAGCCCGCCATACAATCCGCCGATCACGAACAGGAACAGCAGCGCCGATGGCCAGATGCCCGACAGGCTGCGAAACCGCTCGGACCACGGCACCGCTGCGGCCTGCGGCACCTCGTCGGGGCGTAGTTGAATGATGATGCGCAGCGTAATGGCATACATCACGATGCCCATGATCCCCGGAATGATGCCCGCCAAGAACAGGGGCGTCACGTCCTGATCGGTAATAATTCCGTACAGCACGAAAATGACAGATGGCGGGATCATGATGCCGAGTGTGCCACCTGCCGCGATCATACCCGTTGACAGCTTGTCGCCGTAGCCGGCCTTGCGCAACTCGGGCAATGCCACTTGCGTCATGGTGGCCGCCGTCGCCACGGAGGAGCCGTTGATGGCCGCGAACCCACCGCAGGTCACAATGGTGGCCATGCCGATCCCGCCGCGTAAGTGGCCGAGCCATGCGCGACTGGCCGTGAACAAATCGCGCGACATGCCGGCGCCCGACGCGAACGCGCCCATCAGGATAAACATCGGGATCACCGACAGATTGAAATCCGTAACGGTGGAGAAGGGCGATTGCGACAATAGCCTGAGCGCCGCTGACCAACTGGTCAGAAAACCAAACCCGCATACCCCGACGATGGCCATGGCGATGCCCACAGGCACGCGCAGAAACATCATTATGAACAGCGCGGCGAACCCGCCAAATGTGATCAGTTCCCTATCCATGGGACACAGCCTTGGCAGGCCGGAACACCCGCAGCATCACCAGCAGCGATACGAATGCAGTGGCCGCTGCCCCCATGATGGCGCACAAATAGAATGGCCAGATTATGATGCGCATATCAGAGGTGACCTGATTTGAACCGATGAAAGATGGCAGCCTGTCAAACAACTGCCAAGCAAAGACGCAGAAAAACCCCGCCGTGATCGTCGAGGCGAAGATGTCTATGGCGCGGCGCACGGGTGGGGAGGATACCTCCCACACCGCGTCCACGCTGATATGGCTGCCGCGATAGGTAGCCACCGACAGCCCCCACATGATCGCGATGCCCTGTAGATAGCGGGCAAAGTCGAAGCTGTCGGGCAAGTTCACCGAAAAGCCGTAGCGCAAGACCACCGTCACGAAAATCAGTAACGCGACCATCGCGAGCGCAAGGCCCGCTATGATCTCGATAGCGTTCTGGATACGGTCCATAAGCTAACTTTCTGCACGACGGTGTCGCGCGGTTACTGGATTGCGGCGCCTGCTTCGTCGAGCTTTGCCTCGAACTCAGCAAACGCGGCTTCGGCGTCGTCCAGTCCTGCAGCGGCGGCATTGTCGATCCACTGTTGGCGCAGGGGCGTGACGGACTCACGCCATGCGGCGGTCTCATCGATAGTCAACTCGTAGAGGGTGTGACCCTCTGTGGCGCGCAATATCTCACGGCCGTTCAGGTCACGCGCGCTCCACGTTTCTGCGATGCGGGTGGCCCAGTCGGTGGAGCAATGATCGTCGATCACCGCTTGCTGGTCGGGTGTCATGTCGTCATACGTTCCGCGGTTCATCACCCAAGCGAAGCCTGAGACGTAGAATGGCGCATCCATTGAATAGGTCACCGCGTTGTCCAGTCCGAACGAAATGGTGGATTCCCATGGGAACGTCACCGCATCCGCCACGCCTGATTCCAGTGCAGCGCGCGTTTCCGGTGCGGAAACACGCACGTTTGTGCCGCCCAGCTCCGTCACAAAGCTGGCCATGGTCGCATGTGCGGATCGGATCTGCATGCCGCTGATCTCCGATGGGCTTCGAACCTCCTGATTCGAATGCAGCGACCCCGGCGCATGGATGAAAGCGAGGCAATACTTGACCTCGGACATCTCATCCTGCGCATAGGGGCGATACCAGCTATCGAATGCGGTGGTGCCACCAACGCCGTCACTGACCGTGAAGGGCAGGTGCACCGCCTCGGCTATAGGAAAGCGCCCGGCCTGATAGCCCACGTTCAGAAACGAGAAATCAGAGATTCCATCACGCGCCATGTCGTAGTGATCGTTGGCACGGCCAAGCTGCTGCGAGGGATACAGCGTCACGCTCAGTGTGCCGTTGCTCGCCTCTGCGATGGACTCCGACCATTCGGCAAGTGCTTCATGCACACCGTGCTGTGGCGGCAGCCACGTGGCGAAGCGTAATTCGACGTTTTGCGCCTGAGCAGCCCCTATGCTGGCCAGCAGCATGGCAGTGGTTGAAAGAGTGAACTTCATTTTATTTCCTCCAGGTGGGGGGCCTTGGCCCCTTTTGACGCCAGGCTTGAACGGGATCTTCGTCCCTGTGGCCCGGCGGGTTTGCGAAAGTCAGGGTCTTATGGTGATTTCCACCAACGCTTGCGTGCGTGTCGTCTCAATGTGCGCGATCGCGCGGGCCAGTACGGCGGTCAGATCGGCACCGTCCGTGACTTTGGCCGTCCAGGCGCGGCTTGCCTCGGCGATGCGGGTGAAATCCGGTGTGGGTTTCAGCGATGTCAGCGGCATTTCGTTGGCGCGGGAGGCGTGCCCGTCGGGATAGATATCCAAAACCGACTGGCGCACCGCCCCCCATTCTGAATTGTTCAGCACCAGAACCAGCACCGGCAGATCCAGCGCCTCGGCGATTTGATGGCAAACTGGCGGGTTGGAGAACATGTAGGATCCGTCCCCCATGGTGGCCACGACCAGCCGTCCCCGATCCGCCAGCGACATGCCCATCGCGGCAGGGAACGACCATCCCAGACCGCCTGAATGAGGCTCCTGATACCAGGTGTTCGCCGCATTCAGGCTCATCGGCTCCAACGGGCAGCCCAGTTCGGACAGCACCGTGGCTTTACGATCGCGGATCGCGTCAGATACGCACTTGCTGACCCATGCTTTCGTCATCGGTGTCCCGCAACCGCTTTCCGCGTCACGTGCGACACGGTCGCGGGTGGCACGGTTGCGCGCTTCGATACCGGGGCGGCGGGCGGCGATACGCTCGGCGGCATCGGGAAGGGAGGCGTCCAGCCCCGCCTTGATCACCTGAATACCGTCCGACACATCACCCACCAGCGTTTCCGCCGATGCGAAGTGCCGCATTGGCGAGCGGGCGTATAGCGGATCACGGCCCAGATGGATGATCTTGCAATCCGGCACAGGCTTATGACGTTCGGGCGACCATGGGGCCAGACAGTCGATAACCAGAATGGCATCCGCCTCCGCTACCCAAGGATCCGGGTCCATTCCCGCCTGCATAGGATGATCCAGCGCCATGGCCAGTTGTACCGCCCAGTACTGCACCACTGGAATTGCCCACTCCTGCGCCATTTCCGCCAGTGCGGCGAACCCTTCTTCGGTACCGCACCCGCGTTGCGCCACGATCAGAGGGCGCTCGGCTTTTGCCAGAATTTCAATTGCTCGGCGCAGCGCACCCGGATCGGGCGCTGCGCGCGCGGGTGCCATGGTCGCAGGCGCTGAAAGGGCGGCGTACTCCGTCACCTCGCACAACGTTTCACGCGGCAGGCTGACATAAACCGGGCCGGGCGGGGTCGAATGCGCGATGGCCCACGCGCGGTCCACCACCTCGGGCACCTGCTCGGCAAAGCGTAATTCGTAGTCCCATTTGCTGGCCTCACGCACCAGCGCATGCTGATCGCGCATTTCCTGGCCCCAGCCGATAGGGACGGTGCGCGCACCCAGCCGCCCCTGCTCAACAGTGGGAGTGCGGCCCGAGAACAGGATCATCGGGATCTGTTCCATCGCGGCATTGATCGCCCCCATCGCACAATTCGCCAGCCCGACATTGGTGTGTGCCATTACCGCCTGGGCGCGCCCCGTCGCCAGATAATACCCGTGCGCCATCCCCATCGCCGCAGCCTCATGCGGCATAACCAAGGCGGTAGGCAACCCGATCTTACGGTCGTTAGCCTCGGCCAACCCCTCGATGATCGGGGGGAA
>Ga0307951_1001777_pt1 | contig 13261 bp, 16 predicted proteins | sample OrgLakmetagen374_FD_201842 | JGI IMG/M metagenome (GOLD analysis project Ga0307951, IMG submission 201842) | Saline water microbial communities from Organic Lake, Antarctica - #374 | ecosystem: Environmental > Aquatic > Non-marine Saline and Alkaline > Saline | place: Antarctica: Organic Lake... | reverse complement strand
GCCGCCGCCTGTGAAGGTGCCATCCCCCATCTGTGCCGCATGGCAGTGGAGGGTGTAGCTGCCAGTGCTAACCCCGCCGCCGTGAATGCCTTCCAGACTGCTGCTGCACACAGCGAGGCGACAGGGGGCACCCACTTCGCACCGGTGAGTGGCTGGGAGTGTGCACTAGTGGCATTTGCAAGCCCTGCTGAATTGAAGATGATGCACCGGTGAGTGGCTGGGGCTGTGCGCTAGCGGCATTTGCAAGCCCTGCTGAACTTCAATCGATGCCCCTATCTGGATTCAGCAGGTCCCTGAGAGCACCCCTTTCTCTCAGAGCACAATACGAGCTCACATCACGTGACAAAACCCAGCAAATACTTATACCTTAATAATGTAGGAAGACCTTGGGCTATTAATGCTATAATAGACAAAAGCACGGACTCAAGACCCAGCTACCTTATTAGTTGCCGGCTTTTCTTACCTGGGGGTGGGGCTCTGCAGTTTAAGGGTGTGCGCGTTTGTACTTGTGCGTGTGCCTCAGCTTTTCGGTGCTTGCCTATTCACGTGTGTGTATGTGTGCACGGATAAACACGAACGACACACACAAACGCAGCTGGTGCTTAAAATAATTGCCTCTGTTGACTCCCCGCAGCGCTGGAGCTGCGCGAGCACCGCAAGCACAGACACATACACACACATACACATATACACACATGCGCACACCCTACAGGTGGTGCCTGAGCTGGCTGCTGCTGTAGAGGCCCTGCAGCGTTGGGGCTGTGTGCGTGGCTTTGTGGTGCCCATGCTGGTGGGCATGGCCTCCTGCTCACAAGCCACGCGAGCGCGCATGTGGGCGGCAGGAGGGCTGGCAGCACTGCTGGCATTGCTGGAAGCCAACCAGGTATGTGAATGTGGGTCGGTGTGATGATATCTGCGTGCGAATGTGGACGTAGATGAGTGTGGGTGTGGGTTTATACGGATGTGGGTGTGGGCGTGGGGATGGGTATGGGTAGGATCGTGTTAAGCTGATTTTACACACACACACTTACACATGTGTACATGTACAGGATGCAGCCATGCGGTTGGGTGTGCTCCAGGCCCTGGATGTGTGGCTTGCGGAGGACCTTCGGCCGGTAGAGCAGCAGCTTGTGCAGAGGGATGCCGTGCTGCAGCTGGTGCAGGTGTACGCGAATGCGGGGCAGGTGAGAAGGGGGTCTTTCGAAAAAGTAGTGGGTCTTAAAATGTTGTGCTGCAGCTGGTGCAGGTGTACGTGAGTGCGGGGCAGGTGAGGATAATGTCAGTTTGAAATTGCCGCGCTGCAGCTGCAGTTTCTATTGTAGTGTACGTGAATGCGGGGAGGTTGTTGTAGTGTACGCGAATGCGGGGCAGGTGAGAAAGGGGTCCTTCGACAAAGTGACTGGGTATTGGGTTTGATGCCGTGCTGTAGATGCTGTAGGAGCTAGCTGATGGACAGGTTTAATCCTAGAGGACTGTTCAAGACAAATCTATTGCTATACTTACATCGTACAGAAAATGTGTGTTTGTAGAGCTCTGACCAACCCACCACCAAATGATGAATGTAGATCATACACACAGTTTGTTTAGGCAATCTAAGGTAAAGCCTGCAAACATCACAGAAATGGACTACACACAAATGAAAAGTATCAACCTTGGCAGTTTGCTCGCATCCAAAGCAGCACAAGAAGGCAGTAGGCCTCGGAGAAACCTATTTGCTTGCATGAACTGGCAGGTACTCGACGGTTATAGGTGTACGGGTCTGGCCAACCCTCAGTATAGTGAGCAGCTGTGTAGTATTGCAATAGAGTGCGCAGAAATGCGAGCCAGGGTGCGAGAGAGTGCGCGAATGAGCTCATGGTCCATTGCTCTTGCGAACAAATTGCAGCTGTGTGGGGTTGCACTCGCAAGCCAGGGTGTGGAGGAGTGTGAGATGGTAGGGGCTCATGCTGGCGTACACAGATGCATGCAACTGCGCAGCGTTGCAATGGAGTGTGAAAATCGCGCGAGTCAGGTGCAGGAGCGTGTTCACAGCAGCAGCAGTGTGAACAATAACAGTGGGTAGCTAACAAGTGCGCAAGGAGTGAAAGAAGGCGGGCTTTCAGGATTAAAAGGAGGCTGGCTTACGGGAGAAAAGGAGGGCGGGACCAAAGGATTCAGTTCTAATTGTTTTGTAATCCTAGTCCTGTCACGCAATACAATACATAATACATTTATGCACGACACACACACACATACAAACACACACATATACACACACGTGTACACACTTACACGCACAGACGCACCATGGCATATTCACAAACGCACATGAAACCCTCTCGCCCTCTCTCTTCTTCCTCTCCGCTGCAGGCCGCTGCTGACGCCTCCCTCACACCTCAGCTCCTGGACACCCTTCGCTGCATGCTGGCACGCTCGCAAAAGCTCGCAGGGGCATTGGCTGCTGCCAGCCTGGTGCCCTGCTTACTGGCCATGCTTGAGCCCGCAGCCCCTATCCTGCGTGTGAAGCTGTTGGAGATTGTGAGGTGGGTGTGGGTGTGGGTGCGGGTGCGTGCATGTGAGCGTGCATGTTTGTGTGTCCCAACAGCTGTGTGTGTGTGTGTATGTGTGTGTGTGCAAAAGATGCACAAACCTTTGGACAAACCTTTCACTGAAGCGATGTGATATTTGTTACGTGATAAGGAGTCAGAGGGCCTGTTTGGAAGTGGGGTTTGTAAAAGTGTGTGCATGCAGAGTTTGATTTCACGCTTTGTGATTACTCCTCTCCCAAACGTATTTTACTGTATGTTGATGAAATTGCTCATATACCGTACTGACTGCTCATACCTACATCACCCACCGCGTACCGCACAGCAGGCCCATTTCGGGTCAAAAATAAAAGAGTATGAATTTTGCCAGAAAAGAAAATTTTTAATTTTTCTCGGAGCCCTTTCCGAACTGAATTCGAAGTGAAAAATAAATATCAAAATGGCTTCCCAGCATCCCAGCGTGCCAGTGTGAACCCCCCTGGCCCTGTTCTTCAAGCCCCTGTCCACAGCTGAGTAGCTGGCTGCTCAGCAGAGAAACCATGAGAAGCTGCGGAAGGAGAGGCAGCTCAGGAGCTGGCAGAGGAAGCAAGAGGCAAAGGCAAGGGGCGAGGCCCGTGGGGCGCCCATACATGCAGCTCTAAGAACCTTGTTTCCTCCTCCTCTCACAGCCCCTTCAGGCCCTTCTCCACACAGAGGTGGTGAAGATGGCAAGTGGTTAAGAGAGGGTTGCTTCTCTGATTGAGGCAAGCTTCATAGCTATCCCCATGCAGCCAATGGGCAGTCTGCCCATCAGCCTGCACAGCAGTAGTGGCCAACAGTGGGGGGCTCTCGAACTCACAAATTAACTCCCGACAGGACCCTCACAAAGTCTCTTCAAAAATAAATCCCCAGATGCCCTGACGAACTAAAAACGAACATTTATCTAATTTATATTTTTGGTGTCACGAAGTGATCAAGGATCTACGGTATACGTATTTGAACGTCGCAAAAGTCTGTATGAATCATCCTGCATATATACCGTATTGCGGTTGTTTTTCAAATACATAAATATTATTGAGGCCCCTTGCAAGAAGTCAGGCCGAAAAGAAACAAAATTTTCCGGACATCGCAAAACTTTGACTTTCCAGCGGGGACGATTCTGGGCTCCGCTAAGGGCCCTCATCGTTTTCAGGGGCAACCATCATCACTATGGCCGAGCTGTACCCTGAGAAGCGGACTGTGCCAAGGAGCTTTGAGGTTGACATTGCCCTGAGCAAGCTCGCAAGCACCTGCTGCTCACCAGCAAGTATCTTTCCTGACCCATTTGGCCTTTGAGCAGACCCATGCATTGCCTCCAATGGAGTTCAAGCTTCTCCAGGAGAGAAGCACGAGGGCAGGGCTGCTGCTGTCTCAGGTGCAATCACTGAGACAGCTGGAGCACAGAGTGCATGCAGCAGGCAGCCATCCTCCAGCAGCAGCACAAGCAGAAGCTACCAAAGGCACCAGAAGAAGGGAGGGAAGCCCAGGGACTTGGAGAATTTGCAAAGTTTGCAAATTTTTCTAACTCTTTTAGGGGCCTTGTAAAAGCTAAATGCTTGCAAATCAATTTTTCTAAGTATTTTGGCACCTCGCAAAAAGTATGCCTCGCAATACTAAAAGCGCAAAACAATGTCTATATATGCTTCATTTCTGCATGTATATATAGATAGATATTCATATAGATAGATAGATAGATAGATAGATAGATAGATAGATAGATAGATAGATAGATAGATAGATAGATAGATAGATATAGATATGAACACGTGTAAACACACGAATGCACATATACAAGCGTGCATGTGAATTCACACACGCACAATCTGACTAGAACGTGTCTGTTCCTTCCTACCTCATTATTAATATTTTAGTCACTGGCTCACCATGTGCTCCCTACCGGCTGTGCCTTGCCTCAAATCATGTATCGCAACCCCTCAATGAAACCTTGTCATGCCCTGCTGTGCCCTTGCCTCAGATTACGTGCCCTATATTTGATATGTCAACGCACAGGCACCTGTATGAGCAGTGCCCTATATTTGATATGTCAACGCACAGGCACCTGTATGAGCAGTGCCCTATATTTGATACGTCAACACACAGGCACCTGTATGAGCAGTGCCCTCGCCACAAGGACGTGCTCCAGGCCCAAGTGGGGCCAGTGGCCCATGCCCTCCTATCTTCACAAGGGGAGGATACAGACGCTGTGCACCAAGAGGCACACAAGCTGCTTGCTGCGTTCCAGCTGTAATTGAGGCGGAGCTGCTTGCCCCTCACGGACAATGACGCGAAGAATGCCGGGTGCTAGGGTGTGTAACTCAGGCACAATTGCGTGTGCTGGTTTGGCAGACGGCCTGAAGCTGGCCCGCCTCCTGGGCCGCGCGCGGCTCCTGTGGTATGTGATGTGTTCACAGGCCAGCAGTGATGTGTTCCACAGGCCAGCAGTGTTCCACAGGCCAGCAGTGATGTGTTCACTGGTCAGCAGTGATGTGTTCACTGGCCAGCAGTGATGTGTTCCACAGACATGAGGTATGTTCCTCAGACAAGGCAGGAAGTCCAAGTGGTATACCGAGACACATCTTCAGCCTGCTGGGCCCACATCGGATGATGCTGTGCAGGCTGCCCTCACGTTTTGTTCCATCAAGCTGTCAAGGCAGCTCATACAGCACAGCTGCCATCAGATGCTGCTGTGTAGGCTGCCCTCACGTTGTGTTTCATTAAACTGTCGAGGCAGCTCATACAGCACAGCTGCCTTCTAGCCACACTCACAATCGGTCAATATTCACGCGCCTGACATTGAAGTGGAGAGGGCAGCGAATGACGTTTTACAAGATGAGAGTGCTGTCTAGATCGTACTCCTTTGACACAGAAGTCCGTTCTGCGACAGATTCAAAAAATTCAGCCATGTGTTTCTGCTGCTCTATGTGGTTTGTCTTTTTGCAAAGGGTGTCTGGAAGTGATTAGGGTTTTTGAACAAAATGACTGAGACCATTTCATTAATAAATTAATGTCATCACGCATCCAGCAGCCAGTCCGCCTGGCCTGCTGTTACGCCTTGGCTGTTCTCCCTGACTACCTTATTTTTCTCCTAAACTTTTATTAATTCCCCTGTTATTGTTGCTGTGTTGCTGTTTTAATATTGAGGAGTTGTTGGACCCCTGTTGTTGTCGTGGAGATCAAAAGAGGTTGAACAACGTGAATTCAAGTAAGCTGCCTCATTCCCAACAAATTTCCCTGCCAATCAATATCCCCTGCCTATGAAACCTTTAAAAGGCATCTGGCCTGGATGTGGTGGGCCGACCAACCGAATACGAAATCCATTGAGCAGTCCTCCTACTCAAATAAAAGCAGAAAAGGCACAAGAACGACGAATGATGCTTTTTGTGACGCCTTCGTACTACTAGCTAGGACACGACAAAAAACTCACCTACGCACCGTAGTAGGAGCCACATTATCATTTACAGCGGCCATAGGACGTGATTAATCTGAGCAAACAACAGACCCGGAATGATTTAACCTCAGGAATAATTTCAGCCGTGTGCGGTTGAAATGCGCTGGAAATTCTTCAGCCGTATTTAAACCGCTTTAACCGTAATTCAACCGAGCCAGGAGATTTTTTTCTGACACTGTAAGCGAAAAAGGAAAAAATACGCAGGCAGAGAAAATCACTCCCCACATTAATTAAGGAAAAGGAGCCCTTTGGTACCAGGTACCGTAAAAATCCTCCACCGCAAAAAGGAAAAGAAAAATCAATGGGGACCAGGAGGATTGCAGGCTTGGCCTGAAACCGGCTCCTGATGAAATTTGATAACAGTACTGGAAAGGGGACGTCTGGTATGGACAAGTTTAGCAGCAAATTTCACAGAGTGCACATGGAGCTTGGAGGCAAGCTTCTTAACTCTTTGAGAATCGAGACCCAGTTCCTTGAAAGGCTTCAGAGTGTGTGTGTTGTAGATGGTGCCACCCACACCCAAAAGGATGATGTGGAGAGTAACAGAGGCTCCTTGGAGAGTGTTGCAGAGGTCTTTGTGCTGTTCCTTTGCGGCGTTCAGCTGGTTCTGAGGTCTGGTGTCCTTACAATACTTGGTCTCAACGAGATGAATTTCATGCCGAGCTTTACTGAGGTCTTTAGGTCGGTGCTGTGTGGGGTTGGTGGCTCTGCTAGTGGCTGGCGATACTGCTGAGGAGTGAAGACCAGTCCCCCTCAATTGTCCCCTGCCACTTCTAAGAACCCACCCTCCTGCACTGCTAGTCTGTTGCTTTTTAGTTTTTGCGGAGATGGGAGCAACCAATATAGCATCCGGACAGCTGGAGGTAAACCTATTTTTGTCTGAGAACCGGGGTGGAAAGAGCCACTTTGGTATAATCCTAGTTTCAGCTGTATCGGGATTCTGAAGATACTAGCCAGCTGTTGCATACTAGCCAGCCGTTTGCTTGCTTCTACCTGTATCCATGCAGACAAAGCAAGCCTGCCTGTCTTTCTGATGGCTTTGAATATCACAGTGCATGCTATGTTGCTTGTATCATTCAGTGATTATATTAGATTTCTTATTTGCATGGTCTTCCCATAATTTCTCAGCATGACTGGTCTGGTACAAGTATACATGTTCAAAGAAAAGCTGTGGAACTGTGAACCCATTAACCTTGGTCGTTTTGACTTCAGAGAGAGACACTTGGAGTTTGGACACCCTATTCTGATGGCTGCCACGAGAGCACAACAGCAAATAAATCTACTTATAACAGATGGTGTGCACTGCCCCCAGAAAAGGCTCTGGCTTCTCGTTTTCCCTACACAGCCTTTATATGTGAGTAGCCGTGTATGACTGCAGCTGCTCGTGAGTTGGTGTTGGTTATACCCATGTCTTTTGGGTTTACATAGTGGGAAACGTTTAAGTGAGGGTGGTATACATTTGATCCGGTGTCTTGCCCTATTTCATTCTGTTGGAGGCTGCCATCAGTGTAGGTCCAATCCCGCCAATCTTTTACTTACGTGTTAGGTTTTAGCTGGAGCTGTTTTGGGGTGCTTCGTCTATATTACAGATATAAGGTTGGTCAGTGCTAATCAGGACACTTGTCAAATATGGGCCTTTTAAGGCTTGAACGTGGTCATTGGTTAGCTTATTTATTTCATTGAGTCCTGAGTGCTGTCCGGAACCTAAGGCTGTTTGGTAGGGATGGTTATGTATGTTTTAATTTCCCGCTTTGCCTCAGGGATTTCTTTGGCAAGTTCTTTTAGCCAGTCTTTGTTGTGAGCATTGAGGCAGGCCTTGCCCTTGGTGTTCCATATGGCAATGATCTGTAATTCCCAGGAGTGTTTGGAAAGTGGTATTTGTATGTTGTTCCACAAGGGCAATTTCGCATATTGGAGTTGGTTTGATGGGATGCATGGTGCCCAGGAATTTACATATGCAATGGGTATTTGCGGCAGAGTGATGCATAGGAATTTGTGGTCATATTTTTATTCCAGGAAGGGAGGAGCATGAATGTGGCTGTTTCCTCTGTGCTGACAGCAGCAGAAAATGAAAGTGAAAGTCTACGCTGGAAGTCACCAGCGTGCACTAAGGAAAGGCTCTCAACTAGTGCTCACACTAGCCAGAGCCCCACCAGAAACGAGAAAAAAAGAGAAACAACAGAGACTAATGAGGTTCCGGCGGGTTGTCAGCCATGCATTCCGGCCTGCGCCTAGCCCTCCTGAAGCCAGCCGCTCTACCAGAAACCCTCCCATCAGATCCCCCATTATTATCACTGTTGTTGTTAAGGTGTATTTTGTCTTGTTTTTGTAATCTTGTTCAAGCTTTTTATTGCATGGCAGTGCAGTTTAGTAACTAGTTGGTGCACTTTGTGTGTGGGGACGCCTAAGTTTAGAAGAGGAGTTATGGTGTACTGATTGTAGATTGTGCCCCCGACTCCAAGAAGTATATAACATGAAGTGTGACTTGGTTGTTTCGAGAGATGCCTCGTGTTCGTAGGCGCTGGATAAGAGGATGATGTCGGTTGTGCGCTTTTTCTAATGTCTGTTGCGGGTTTATGTCTGAGCAGAATTTGAATTCTACAAGATGTATGTCTCTGTCCTTTGGGGGGATCTATTTGGGATCCAAATGCCTGCCTCTTCCCTCAATGGGCGTAACTAACACGTCATCTGGACGGCTTTGATGTCTAATTGGAAGGTTTTGTTGTACTGGGAAAACCCAGTCAGGAATGTTTCTTTCAATTTCATCAGGAAATTCAATGTTAAGGTCAGATAACTTTTCACTGTTACAAGCATCCATTGTAACAATTGCTGAGCCCAGCTTGCCTTTACTGATTTCTTCACCACAAAGGCAACTGCGTGGTGGTGTCGTTTTATGTGCATTCTTTTCAGAGTTTGGCTGTTGCACCTAAGAAGTATGTGTGGAGCACTGTCTGATCCTCCGCACAAAGGGCAGGTGGCAGGACCTGTTGTATGGCTAAACCTTTTGGTGTATGTGTTGTCTGTGTGTATCGTATTCGTCCTGTACTTCAGGACTTGTTCCTGTTCCTTAAAAGTCACATTTGGCATGGACCAAAAACTTGTTACTGAATTGGGCATGCGCAAGGGGCTTTGCAGTAGCTTGCCGTGTGCGAAAGTCGGGCTGTGCTGCAAGCTGAGGCGTATCATGCAATTTTTGCCAGAGCTTGTAAAGCAGTGTATCTGTGTCAGCTTCACCAAGGTAATGGTGGGCGTGCATGTGATGTTTTAGTTTGTATTGCAGGTTGGTCAAAACCCGTAGCTCTTCTGCATGGGAGCCAACTTTGTTTGGAACGCTAAGCCAGAACAGGTCGTAGAAGGGGTCAGTAGCTGGCGGGAGGGAAACGTCAGAAATTTGACTGACTGCTGCTTTGTGTGCTAGGTGGTCTGCACCCTCATTGCCAATAATGCCAGAGTGAGATTTCACTTGGTAGAAAGTGACAGTAGAAGGTGAGGATTGGATTAAATTTACAATGTCCTTGAGTAGTTCCCTGTGCAAGTGGTAGAGTACAGCCATTGGGTCCAATAGCTGTTTTCTAATCTGAAAGAGGGATGATGCACTGTCTGTAGCAATTTCAGTGTGGCCTTTTTGTACCGCTACTAGCACAGCTGCAAGTTCAGCTCTATTGATGGTGAGTGTGGGGCCGCTGCCTCCAGGAATGATAGTGACGGTATCACTATAGCCAGCGTCTATAGTGGGAATGAAAATGCCAGCGCCTATAATTTGCTGTTTGCTGATTGCATCTTGCATGGCACTACCATCAGTGTGTGTGATTGATTTCCAGTTTTGTACTTTGGTAATGTGTGGGCTCTTGTACTGGTTGACGTTTGTGTTATGAAGCGTTTGCCACTGGCTGATGTTAGCAGCAATGGGAGAATCTGAGTGTAGGATTTGAAATCTCTTCCTCTGCTTGTTCTTGCATTTCACACGAGCAGTGCCAAGCACGTGGGCACTATTGATAAAGTCCACGTTGCTTTAGGAACTGTCTGTTCGAGATTGTTGAGCCAAGCTGGGTTGGATTCAATCAGGGCTTGTTTTCCTTGATTGTTCCAGACGACTATTAGCTGCATTTTATTCTTGTTGTGCTAAGGCTGGGGTGGAGCGTCCAACCAAACTTCTGTAGGGTTTGAGAGCATGCTGTCTGCAGAAAACTTGGCTGGAACGCATGCGTGCTCAGGGTAGTCGTTTATCCAAGTCATGTACCCGTTCTTACTCCAACCAAGCCAGTCAGGGAGGAGTAGGAATGTTGCTGTAGCTTCTTGAGTGAGTTTGTTGATTGAAGTGCATGTCCCACAAGTAAATGCAGGAGATAGTTGCAATAATTCGGGTGGTAAAAGGAGAAGCCAGTGAATTTTGTGTCGAAAGCATTAGTGCTTGCTCCAAATACTGTGTCTCTGGTATTTTTGCTCCAGTAGGCTTGGTAACTAGGGTTAAAGTCTAGGGGGCTAGCAAATTTTTGCTTGGTAACTAGTGCCCATTTTTGGAGGGAGGTCATAATGTGCCTCGGGGTGCAATACATATTGGAATCTCTTGCCTTTTTCCCAATGTTGTTAAGTGAGCTCATTTGAAGTTTATACCTTTGTAGCAGACCTACAATTTCAGTTGCCGCGTCTTGCACAGGTGGTTGTGTAGGACTGTGTAGGCCAATCCGTTTAGATTGGTTGTAAGCACGTAGCAAGATGTTGAGACGTTCTAGGGATAGCATGCCTGTGCACTTGCCGTAGATGTCATACGCACAGGCTGCTTGACAGGTTATGTGTTCAGGGAAATTGGGTTCACCCTCTGAGTCTTTAATATATCCTGGCTTGAGGAGGTCCACATCCCGCACCCAGATCTCACATTTCCAGGTGGGATGTTGTCTACTTGGGGATTGACAGTGTCTGTGATAAAGATTGCCTTGTCCCTGATGTTTTGGCCTTGTGACGAGTCCCATATAATTTCAAAGTGCTGGGTACAACCATTATAGCCTTGCTTTGTCAGATTGTCAATTTCTTGGTCTTCTGATTGGGCATTTAGTTGAGTGCTAGTATCAGCATTTTCATAGCTATCTACGTAGGATTGAAGTCAGGGTTGGCTAAGAGCAGTTCTGCAGCTTCCCATGTGGGTTGCCAGATCACTTTTATCATTTCTTACTCTTCTACATAGAATATTCTGGTGTCCTTTTCCGCTTGGGTTAGGTCAGTACAGGCTGGGCAGTGCCAGTCTTCACTATTTTCCGCATCTTGCCTTGCAGTATGTGAGCAAGCATTCAGGTCAGTCAGACAATTCCAATGGTAGGTGCGTTGACACGTATCACATTGTGGCATATTATCATAGTTTTCTTCTCTTTCTGGATGCTCTTGGCTGACCGGGCTCCAGCAAATTTGGCAGCAATCGTCTACCTTTCGGCTTCTTGAAAAGGGCTCTGTTTTTGCTGCTTTTAGCCCCGTGCTTTGGAACAAGGGTAACGCTCATTTTTCAATAGTGACAGGTTGTAATTGGATTTTTTATTGCGCCTGTGAAGTTGCGTTGCTGTTACGTTTAGGTTTGCTTATTTGCAGCCAGTCCAACACCTCCTGGATTTGATAGTCATACTCTCATACTTGAAAATTGTGTTACAGGCCTTGACATTGCCAAAAAGAGCTGCGGTGCTATATTTATAATGCCATATTTTGGTTGCCGCATTATCACTTGGTTGCAGAGGCTCTGGAGAATTAGGTAGTGAAGCAGTGGGATTTTCAGTGAGTTCCAAAGTGGATGGGATTCCTCTTCTGCCTTTTGTTAGGTTGTGATGAAGGTGGGTTGTTGTTGGTTCGTGTTTGGCGGGAAGGATTATTAAGTTGCGTGTTGGAGCAGCCTGGATCTATGTCCATACTTTCTGTCTGCCTCTGAATTGTGTGTCTCGCTCGTTCTCCTTGTGGAGACTGTTTGCCTAGCAGGAGTTTGGGTCTGTTGGCGTTGCAAAACCTGTACATCTGACCAGGCCCATCCTATGGGAGTGTAAGCCTTAATTGATAAGGCCTAGAGCAGTAGCATTGATTCTCATAGCCCTTTCTTCTTTGCTAGGTGTCGTGTCTTTGTTTTTATGTAAGTCACTGCTGATGAGCTGGGGGGTTATATTCTCTGAGTTCAACAAAGAGGCAAGCCTGTTTATTGCAATATTTTGACCCGTTTTAGTTTTGCTTCCAAACTTGAATTTGAGGTTGTTGCCATTTAGTATGTGTGTGCCGTCTAGGCTAAGTAGTCTTGAAAGGCTGGAGATCCCGGAGTCATAAGAGAAAATGCAATGTTATTATTTAGGGTTTCCAGAGTAGGCAAGTTGAGTGCCCAGAGCGCTTTTGTAATACTGTCAAAACTTTTCAAGCAGGAGCAAAAAATAAATTATGACAGTCACGTGTTAAATTTGCGCCTCCGGCCCAAATTGACCCCCCACACTTATGAAAAGGGTGTCAATCTGCTCAGGATTCAAGCAGCTATCTGCCTGCACAGTTCTCATGCCAAATACTGCAATACCTGACGAGCTGTAGAGCAAACTGGTTTGCGCACGCTCTTGCACTGACCACCTGTTTAGTGCACAAATCCAGCCAAAACCTTTGCCAAAGCACTTTTTTACTTCAGCAGGGGAGGCACAGCTAACGAATCAGTGCATAGTTAAACTTGAATTGCGTCCTGCTTGAATTCAGAGTTTCATAACACTTCATTACAGAAGGGGACAGGGCAAAAGCAGAATCTGCACAGATGTATGGCTTCATCACAGTTCCATCCTTTGCCACAACATTGCGGATATGTGGAGGTATGTAGAGCAAGCCAAGAACCATTCTCAATTTGAGCCTTTAGTGAACTGTGATTTCAAATGTGGGCATCACCGACCTGCCCCGCCAGCACTAACATACTTGAACCTGCCACGCGCATTAACACGTACAGATAGGATAATTGCCATATGCTTCTTGTAACAGTAATAAGTATCACACCAATTGTAAGGCTTCTCAATTTTCATAAAGCCCCATCCATTGCAGCTTTCTCTGGCAAATGGTACAGGCATGTCAACTCGTTCATCACGTGCACGAAGTTATTCCCGGGAAAGCAAGCATAATTGGCACAAATTTTTTGCACAAACTGAACTTCATAAATCATGTTGCAAACTGCAGCCTTAATAACATCGTATGTGCGTGCAAGGGTCTGATGGGGGTACCCGCAGCGGATGGGGAGGGGGCAGTGGGAGCAAGGGGTAGCAATCAGGGGTGGGAAGGAGGG
>Ga0307951_1001773_pt1 | contig 13276 bp, 13 predicted proteins | sample OrgLakmetagen374_FD_201842 | JGI IMG/M metagenome (GOLD analysis project Ga0307951, IMG submission 201842) | Saline water microbial communities from Organic Lake, Antarctica - #374 | ecosystem: Environmental > Aquatic > Non-marine Saline and Alkaline > Saline | place: Antarctica: Organic Lake... | reverse complement strand
GAGCGAGAGAGAGCGAGCGAGAGAGAGAGAGAGAGAGAGAGAGAGAGAGAGAGAAAAAGAACGCAAATAATTTCGTCTTATACCGAATGAACAAGATGTTGGGTTTGCAGCATGAACAACAACATTCACAGAGTACACTGCTACCAGAGGTGTGGTATCAAATTCACATCAGCATGAACTATAATAGCTGACACAAATGCACACATTTAAAACTTACATACTCACTCACCATGACACTATGCGTAACAGGGGTGGGGCGCTGGCTGCCGATCCACATGAGCCTCAGCAGAACGGACTCACTGCAGTTTTTCCACAGCAGCTTGATCGTGACGTAAGTCACAAAGTACACCGAAATGAGGTGCACCCACAAGCGATGGGAGCCAGGCTGTGTGCGTACGTGTATGTATGCGTGTATGTGTGCGTGTCAGAAGGTGAGTTTGAGCATGAGGGTGCGGATGTGCATCATCCGCGCAGTTGTCGATACAAGAGATTCACCCACAGGGGATTCAATCCTCACTAACTGAATGTGTATTAGCTTGCGTGAGTGTGTGTGTGTGTGTGTGTAGGTTGCAAGGAAAGAACGTTCCCAGTGCATAGGCCCTATTCAATGAAAGAGTAGCCTTTAGGAGAGACACCAGTGATAAAGGTGCATGCAGCAAGGCTGTCACAGCAGCTAAATGGCAGTGGCCACAAACTCGACAGAGAAGCTCAAGGCAGGCACATGCGTCTAAACACTAATGCACAGAACCTGGGTGCAAGCGCAAACCAGTTGCACCCACCCACCCACCCACTCACACTCACACATGTTTCCTCACCTGTACATTGCTCAACGCAAGTTTGTCGAAGCCAGTGAACTCGTACTTTGTGGAGTCTCTGGACCCTGACATGAGGATGTCTACTTCAGAGTCCTGCGACACAAAGAGCAGCAGCGTCCAAAAGCGACACAAGAAGACTTAGTTCTTCTCTGAGCCTTTGCAGGAAACTTGGGGGTTGAAGGACACCTGAGGGCGCACCTTTTGTGCTTAACCAACCATCATCCCGTAATGGCGCGAATTTTGAACGCAATCGCAACCGTTAAAAGCACGTCAATGACAAAGAAACAAACCAGACACACACAGATCCACGTGTTCACATACCGTGTAGTTTGTGGGGAGAATGGTGAGGAGGCACCACACGGTGAGGATGGAGAACAGCTTGGTGCCCTGCGATTTAACAGAGTCAGCACGCAAAACGAGTGTATACGCACAGGTGCCTGTGCCTTTTTGGTATGATGAATGAGGTGCACACACTAATACATGATCATACGTATGTACGTATGTGTTCATGTATGCTAGCATTGACAGCAGTACTTTTTTGACTGAACAGGCTGACAGTGCTGCTTGAATAAGTTCACTTACAAAGCTCATAACTCGCAAGTAGATGGCAGTGTCGAGCCCTGCAGATGCAATCGGTTTGTGTTCAAGTACTGAGCAGGTGAGCACATGTGTTACACAGGTACACGCTACACACCGTGCAAAAAAAGTCAGTGCCTATTTAGGTCCTGCTTTGTGTACAAGGACACTCTAGCAATCAGGTAGCCAAACATTCTGCCATGATGACAGGCATCTTAAAAAAAAAGCAATTTGAAAGTTGCACGTGCGTAGCTTCAGCTCACATCTTGCTCATGTGCCTATCGCATTGTGCCCATCCAACTTACCGCATTCTCTAATGATGTCGCTTTCTGGATATGTAAGGGTCTTCCACACCCATCCAAAGAAGTTGGAGGGAAGAGGGGAGGGCTTGTGAAGCACGTCAGGCGTGTGCCGCTGTGCAAAACAGTAAGCAAGCGTAAGTTAAGTTACTGATGTGTGCGTTTGTGTGTGTATGTGTGTGTGTGTGTGTGTGACTGTATGAATGTGTGTGTGTGTGTGTGTGTGTGTGTGTGCGTGCGTGTTTGTGTGTGTGTGTGTGTTTGTGTTTGAGAGAGTTTTAGTTTGTGTGTGAGAGTGTGTGAGTTTGTGTGTGTGTGTGTGTGTGTATGTATACGTGTAAAACGTGTAGCAAACACAATTTCACGCTTGAACTCCCTCGGGCGCGTGAACTTCTCGCTAGGTGTGCTTTGATTCTTGTCTTGTTTTGTAGCTGTTCCTAGTCTGCCCTTCTGCTCACTCCCTCCCTCCCCCCTCCCTCTCCTCACCTTGCTATCATACAAAATGGAGGACTTGCCCCACGTCTTGAGCAGGTGAAAGCCTGCAAAGCCTATCAATACGGTCACTATAGAGATTATGGCCGCCGTAAGGACCGCCTCGGTGCTTGCGGCCATAGTGTTTGAGGATTGCTTCTAACCTAAGCGTAAGTGATCATGGTAAATGAGCAATTTTATTAATATGCAAGTGACAAGCAATTTACGCCAGCTTCCAGGAGCTTCCTACGTGCTAGAAGTTTTTGACCCGCGAACGATCTTTGTACGGTGGTTTAATATCACTTCATCTGAAGTATCGGGTTTTAATTTGACTCCTTGAAGCTGCCTCAAAAGTATAATTAAGGAACGTCTAGCGTATTTTCATTAAGGATTATAAGGAAAAGAGCTGATCCAGCACCTGAAAGCCCCTTACCACCGAAATTAAGCGGTAGGCCGCTGTACGGGTATATATAATCAGGGGGGTTGCGTGCAGAAGCATCTGTACCCAACCCACACCTTGCCTGTATGTAAAATGTGATGTCTCTTTTCATTTGGTGGTGAGGCGCACAAAGAGTGTTCACTAAGTTCTGTTAAAGGCCCATCGATGTATTCTTTTTACTTTTTACATAGTGCTAGAACCCACTGCTCTGATAATCATCGGATTTATTTTCACCTACGCTAATACGTTCTGGTCTTGTGTCTTTGCAACGACTGGGTTGCTTTCAAACGAGTGCACGTCTTAATGTTGCAAGTTGGGTACCTAATTTACGCAAGCTTTGCCAAGTTTGTACCACCTGTGGTCAGCCTGGTGGGGGATGCTGGATTGGGCTGTTCTTGCAGCATTTCTGCGTCGATGCATACATTTCAGTCATATATACCTTGACCGTTGTCTCTTTTATTAGTCCCGTCCCCCACCTCCAGCCGGACTTTGCACATGCTACTCACCAAGATTGTTTTTTGCATTGCCTGATTAGGGTAAGAAAAAACTGTGCAGGCAGTGAATAACCACTCCCCACATTAATAAGGCAAAGAGCCACCGCTTTGGGTCTTCAAGACTCCTCCACCTCAGAGAAAAAGAACAATCTTCATGAATAAGGGTTTATAAGGGGGTAACTAGGGGGTAACCGGCAGCCACATGTTCAGGCTGTTGGGCTTTTTGTGCTGGTCTCAGCCAGTGCAAAGTTACATATGGGTGCTAAAACAAAAATTGCCAGCTTTTTCAGACTAAAACAAAGGCCTTCAGCCTGGCATGGCTGCTCAACCTTTAAGGATCCCAAATTTTCAATCAAAAAAGACTCGACTGCACTTGCAAACTTGTAGACGTGTGAATCGTGTTGCTAAACTGGTTTTTGGATCACCATCAGCACTCAAATAAATGGTTAAAGTACCAGAGTAATTCTTGATGAATGTTTGGTGCCATGTACGTATTGATTGCTAGGGGAATCACAAGGAATAATGATATCTGTAGGTAGAGTCATGAGTGAAAAGTTCGGCTACAGACCGAAGCAATACCCAGAAGCAGAATACCCAAAAACAGTTCAAAAAATAGGGCCTAGTAAAATCAAGTTTCAAATGCCACGTATGACTGTTTCTACATAAATAGGACAAAATTAGTCTCTCCTCAGTGTACCTCTAGAAGAGCAGATTTGCTGCCGTGTTGCTTCTCTGTGTCATGAAGGTCCAGTACATCCAGTTCTTCACGGCTGCTTAGACGCTAATCCAAACACCAGGCCTTGCTGTCTCCCGGGAGGCTTGGGCCCGTTCACTGCTTTAGTAAAACTGTTTGACGCAGGGCTCTGGCGTGTTATTGGGGTCCGCACAGAAGGAAACTGATAGAAACAAAGAGTAGTCTGGGCGTTTTTAACTAGTACCTACCTTTACCATAAACAAAAATGTACAAAGGCAATTAATTAGCTATTTGTTTGCTGCGTGCACAGCACAAAGTTGCACGGCTCATGAATAATAATGAAAACGAAGTAGCAAACAAGTATGCCTCCAGCAAAGCAGCGTTTGCGGCTGAGGCTGTGCGTTGTCACGAGAGGAGACTTCAAGACAAGGAGCAGCGGAAGGGTGAAAAAAAGATTGTGTGGGTGCTGCCATCGATGAGGAAGAGGGAGAAGGACGCTAATAATGATCTGAGGATGCTGCCGCCCCTTTTTTTCTGCGCAGCGGACCATCCAAATCCCGGCGCCTGCCATGGTCGTTCACCAATGGCGGTTTAATTGGGCGTGGCGGAAAGTCAGAGGTCGGTTAAAATAGGCGTACGTCTCTTCACAGGTTCCGTTCGTTTTGCTAATTTTTAATCATGTTTGAGCAGATTGACGTCCGCGCGAGGGAGCAGTTGAAAGACGCAGCAGACTACTTGTTCTTTGAGAGCCCAGGAAGTGGAGAGCCCGTCAATGTGCTGGCCACCAGCTTTGCGGTGTGCAACATGGGTGTTGATTTTGTATTGAATCAATGCCGGGAAAACTAAACTTCCCTTGCGTTCTGCACAGCATGGGCTAATTAAGGAGCAGCTGCACACTGATGCACTGGGTTGCTTGAACTGCAAAGACAATGAGCTGTCCACATTGTGCAGGACCCTCGCCCCGACGAGCTTCCTGCCATCGCCAAGACCCTGGACAATCGCGACGAAGCCATCAAGCAGGGATTAACATTGCAAGGAACCCGTTACGAGGTGTGCGAACCCTACCAATTGCAGCTCACTTCCTCATCACACACACACAGCACACACACACACACACACGCACACACACACACACACACACACACACACGCGCGTGCATACTCACAAGCACGCACACACATACACACATACACACACACACGCACACACATACACACACGCACGCTCGCACGCACGCACACACATTAACACGTGCACACACTAACACACACACAACACATACACACAATACAGAAACACACAACACACACATACACACACGCACGCAGGCATGCGCACACATACATACATATGCAACACAATAGCACACTCACAAACACTACCACACACATACACGCACGCACGCACGGACAAACACATGCACGCACACGCACACAAACAAATACACAAGCAGCACGCATTAGGCAGTATTTTCGCACAAACACACACAAACACACACACATTCACACATGTATGCACATATACTCACTCGCACACACGCACACACACTCTCACACATACACACATACACACATACACACACATACACACACATACGTGCAACCGCTTTAGGTGCACCGGCATCACCCACCGCTCGTGTACGGCCGTACCATGTGTGACACACCAGAGGAAAGTGTGGGAGTGGCGCTGTGCATAGTAGAGAACACAGCTTCTGGAAAGCCAATATATGGGCTCATCACCTATAAGTGAGTATAAAGCCGAGCCCAATCTATGTCAGGGTCCTGTGTCAGACGAGGTCAGAGTGCTTAGGCACAAATTCTAAACCAGACTGTGTTTAAAAGACTTCCGTAACCGTTCTAGGTTAAATGAAGCAAACGAGCTGCCTAAGTTTGTGCTTGGTACAAAGCATCTTGTCAGGCATGCTTTGTAACATTCTTCTGTGACAAGTGTCATTGCAACAATTCCTCCATGTCCTGCTAACCTCCGATCTTTCTCCTGTTTAAATGCGTTATACCCGTGCATATCAAGGTTACCCAAGGGCTAGTGGCTCCCCAGGGATCAGTTTGAGTTGGTACACGCATACTCTTGCACTTACTATCAATTTGCCGTCCAAAAAGCTTTGCCATTGCCTTTGCATCCCCCATTGACCTGATTAGAAACCTGTGTGTTTGCTATCATGTCTAATTGTCTAATTGGCCCAAATAATTACACAAGCAAGTCAATTACCATGTACCTAGACAAGGATCACCACGTAATGCAATCCTGACCACCTTGCAGAGTGTCACAACCTCATTTTATAATAAAGTTGTCCAGCTCATGGTTTGCGCCTACTTCAGAATTTAAAGCAGCAAACTTGTAGAGGGGGCCGATAGAGGCCCAAAATGGGCTCACGTTTCAAATGTTCCTAGCGAATGTGCTTAGTGACTGCAAGATTTCAAGCTCAGCACTGTTATGTAGGATGTACGATTTCAAAGTAACTGAGCATGAAAAGTGCTAAATAAGGCGCATGTGTATGATTTGCTGTGGCGTAAACCTAACTGTTTGACTTTTTGCTGTCAAATATTCTGTACAGATCACCCACTGCACCAAAATCCACTGATTTTTTTTTAACGATCACCGCAAAAGAACTGGATTGAGCTACAAATAACGATCATCGCAAAAGGACTGAAGTGAAAAGTCAGTGGTTGGCCTTGTCAAGGAACTCAGCATTAGGGGTGTTAAAAAGGGTCAGAACCTGACCCTCTTCAAACAGCATCCAGTGATAGAAAGCTTACTGACGGCGTCTTGGTAGTGAAATGAAGTCTAACTGGGGTGTGGTGGCTGAATATGTGAATTCTTTACATAAAAACCTCCTCCAGACCAGCAGGGTCCTCCTTTTTGGCCAATTGGTATAACAAATAGTTGAGCTGTAATACATTATGTCAATTTTCAACAGAACAGGAACTCTTTTTGGCGAAGCTCCCCTCGTGGGGATGTGAGCGTTGTCTCCTTCCCACCACACTTCATACAGCCCTCCCCAGGCTCACCCAGGCCACCCCACGGGCTGAAACTCAGCATAGGCTCCTAATTAAAACCTTTATCGTGTCAAATAAATTTTGGGACCCTGGGGTGCGGTGTGTGATGATTTAGAGCAGCATTTTGTTTTTGGGGGGTCCAGACCTCCTCCTTAGGCCCACCCAGAGCACCTCCCTGGCTGAGACTCGACAGAGGCTCCTAACAAATCTTTCTACCAGGGCAGATGGATTTTGGGACCCTGGGGTGCCGTATGTAAAGTTTTGAGACAGGTTTATGTTTGGAAGCTCCAGGAAGCTTCCCACGAATCCTCGGCCACGCCCCCGGACCACTTCCGGATGGTACAGTATCAGTCAGGACACATCCCCAGCTGCAGATGCTGCGTCAGGGGCCGGGGAGTGTTCCGGATGGAAAGTTCACGGTTGACCACGCGAGCAGAATCAAGTAATTAACATTAATTTCGATGGGCTATATAACTTCACTTTAGTCAGATGTTCTTGACGCGCGGAAGTTTGCTTGATCAGGACCCTTCAGGAATGCGGTCCGCGCTGGCTTGGACTGTTCGCGGGGCATGGAGCGCACAGTGCAAGTGCTTGCTGCGCACTGTTTGCTGAAGCAGAGTTTAGATATTGTGGCCAGCCCGGGCACCATGCTCGCACCTGCCCTCTCAACAGACAGGGAACAGCAGCAGCAGCAGCACATCCTCGTGCCTGCTTCAGCAAAGGATGCTCTAGCACAGCATCACGCACACCACTGCAGCGTCTGTGGGGCAGCAAGGCACACACATCAGGCTAGCACGCACATACGCGCGCACACACACACATACGCATACACACACACGCATGCGCACACATACACACATACAGACACAAACGCGCGTGATTACTCACAGGCGTGCACACGTACGTACACATGCACACGCACAAACACACAGACACACGCACGCGCACACATACAAACGCCCAAACACACAGGCATACACACACGCACACATGCATATGCATATGCATGCACACGTTGCGCGCGTGATGGGCTTCGCCAATTTTTTTGTCAACTCGGGTCGAAGTTTAGGCAGGTGGCAGGAACGGAAACAAATACACAAGAAGGAAAAAAGTTTTGAGGCAGAAATCTGGGCGGGCAGAGCCCTTCTATCAATAGAGTCAAATTTAACCTTGCGTTGGCTCTGCGCCTGCACGTATAAAATTCTCGTGGTAGCAGATATGTTTCATACGGCTTATTTAAGGCGTATTTAAACGTATTAAGTATTAAACAAATCGGGCCGTATTATACAGTTGCAACTTTTACCTTTTTGGGGCGATATTTGGCCTTTTTAGGCAATCCTCATTATTTTTGAGCACCCGTTCCCACGGACTTTCAAAAAAGAGTACAAATGTTCACACGGAGTGCCCAAAAGGCTTTTAAAGCAATAGATTAGGCATCACGGCAACCCTTGGACAATTCCATTTCAGCTCCTCGGCCGTTCAATGCTGCAGTGTTCATGCAATGTGCGCATATGTGTAATGTTTATGCAGTGCGCAAACGTGTGCATAAAAAAATGTAATGCATGCCCACTCCCCTGCCTGCCTGGAGACTATTCACACACGCACACACACACACTCAGACACACACACGCACACACACGCACACACACACGCACAAACACGCACACACGCACGCACACACACACGCATGCACACATGTATGGACCTGGTGCCATGCTGTAAGGGTAGCTGGGGGCCTGAAGGTGCCACAGCTGCTGCTGCTGCTGCTGCTGCTGCGTGGGAAAAGGGGGAAGAGGGGGAAGGCCAGGGTGAGTTCTAGGGAGCTGCATGCCCTGGAACTGGCTTGCGTTGACCGGGTCCAGCATGGACAGGCCCGGGGGCATGCCGAAGTTGGGAGGCAGGTCATGGGGCTGCGTGGGGACACTTCCGGGGACACTTCCGGGGAAAGTGTTAGCCAAGAGCAGCAGCGCGGGGTCCGGGGGAGGTAGCCTGGGCTCCGTTAGGCAACCCGCAGTGCCTGAGGGTCCTTTAATAAAATTCTTTAGCGCAATAGTTTATATGACTACCCCGGGGGTAGTGCAATAAAATTCTTTCGGATTCTTTACCTTTTCAAAAAACTTTAGTTTATTGCTCCCGTGGGAACGTTTTTTTCAGAACAGGTTGGACATCAATAGTTTTTTATTAGTGTTGGAACCCTCCCGTGGGAACGGGGAAATTTATAAGAATAGAATGTCAAATGTCACATGATTTATAAGAATAGAATTAGAAATATTCTGGGTGATTTTGGGGTGAATTGGGTCCATTTTGGGTCAAAAATCGGCATTTACAAAATTGCTTTAGAATACGGTCGCATGTTTTACCATATTGAACGTCCAAATGATAATATGAAACATCCCTGCGTGAAAGCAAAATGCTGACGTAAATATTTCAGTGTTCAAGCGTGGTGACGTATCATTAAAGAGATTATGACCGTGTCATCAGGAGGCTGTTAAGAAACAATTTCTGACAGTCACGTGTAATTTTGGGCCTCTAATAAAAAGGGTGACAGTCTGTTCAGGAGTTAAGCAGCTATCTGCCTGCACAGTTCTCATGTCAATTAATTTAATACCTGAAGAGTCATAGGGCAAAAACTGGTTAGCGGACGCTCTTGCACTGACCAACTGATAAGTGCACAAATCCAGCCAAATTCTTTGCCAAAGCACTTTTTTACTCTATTCATGCAACTCATGCTTAATGTATGCATGAATAATGCATGCATAATGCAACATATGAACTGCATGTTTGGATTTGATTGCTGGTAATTTGCCTAAACACAACCCCGTGGCCTACTTGGGGCATTCCATGCACTCCTATGACCAGGTACCCAGACCCCCTTTTAATGGAATCACTCAATAAGAGTGCCAATCGACTGGGCTTGAGCTGAGGATTTCAAAAATTTATTAATATTTTGTAAAAGTGGCCCTTTAAAAAATTGGAGCACCCCCCTCAATTCCCATACACCCCCCCCCCTAACCCCCTCAGAATCGACTCGTTTATTTATTAATCGATATATTTTGACGTTATGTTTCCGAGTTTTTATTTTCATTTCAATTGACATGTGACGCCAAGAAATTGTCATAACTACAGCCTCCTGGTGTCATCAAGAAATTGTGACGGGACCAGGTCTAGATCAGTATGTGACAGTCTTGGCTCCCAAAACTGTGATTTGCTCACAACAATTGACACCTTGCAGCACCCTGTACGACAGTGATTGCACCCGCATATTTTGCTCTATCTGCATCTGCTACGGAACAAAATAGCGGCCCTGCGCTTGGGGTCTCTAGGAACTATTCAGAGACCTTGAACGTAGCCCATAGCAAAGGCAATCCATGTGTAAGATGGCACCATAATTCATCGTGACAGCCAAAGCTCTATGATGAGCAAGGGCTTTCTTGCTCTTCAACAAATCCCAAATAATGGCGTTGTCTCCTATGCCTGTGCCAACTGCCTGGCAATTCTGCCCTCAGAGTTGTGTGCACTCCTAAAACTGGTTCCCTGCTCACCCCAGCTAGCCTTGCGTGTGCATATGCATGAGCTGTGCGTGTGCCCAGCAAGCTAGTGCTCACTGCACACCTATATCCTCAAGGTCCTGAGTTTGACCACTGTCATGCATGCAAAAAAGTGCAAAGCAACTTGGATGGCTTGTGCAAGCCTGCTGCAACTCTGAGCTGCATCTCTGAGACTTGCCGTTCTCCATCCCAGGCAGTGCTCTCTCCGCGCGACGCGTCACCATAACAGCAATTGGCCGGAATGCAATTGTGCTCCAGCAATATCAAGTTTAACTTCCTGCTCAACACGAACATGCAACAACATGACTCCGCCCGGCAAACAGACTTGCTTTCCCGGTGTCGCCAAATGCTCCACACAGGGTCACATGTCTAAAAATTGTCTTCTTTCCATTTATTTAGTTTTTATGTCCAGAAGCTCAAAGAAATGGTGCCATTCTCCAACCAGGACACCGTTCAACTTTCAACAAGAACTAATCTACTCGGCATGAGGTTTTCACTCAATTTTGCGACAAAAGTGTTTTGAGAAAGGTCAAATTTTCTGACGAAGTGTCCTAGAGACCAAATTTTCGCGTTTTGACTCTCTATTTTCCTCGATCGTTGCAATGCAGGATGCCAAACATCTCAGCAAGGATGGTGCCCATCCTGCAAGGTTTCTGTACAGAGAATTTAACGACGGCTTAGACTATGTTCCGATAATGTACAGTATTATGTGTGTGATGTGTGTTGGGTGGGTGGGTGGGTGCCTATTTTTGAAGTTTTTTGGATACAGAAGGGGAGGGAAAGGCTAAAACTAAAAGCCTAATTTTACCTCCTGCGATTTTTTAACTTTTAAGGAGAAAATGAGACCACGTACCTCTGTCAGGATACGTTTAGATGCTTTATTTACAAGCATGAAGAATCCCACAGGGATGATGACGCGGCATCGATATCAAAAGACTAAAAGGATTTTTTTGTCAGCTCATTACAGAGTTCATTTCCTGCTAAAACTCTCTGTCCAGTTCTTACGTCGCGAGAGTGCCCAGGAAAAAAGGAAGACAAAATGCTGGGATGCTGTTTTGATATGCCATGGGCCTATTTCTAATTACCTCAACATCTTCCTAAATAGGTAAATTTAACATGCAGCCTCAACTCCATGGCACGCTGTAGCACTGCACAGTGCAGTAATATTACCTGATGAGTTCAATGCACGTCATAACGTACACCCGAGCTGTGTAAATCCCCATTGTAATTGTAGAGGGTTACAAGGATGGCCTACAGCCCGAGACTCTTGGCTGATGGCAATTGGGTGATGAAACAAAATCAACCAGTGTCGAAAATTGAAACTAAATCTGACACAAACTTGAGGAGTCTGTATGAGTCTTGATTCAGGAATGCATTGATCTCGAAATCAGTGATACTGTATGTGATGACAAGTTAAGAAAGGAATAAATTCAGAGCTCGAAGGAGCAAACACACGCAGAGTCTTAAACATTCCTTCAAAGAGGTCTCTGTATCTCATGCGCAGCTCGCACACTTCAACACACTTGCAGAAGAAAAGCACATGCTTCTCATCTTGAACTTCTCCACACTCACATTTATCACAAATGCTAGAACCACCATGCCATTTGTTTAGACATCATGGACCTATTTCTGTTTCACTTAAACAAGCATCATCCTAAATACTAAGCCCTAACCCTTAAATCCGGGCTTTGTGCCATCAACGCATCCTGTTGCAATAAAAGCACCTTTGTTCTGCTACTGTGACGACATAAACACCTGGAACAAAATGCTCTCTTTATATCCACGGCTTTGTCAGATTTAGTTGAAATGGATGCTTTATTTCATAAACTTTCTAACGATGCTATTGAGATTGGATTATTAAGGCCTTAGGTGGAGGCTCCAGCCTGGCAAGGCTGCTACCCAATGGATCCTGCAGTTGCGGTAATAAACGCGTAAACACGCCTGAATGCTGTTGAGAAGCGAAAAATTTTGGGCTCATGCATGAGAGAAATAATCAAGTATTGCGACTTACACTCAATCAGCACACCAACGATTTCACCTAGGTACTTGCTATAGATGGAAGAGGAGGAGGCCTCCCCCTCCAGGACGGCCTGCAAATTCATACCGAATATCAGGAATTGTCGATAGGTAATCCAGAACTAATTTAAAACGAACAAACAAAATGCTATTGAGAAATGCGTCGAGCATTGGACTTCGAGCCTATGAGGTTCAGGGAACCTCCATCGTCTTGCCCCCGCCTTCCCTACGCCCCGCTGGAACTCCTGTAAATACATGTGGTGGAAGCACAACACGCAGCGTCCAATTGCCCAGCACATTGTTGTGCTCGGCAGCTCCTCAAAAGGCTGTGCAAGGACGCAGGAGGTCTGTTTCAATCATTCCCTCTGCAGCAGCAGCAACAGTGGACGCCAAGCCCTCTTTGGAAGCACAGGTGTTTTGTTTGCTCTTACCGCGAACCCTAGAGCATATGCATGCATGACAAACTTGCTATCCTGTGTTGCATTTGCATGCGTGAGTTGCATTCTCCACGGATGCGCATGTTACAATCAATCCTTAATAACTTGAGTGCTGCAAAGAAGTCCCTGAATGGGCATGCACACACAGCTAGGCACACAATTTCTCCTTACGCTTCTTGCAAAACACCATGGAACTGCAGAGGGTCTGGGTATTTGGCAAAACAAGCCAGGGAGATGCTTCTATGAAGAACCTGGTGAGTGAATCTCAAAGAGTAAGTTGCTGGACTCTCAGAATGACCCTTTGTAACCTACTCCAGTGCTCCTAGCACCCCACTTTAAGTCCTGTGAACGCCCCCTCACTTTGCAGCTCGGTGGAAAAGGAGCCAACCTTGCAGAGATGTCCAAGATTGGGCTGTCCGTGCCCCCAGGTGCGTTGCTGTGCTGGACGTTCTTGAACAAGGCAAGGTGTGGTG
>Ga0307951_1001767_pt1 | contig 13299 bp, 12 predicted proteins | sample OrgLakmetagen374_FD_201842 | JGI IMG/M metagenome (GOLD analysis project Ga0307951, IMG submission 201842) | Saline water microbial communities from Organic Lake, Antarctica - #374 | ecosystem: Environmental > Aquatic > Non-marine Saline and Alkaline > Saline | place: Antarctica: Organic Lake... | reverse complement strand
CTGCCAGATACGGCCTGCATTCCCTTCGCTCTGGGGGTGCTACCCTCGTTGCCAAGGAGGGTGTTCCTGATCATATTTTCCAGGCTCATGGAGCTTGGAGATCGAGCCAGGCCATGCACGCGTACATTGAGAGGCCTATTGCCAATAAATTGCTTCCAACCAGGGCCATGCACTACTAAACCACGACTGTAGTCTGCCTTGGTAATGATGACAGAGCCCTATGCATCTCACGATGCAAGCGGAATATAATTTATGAGTTCAGTGTGAAACACCTGAACTCAGGTTCTTGTAGTGTAGAATAAAGTGAGATGTCCTCACTTTCTGGTTTTCTCCGGTTTCTGCTTCCCTTCTCCATTCTTTTTATTCCTTGGAGAACACAACTCTCTCTCTCTCTTTAGCATACTTCCCCCCCTCCCTCACCTCTTTTCTATATTTTAGTCCTTAGTTTTCACCCGTTTCTCCGGTTTCGCTGAGTTGTTGTGTTCTCCTTGGTAATAATGACAGAGCCGATGCATAGGCATCTCACGATGCAAGCGAAATATAACCCTTAGTTCTGGCGGTGGAATTACAAGGTTTTAACAAAAGTTGCTAACAACCATGGTCCTCACAAACTGCCCAAAGGGGAAAAAAGAAAAAGGAAAAAATGAGCTAGGAACGAAGAGCAGTTGTGAGGACCAAGGAAATAAAAAGATGAAGAGACAGGAGAGAAACACAGAAAAAAAAGCAATAGTGATAAAGTGATATCACTCTGCTGCTCTACAATAACTGGAGTTCAAGTGTTACATACAACTCAGCAGTTCTAAAAGGAAATTATGTATTCCTAGCCAATCTCAAACTTATTCAAAAGTCACTCCCACCTGCATTTCCCCCCCCACACAATAACCACCCTCATCAATTGCATTACCAAACCACTTATGAGCCCAGGCATTACTGGCTTTCACGATCTCACATCAGCAAACGAGGGCCACATCATCTTTGGGAAACATCTTGAAAAATAGTAAGCCCGGGTTTTCAAAAAGCACATTGTAGCACTTAACAGGCTTGCAGCCATCGCTGGCATGCCAGAAACAGAAGAGCTCAGCACTGCCTCTACTACACAACTCCTTCAAGACACAAATTCAGGTCAGAAGACCCTGCTTGCCCACCGTAAATAAGAAATCCCTCCTTTACAGGCCTCCTGGGCACACATATCAATACATCGGCTCATCATGATGACGCGCCCCCTGATTCCGCAGACACTCAACCTCGACAGAGTGTGCCCACCCACTCAACACTTACAACACAACCCCACCCAGAAACACACCATAAGCATCCTGTCACCAATAACCTCATCATTACAAACATTCCCTCCGCACCAACACCTTGCCACATTCATTCATTTCAACAAATTCAAACCCCAAGCAGGTATTATGCAATGAATATGCTGACGCTCTTGCCAGAAATTGATCACAACCTACTCTGACGTTGCAGACACCTCCATCAAAACAGCTGGCCCTGAGGAAATACCTTTTACAACATGTACTGGCAAAAGAATTTGAAGAACACCAAATCATACAAAATCATTCAAACACAGCCCAGTCATCTACCTCAAGGCCCTTGTACCTATCTAATTACCTCAGAGGGGGTCAACTGAGTACATGTCTGGAAGTCTTCCTTTTTCGATGCAAATCGTGTTTAAAAAACATAACTAGATGTTTCATGAAGTTTGAGACCAAACAGACCCCCCCAGTGGTCTGGGCAGAATATCAGTTCATTTTTTGGCACTGAATATTTATGTATTGAGCCACAACGCTTTTCCCAGGGCCTCTTCACCTCAAAACACGACAGGAGTACTTTTTGAATGATGTGGAATCGTTTGGGATGCTGAAAACTGGGGTCCCAACAACTGCTACTCATACCTCCTTGAAGGGAGAATATATCTGCCAGTTCCTTCTTATTTGGGCAGTTGTGAGGATCCTAGCTTTTGAGGATGCTGCACCAAATTGGATTTATGTGGGTGTGATTCTGTTCTGATTTGTGAGTACGCAAGGTATATTACAGAGGACGGCCTTGTGAATCGCGTGCAGTGCCTCCTTGTCCAGGCTCAAGCGCGTGGAAGAGGGGAGCATGCTCCAACTGCTGCTGTTGCACACTGAGCAAATCAGCCTCCGAATCTCATCTTTTATTTGGATTGTGCTAACATGAAGTATCTGGCTTACAAGATTGTGGCTGGCAAGCAAATAGAATTATAGCCTGGCACAAGCAATGTAGCAAAGAGCAAAGAAGATCAGACACAAACAGCAGCACAAATGATATCAATGAGATCTCAGAATTTGTCAGGAACAGGTTCCTCCAACAAGTTGTTATTCCAGTGCTTAAAGGTGTTGAAGATGCTGAAATGCAAAGGTCTTGTAGCAGCGCGTTGTAATAAAAGGCATACTTAAGATGTTCAATTCGGAATTACATTCCTTTATGAATCGTTACAGGTCTGGAGGAGGTTTTGAGGCACTGTCGCGCTGCCAACCAAGGGAGCAAGGGAGCATTCAATAGGATGCATACTTTTGAGCAGCCACTTCCATATACGTTTCCTGCACGATTTCTTCTACCTCCTTAAGATAGACTCTTCTCATCAGGGCATCAGCCATAATGGTGCTGCTCTCCCCCCTTGATCCCCTGAGACTCGTAGATTTATTTTTTGCCAGGCCAGCAAGGAAGAAGGTGAGACACATGGGGTTGTTGTTTTCTGTCTTGTTAGCAAGAAACCGCGTCGGCGTCTGCAACCAAAAGGTGCTTACTGCGTTTTTGGGGCACACCTAAATATTGTCTGAAGAAAAATTCTAATTTAGGGTCGTAGGTTATAATTACAGTATGCAGTCAATGTATAATAGAAAAGGTTGTTTAATATTAATTTCTAATTGTCCCGGATGTTGGCTTCCAAGCATTGCCTCGTGCATCGCAACCCCCTTCCGCAATTTCATGGTAAGTCACGATCAGCGATACTCCTGAGCGTGAGCAATGATTATTGACACGCGGAAGTGGATTGCAGGCCGAACACCTCGCTCAACATGCTCCCTCATCACCAACCCGACGACCGGAATCATTGTCCGCCTTCGTCGTCGTCCCTCAAATTCAAACCTCCCCTTGGTCTCCAGAGGCAGCAGCTCAGATGAGTTCCACACACAAGCTGAGCCTCGACAGGTGATGAGAGGCAGGGTTAAAAATAGTGTCGAGGCAGATTTGGGTTTCCCAGGCATGAAGGTTTGTCAAGGCCTAGGCAAATAGGCTGGAAACTAATTGTAAACCTCAAGAACACTGGCATCGGTACAAAGCTACTTCTGCGTCTAAGGCCCTTATTATTGATGAAGCGCTGTGGATGGCGTGGCCGCCAAATAAAGTAGCTAGTTCGAGGATCGTCAGATAGAGATGTGCGATAGTAATTGTACCTTACGTATGCATGGTACAAGCGCCTTTATATCTCTATACAATCAAAAAGGTGCAATTTTGTTTCCCCAAAGGACTCCAGTTGTTGAAAATGTTGCACGACTGCAGAGAGGAAGCTTCTATGCTCAAGATGATTCCCCCCCAATCCTCCAATTGATCTGTGAGGACGGAGGCAGAATTGCCATTGATAAGGATGAGCAGGTAAACCACTCAAAATGGAAAGTGGGCCATAGCATCGAACTTTCAACACCTTTATCTGCCGCAATTCCAGTTAAGCTCTTGTGATGCGTTTGCAGAATGTTTCTCTGGTTATAATTATAACATTCGCAAAGTCAAATTATGTTAAAATGGCTTTGACAAGGAGGTCAAATTGAGCGACTGTGCATCTCTATTTAACCTGGCTACAGCGCGCCGTAAGCAGAGCCCCCTCGTTCCTCTTTCTTTCTGCTTTGTTTTAAACAACCCTTCCTGCTATCACGCGCGTTTCTTCCCTGCATGCAGCTCTATCTGCAGAGTACCATGCGGGAGTCTGATTTGAAACGCCTCTTACAGCCACGCGCTCCTTTTCAAATCACAGAGTGCAAGGTGTGTCCACGGTAGTTGCTTGCTTCTTTTACCATTACCAGTAGCAGTGACCACACGTTTTTCCTTTTTTATGTAAAGCTGATGTAGTGTTGCTGACTACCTTTTATACTCTCTCTACCTCACCAATGTTCGCCAAAAAAAAAAACTTTGCACAGGTCACGGGAAGCAAGCAAGCGTGGGAACGTTTACTGGGCCTGCCCCTTAGAAATGCGGCCAAAAATCTGACTGCACACGGTAAGGTCAATGTTCAATTTCATGCAAAACATGCCATTATTCCTATATGTTGCGTTGTGGTCGGCTGTAGCTTCACTGAGGATTGCCTGTGTGTAACACGAAACCTGTAGGTATCCTTTTTTTGCAAACCTGCTTTCCTGCTGCATGTCCAAAACCAAATTTACCCCTGCACACACATGTAGAGGCAGTCCTGGATGTAGTCCATATTGCAGCTGCATACCGCATGGAGAAGCTGCTTAAGGAGTGCGTGTCTGCTGCCCAGGGGTTTCAGTACGAAACAGCTGAGGGCAGCTGCACCGATGCTTTCCTCTGGCGAAAACTTGAGGCAGACCTTAAGGCAGGTCAACCTTTGCAAGGCAGCAACAGCAAGAATAAAGTCACCTCAAGGCCACTTCGGTTGTTTCTAGTTTCTAGCCTCAAGAACAATTTATGCACACTACTTATCTATTCAGGTCGAGGGTCTTGGCCAGGGCGCTTTCAACCACCTCAAAGGTCTGTGCTGCCAGGCAGCATCCGTTGGGCACCAGGCATGCTTGGACAGGCTACAGAAACCGACAACTGATCTTGGGCTCACACCCTATGAGCAGCAGGCGCTTCATGAGATAGCAAGGTGACCGGCTATTTTTTGCAATTAATTTGCTGTACAACAAGCACGTTGCAAATTTTCTCACCCACAACATAGATGCGTACAAGACAAATGCACAAATCCTCGGGGTTCCCCCACCCCCTGAGATGGAGTAACGTCAGCTTCTTATGCAGATGTAAATCGCTCTCAGCATTTGCCAGAACTAAAAACAGTCAAGACTGTCAATACAGTGAAATTTGGCTTTGTCGTCGATGCTATTGTTCATGATGCGCAAAAAAATCTCCATTGTCACGGCACATTTCATTTGCAGTATGAGCAAGAAGGATCAGAGGATCATCAATGTATTGCAAGATCATTGGCTCAAGGAACCCTCCAACGTTGCATCAACTGGCACTAAGGTATGCCTCCTTGCAGAAATAAGATCATGGTATGCCTCAAGAGCAGTGGGTAGTATGGGGAAATGCACAATAATTGGAACAAAGCAAAGAAGAAACAAGGAAAAACAAACTACGATTCCGTTTAAACAGAGCCCGATGCTCCACAGATAGTAGTACGAGTGTTGCACACGTTAACTTGACTTCATCTGTTTTCCACTATAATAAATCAATCATGAATTATGAACGACTTAGCTCTGCAATTCTGTTGAAATTACAAATCACTTGGAGCAAGACAAAGCATGCATGACGTTCCATTCCTCCACTCACAACTACTACAGTGCAGGGTAGAGGACCTGATGACCATAAGGAGAGGCACCGAGCGCAATGCAAGATCCCTGACATTCAACATTACTGGCGTGACGCTTGAAGACAGGCAGGCAAGAAAAAGGGCTTGAAACTATCTCAGAGCATACCTGCACGCCTCACCTTGCTTCTTTTGTTTTTAACCATCAAATATCTTGTTGAGAGTTGAGCATATTGCTGAAATCTTAGTGGTTTGTAGTTATACCAGAGGAATTTATACCTAGGACTTGTGGGGGTTGCGGGTTTGATTCCACATGGTAAAGTGAGTACTTTGCTGTCCAACAGCAACAACTCCGTTTCCTTACTCCATGCCTGTGGTGCCATCACCCCTTGCTGGATGAAGCTGTCCACCAAAACGTAACACATGGCTTGTCACACCCAGGAGCGTGTGTCCCAGCTGACTGAGGGCCAGCCACTGATGCTGCTCCCCGAGCCCAGCAACCTGAAAGACCCCAATGCAATGGCTGTGTGCACGCTAAAGGGGCGTCAGCTTGGTTCTGTATTCAGAGAACAGAACTTAAAGCTGCAATTTGGCTTGGGATTTGGTAAAGTCTGGAGCATTGGAAAAAACGAGGCCGGGTTATGGGGTGCCCGCGCAAGTACGTATGAACAGTTTTCTCTCTCTTTGTGTGTTTATGTGTGTGTATGTGTGTGTATGTGTGTGTATTTGTGTGTACGTTTGTGCAAGTTTGTGTGTTTGTGTCTGTATCAAAACGTACGTAAGAGTGTTCATGAATGTGAGTGTGTGAGTGCGTGCACAAACGTGTGCACATGCGTGCGAGGTATTGTATTCACAATGCAAGAGCACCAAAGAGCTCTGAGGGTCTATCAACATCTCTGATCCATGCTTTAAATAGCACAAGCACAACATAACGTGTTGTTGATTATAGCATTAACTCGGCCTGACTTGCCTTCTATATACTGGACCTTCTTAAGGCCCGCTGGAAAATTTGCTTCCACATACCCTTCCTAAATTAGTACATGAATTATGCCTTTTCCACCTTGTTCCTTTATACATCATTCCCGTAGGCATGTACCCCACCCTTATGCCCTGCTTTGTTCAGCCTCTGCCATCATCTCCAGAAGCTAACAAGACCGTGGCCGACCTCCTAAACCGTGATCTAGCGCCTGATTCGCCAATGTACAAAGACGCCATCGTTGCCTCCGAGTGAGTGGCCAGCACAAAGTTAGAAATGGCAGTGCCAACTAAACAAAGTACGGAACAGACAGGTAACAGTGTATGAAAAAGGGACGCAATGTTCTGTGAAGTACTTCATGAGTAAGCGTTCAGTGCTCCCTTACCTTGTGCGATTGTGGAAAAAAGGGATTTTTACTGAAAATGTAGTCTACACTCTAAAGATTGAACTATGAAAAGGTGCACAAAGCTTAACCCGTCCTTACACACCCTCTTTGGTTTGACAATATTTGCGTGGAACCCTGCAAGCCAAAGTCGTGCAAGATTAAGCTAAAAATACATATCTCATTGATGCTTATTCGCACATAGGGGAGCTTGTGAAGTGATGGGCATAAACAAGCGCGGACTGCAAGCGCCATTGGAGGTTGCTCCCATCTGGGCTTATGACAATGACAAAAAGGAAATTAAGCTGTCAGGAGGGGCAGCACTTTGTCCAAAGGTATGTGGTGTGTGCTGTTTCCATTTATGTTGCTTTGCTCATCACTGTATGCACAAACAGTAATTGCAATTGTGATGAGATCCTCAACCTCAGCTGTGCTGATGTTGTCTGTATCCATGAGCTTTTTACACTTGTAAATGTAGCAGTGCTTACCATCTCGTGCAAATTTGCAGATAGCCATGGTTCAGAGCTTGCTCACAATGCCACCAGGGGGTGAAAAATACAAGCAGGTGTGCAGGCGATGTCATTATTGGAAAGAGAAGCATATGCAAAACCTTTTATACATCTGCGTTTCATCTTCTGGCAACATAGGACACAGGTGTTACGTTCCTTAAACAGGTAGAAACATAATGTGCCATGTCCTTTGATGCTTGATGTTTCTAGGTGGGTTGCGTTGCCAGGTGCATCTAAAATGTTTTCACAGGTACCTTGCCTCTCTAGTACAAACATATCTATAATGTCTTATTGTCTAAGCCACGTAGCATGCCGAACACCTTTTTCACACTGCTTCCCCTTTTTGTTCACTGAGCAGTTTATGCGCTTATACAAAAGCCCACTTTGGGCGCTTCCTGTGCACACATTTTTAGCCACAAAACTGAAACACGTGTTATAAGTGGTGTCAATTTCTGTGCACAGCTTCCCTTTACTTTACAGCAGCAGCTTACTTATTTTTACATTTGGGTCTTCCTTTATATAGGCAATCAATTATGCACGTGCTGTCAACGAATGGGATGCCAACGATATGGAGGATCACCTGGCTTGGGTGCAAGACCAGCGGGAAAAGTTTGACAAGGATGGGTGGAAAGTGAAGGTGTAACTGCATTGATTTCAGTGTCTAGCACCACTACGAGGGGGAGAGGAGAGAGGCAAAATATTGCTTTCTAACCAAAAGATGTATGAAAACACTTGTGACGCGGACGCTGCAGCAGTACAGATATGTGTAAATTTGCATGTATGAGTCCTTTTATACATTTGTCTTGGTGCAATTGATACGCAAGAGAATAGTTTGAATGATGGCAGAACATCAGTTATACTGCTGATCAGAACAGTATATTGCGTCTTCAGAGGATATCTCCATTTAAAGAATAGGATTTCATTTTGTCTGATTACATATGGGGTCTGCAGTATGCAATACGTTTTGATTCAGTGTGTTCACTTAGGAAAAACATTCCAGGTGCGCAGCTAGGGCTGTGCAGGTTTGATTTGTACATGTTTAAAGAGCTGGTACAAGAGATGAAGTTGACACAGAAGAGAAATTATAAATCAGCTAGCAAAAAGGATGGCTGCGACAGGAGTTTCTGTTGCGATGTATTTCAGCATGTGTTGGTGTTTAAACCCTTGTGAACAATGAGAATTCCTCCTGGTTGATGAAGGGCAAACATTGGATCAGGTGTACACTTCCTTTACCTAGAGGTTGAACGTATTCCATTACGTGAACCTGAGAGGCGCAGGTATAACCAATACCATCTCACGTGCAGAGTTAGCAGCTACAACAGCCGCTGCCATGCGTCACTGCTGCTCCCATACAGCCACAGGTATCCTAACCTCAATGCACCTCATTAAAAAGCAGCACTCTCACTTAAGCCTCCACCCTAGCACATCTAAGGAGGTCCTTCAATCCATTGCCAAAGCAATTTGCCGGTCACCATCGCCCATTCATTTCCACAAAGTCAAGTCCCACACCGGCACTATTGGCATCAAATATACTGACGCTCTTGCTAGACAGTCAATCACAACCTGCTCTGACGTTGCGGATACCTCCATCAAAACAGCTGGCCCTGAGGGAAATCCCTTGTACAACATCTACTGGCTTCAAAAGAATATGCACAAAATCACCCAAGCACAGCACAGTCATTTACCTCAAGGCTTACTTTGGTACCTATCCATATACCATGACGCCTTGCAAGCACACACGCACCCTCTCCACAAACTAGGAATTGCCAATACCGTAGCAAACTACCATGAACACCATCAGCCCTTATCAAAAATTGGCACTGCCAATGGAGCCGCTAGCAACACTTGCCTACCAGCATCCTAAATCCTATATCCCTGCTCAAACCAAGTGTATTATGATGAAGTACAGAACAGGAACCCTGTACAACCAAAAACATGCGGTATGGTTTTAGCGCTTTATTAGCCTAACTTTCCGCCCTCAACTGCCCTCAACTGCCCTCGACTAGAAATCGCCTGCATACCCTTTCTGGGTCCCAACACACACAAATAAGCAAATATAATCATGCAGAGACCCATTAATTAAGCATGCAGCATGACTAGTAAATAATCCATACGCAAAACAGGCTCCCTAAGATCCTGCTTCATCCATGGTTGTTGTAGGCAGCAGCGAACGGTTGCGTTGCAAAATTCCAGATTTCTGAAACAGCTGGAGCGATACGAGAGATCAGAGTGGCTCTTTCCACCTTGCTTCTCAGACAAAACCTGTTTTTTACCTCCAGCTGTCTGGATGCTGTGCCGTTTGCACCCGTCTCTGCAAAAAAGTTGTAAACAAAACAAATAATGGAGGGGGTGGGGGGTTCTTTGGAGTGGCAGGGGGCAACTGAATGAGAGACTGGAAGCATTTCAGCTGGCAGCACCGTCAGGCAGCAATGTTTGTATTCCTCTGCATCGTGAGATGGTGGTGGACTATCCACAAGGTCGGACATCAGTACTGCATGGCTGACACCGTATAAAGTTTGTTTTCCAAGCATCATTGGCATACCTAGTTTGGTAAGTGTTTGTTGGGTTTTGTATGGGGCGTGGTCGCTGGGTTGGAGTAACTATTATTGCACAGGGGGGCACCTATGAAATCCCCCTCCCTTATAATGCTGGCTGTGTCATGACTACCATCACCAATATTTGGTTGTTGGAAAAATTGAGGCTGGTGTTGGGGGAAAGAAAATCAGAGGGAGAAGTAAGAGAAGGGCGATGCTGCGCTTTTGCTCGAGAAAAAGGAAGCTGGTTTCCCTGAGGCTGGATCGACGCTTTTCAAGAGGCGTCTCATAGAAGACGGCACATCTTTCCTGAATTTCCAGCCTGCAACGCTATCCCAACTGACTTCATCACCAAAGACTACTGTGTTGTGCTTGCATTCCAAGCGCACCTAGGTAGCCTTGCCTCTTGCACCGCCGATGTTGACGCGACTGAAGTTGGCAAGGTCCTCCTCGCCAAAGGTAGTTTTGCCTCTTGCACCGCCGATGTTGACACAACTGAAGTTGGCAAGGTCCTCCTCGCTCTTTTGACCCGTCGTGCCGAAACTCCGCGGGCAGCTTCTCACTCAGCTATGAAATGTGTGTGGTCTGAAGTAGCAGCTTTCCACATTTGCTGGCAATTTTGTTAGACCCGAGCAAGAAATTGTGATATTACCATACCAATAGCTTGCTGCACGCAAATTCACTTTCCTCCAAATGACCAGCCGTTCACCTGCTTCTTTGCTTTCCCACATTAACAATGTGACAAGGAGGAGTGGCAGTGGTGGACGCCAGAGAAATGGATACGCAGACCAGATTTGATTTGTTTTCCATCTCCATTTTCCTGGCTTCTTGCGAGAACGAAATCACATAGCATCCCGCCTGACTTCCCATTGTCGTAAGGAAGTTCAGGAAGAGGCCGTGAATGTGTGTAAGCAGAGAAAAAGGAAAATAGCCTGTAACCAAGTGCTAGAAAAATCAAGGGAAAAAGGCGAGGCATCTAGCCGTAAGAGAGGCCACACCATACACATCTGGCTGGTTCAAAAAGATCCTCAAACACATTGGGCTATCCTCATACTGAGGTGAAAAGAAGCTGGCGGTGCTGTGTGCGAAGGCTGACAAGATGTTCATGCGGACAGTCCAGCAAAGTGTGCTCCTCATCCTGAAGAGTGTGCCTGTCGCGTATCCTGAGCTTATAAGGCCTTTTATTCTTTTAATGACGCATTGTTTAAACCAAAAAGTTATGGCAAGAAAGGAAAAGGCAAAGGCAAGATAGGCAAGAAAGGTGAAGGCAAGAAAGCACACGGCTGAGACTGCTGGAATTTCCCCAAGCGAAGGTAGATAGGTAATACAGGCTTGTGATTTCTTCTTCTGTCATCCCACCAGCCAAGAGCAGTCCCCAAAGGTTCACCAAAACCTGTGTGATAAGTCCTCATAATTCTGCTGGAATGGTGATTATCATGTGGTGTCGATTTGTCAAGAAGTTCTCTCCAGCCCCCAATGATATGTTTGCACAGATAAACTCGAACCATTTCAGATTGATAGACTGACGAGATTGTTTGACACCCAAAAATTGCTGAGACGCAGGGAAATCTTGGGGCGCAAGCAAAACCTGATAAGTTCATGTATCACTTTTGTTTGCAAGAAGAAGGTCAGCCTGCAAAATTTATCAAGACCCCTGGCTGCTAAACTTATCCATATTAAATGTGCCCTTACCAGTACCATTACCTATTCTCATAAGGAGCCAGCTTCAGGCCAAGCCTGCAACCCTCATAACTCTGTTTTCTTCTGTTCTGTGGTGGAGGAGTTTTGCTTACGGTACCAATGTGACCTTTTTATTGAGTGTGCAGTTTACAGCCTGTGTAGTACATTTTCTCCTCCCTGGTCTATAAATAGCTAGAGATTTCCAGCTGTCTACCAGTGTGGGATCCCCACTAGATCTTTCATCAACATTGTCGATGTGTACTGCAATTGATGTCACAGGTGCCTGCGGATCCTTTGTACAAAAGATGTCACGCGGGGTTTCTGCGGGGTCACGGGGTTTCTGCCCCACAAGGAACACCAACCAACCCCTCTTTATTCTTCGCCACATTCTCACGACTGCTAAAAAGGAAAAATTGAAGGTATACACTGCTTTCCTGGACCTCTTTGCTGCCTACGACCATGTTCCAAGAGAGAAGCTCTGGAGATACTTGCGAAAAAATAAGACTCCGCAGTATTTGAGAGATATCATTCAAACCATGTACACAGGATGCCTATACCTACTCATTAATGGCGACGAAATTTCTGAGGAGGCGCCCAAACAGAGGCTTAAAACAGGGCTGCCCTCTAAGTCCCCTTCTGTACTCCCTTTATAACAATGACATAGACAGATTCTTGATTGTACAGAGAGGTGCTGCCGCTGCCCTGGATCAGTTAAATTCCCTCACTGTGATTATGCTGACGACATTGCTCTCACTTCAAACACGGCTAAAAATCTGCAACTCCAACTGAACAAATTCTATGACCATACACGTTTCAAAGGGCTCAAGCTCAACACTGACAAAACAAAAGTCATGGTCTTCTTCAGCAGGGGTAAATCTGCGATTTCCACGTTCACGTACGACGGCACACCTCTTGAACTTGTCACTGAATTCAAATACCTAACTTGTGATGGAAGCATGCTCACAGCTGCTAAGAAGACGGCAGACAACTTCAGGTCTGCCATTGCCAGAGTTTACAGAATTGGTGACAGCAAGGGTATTAAGCACAGAAAACAGGCCATGCTATGGCTTTTCCAGGTCTTTGCTCTGACAGATGGTCTTTACGGTTGTTATGTATGAGCCACTTCTTCTCTGACATATGATTCCTCAAAAATCACCCCCACACATGTCCTTCATCTAGGCTTCCTGAAAAGACTCTTGGGTGTCAAGAAAAGCACTGATACTCACTGCGTGCTCCGCAAAACAGGTCAGATGCCCATTTTTTTCTATTGGTTCAGATGCATCATACGATTCTGGAAAAGTTTACTCTCTTTAAAAATCCTCTTCTTGAGAAAGTTTTGCAGGCTGACCTTATTATTGCAAATAGAAGCAATACATGGACTTATCAGGTTCTGCACGCACTCTAAGATTTCCCTACATCTCAGCAATTTTTGAATGCCATACGATCTAGAGAAGCTATCAATATAAAACAGTTTGAGCTCACTTTGCGCGAACGTATCATTGGGAGCTGGAGAGAGCTTGACAATTTGACACCACATGATAATCACCATTCCAGCATAGTTATGAAGACTTATCACACACATTTTGGTGAACCTTTGGGGATTGCTCTTGGCTGGTGGGATGACAAAAAAAGAATGCGTCATGACAGGAATAGAAGGCCTTATGAGCTCAGGATCTGTGACAGATGTGACTGGCACACTATTCAGGATGAGG
>Ga0307951_1001763_pt1 | contig 13313 bp, 17 predicted proteins | sample OrgLakmetagen374_FD_201842 | JGI IMG/M metagenome (GOLD analysis project Ga0307951, IMG submission 201842) | Saline water microbial communities from Organic Lake, Antarctica - #374 | ecosystem: Environmental > Aquatic > Non-marine Saline and Alkaline > Saline | place: Antarctica: Organic Lake... | reverse complement strand
CCTGCAGTGCATTGCGTGCCTGTTTTTCATGGGCAAGCGTGCCAGCTCTATGATGGACCTGCAGTGCATTGCGTGCGTGTTTTCCATGGGCAAGCGTGCCAGCTCTATGATGGACCTGCAGTGCATTGCGTGCGTGTTTTCCATGGGCAAGCGTGCCAGCTCTATGATGGACCTGCAGTGCATTGCGTGCGTGTGTTCCATGGTTTGGAGAAGGGATTGAATGAGAAGCTGGCAGCGCCCCCTGCACATCAACAAACAGGAGGATCTCTCAGCTCCGTGTAGCTGCACGCGCAAGCGTGCAAAGCTCTATGATGGACGTGTAGCGTGTTCGGAGTGTGTAAGGTAAGGCAGAAGGGCGTGTGGATGAATCAGATTGATCAAATTGATCAGATTGAACTGATTGAACGGATTGATCAGAACGATCAGAAGTTGGCAGGGCCTCCTGCACGTTGATGGGGAGGGACCCTCAAGGATGGTGTAGTGGTGTAGGCAGGTTAACAATCAGGTGCCCGTGTGTGTGTGTGTGTGTGTGTGTGTGTGTGTGAATGTGTGTTTGGCAGCACATGTGTATGCGTATGTGAGCAAAGCATGTGCCTGTGTGTAGGTGTCGTAGGCTGCACATATGTGTGTGTGTGTACGTGAAGAAATCAGGTGCCTGCGTGTGTATTTATGCTATGGTATGTGGACAGATCAGGTGCCTGTGTGTGAGTGCTTGGCTGCACATGGGTATGGATATGTGAGTGTGTTTGGCTGAACATGTGTATGTGTATGTGAACAAATCAGGTGCCTGTGAGTGCGAGTGTGTTTGGCTGCACATTTATATGTGTACGTGAAGAAATCAGGTGCCTGTGTGTGTTTGGCTGCACATGTGTATGTGTATGTGAACAAATCAGGTGCCTGTGAGTGCGAGTGTGTTTGGCTGCACATTTGTATGTGTACGTGAAGAAATCAGGTGCCTGTGTGTGTTTGGCTGCACATGTGTATGTGTATGTGAACGAATAAGGTGCCTGTGCGTGTGTTTGCCTGTACATGTGTATGTGATAATAACACACCTACAGGCGTGCGTGTGTGTACGATTGAGCAATCAGATCGAACGCACACACATCAATCAAACACACGATCGAATTTTGGCTGTGCACCGGCAAAACACGTATACAACAATTAACATTTAGACATTAAGGTCTGTACAGCTGCACGTCACTCCAGGTAAGGCCGTACGAGGGGAATGTTGTGATATTGATTTCAATACACCATACTAATTACCATTTTTTCATACTATTTACCCATTCCCAAGTGTATTTGATAGATTAAAATATGCGCCTTATGGAGCTTGGTACATGCCATGCCCGGTACATGCCATGTTTCCAGATGTGCGCATATGCACACATACACACATACACACACATGCATGCACACGCACACGCACGCGCACACATACACACACATGCATGCACACGCACACGCACGCGCACACATACACACACATGCATGCACACGCACACGCACGCGCACACATACACACATACACACACATGCATGCACACGCACACGCACGCGCACACATAAACACATAAAGATGCGCAGAAAACAACACACAACACGCCAGCGCATCACCCCTGGTAGGATGGTGCCTTGCAAGGGGGGTGGGCAGTGTCTTGATGGTATCTACTATCTTGATGGTATCTACTATCAAGATAGCATGAAGACACATACACATGCCAAAATTCACAACACACCTGAGTATGATGACACATACACATGCCAAAGCACACAACACACCTGAGTCTGAGACATGCCAAAGCACATAACACACCTGAGTATCATGACACATGCAAATGCCAAAGCACACAACACACCTGAGTCTGAGACATACCAAAGCACACAACACACCTAAGTCTGAGACATGCCAAAGCACACAACACACCTGAGTCTGAGACATGCCAAAGCACACAACACACCTGAGTATGATGACACATGCACATGCCAAAGCACACAACACACCTGAGTCTGAGACATGCCAAAGCACACAACACACCTGAGTTTGAGACATGCCAAAGCACACAACACACCTGAGTCTGAGACATGCCAAAGCACACAACACACCTGAGTCTGAGACGTGCCAAAGCACACAACACACCTGAGTATGATGACACATGCACATGCCAAAGCACACAACACACCTGCGCGTTACCCCTGGTAGGATGGTGCCTTGCAGGGGGGGTGTCTTGATGACCTTGCCCTTTACAGAGAACACATTGCAGCTGCTGACCTCCTCTAGGTACCTGCACAGCAGTGGCGGTGGAGCCAGTGTGGCCAGCTTTATTCACATTAGGGAAGCACATTGCAGCTGCTGACCTCCTCTAGGTACCTGCACAGCAGTGGCGGTGGAGCCAGTGTGGCCAGCTTTATTCACATTAGGGAAGCACATTGCAGTTGCTGACCTCCTCTGCGTGCCTGCACAGCAGTGGCGGTTGGTTTGCTGCGCTTTGCTGCGCTTTGCTGCGCTTTGCTGCGCTTTGCTGCGCTTTGCTGCGCTTTGCTGCGCTTTGCTGCGCACATATATGTGCAAGCACCTAGGCCTTCTGTGTGCATCAGGTGCAACCTTTTGCATGAGCAGCAATTAAAGCTGGGTGCAGCAGCTAATACCTTGCTTATACTACTAGCAGCAAGAGCACAGGCCAGCGTGCATGGCTCGAGTGTTGTTGTGTGCGTGCACGTGTGTCCGTGTGCACTTACTATTGCGTGTGCACTTACGTGTGCGTGTGCACTTATGTGTTGCGTGTGCACTTACGTGTTGCGTGTGCACTTACGTGTTGCGTGTGCACTTACGTGTTGCATGTGCACTTACGTGTTGCGTGTGCACTTACGTGTGCGTGTGCACTTACGTGTTGCGTGTGCACTTACATGTTGCGTGTGCATGCGCTTAATGTTGCCACTGACAATCAGCAGCAGAATGTACACATGACGCCCTAAGCGGCAGCAATTACACAATTCAGGAATCACACACTAGGAGCATGGTGTGCATAGAAATTGGCAGTGAAACACGTACATACACACGCACACGCACACACGCACACGTACACACGTACGCACACTCACATACACGCATACACACACGTGCACACGCACGCACACATGCACGTGCACACACATGCACACACGCATGTACACGCACAAGTGCAAGCACACGCACACACAAGCACACGCACGCAACCTTCTTACAAGAAACATTCACACAACTATGTGCGCTGAACTCACTGGTCAGTCTTGGCATCCAAGTACACCACATCCGCATAGCCTGCCTTCTTGGCTTCTAATTGGGTGACCAACACCTGTGCAAGTGCATTGTGTGTGCATGTGTGTGTGTGCATGTGTGTGTGTGTGCGCATGTGTGTGCATGTGTGTGCGTGTGTGTATGTGCACTGTATGTGTGAATGTGTGTATGTGCACTGTGTATGTGTGTGTGCACTTTGTATGTGCACTGTGTATGTGTGCGTTTGTGCACTGCAAACACAGGCAAAAATTGACAGCCAACACAGCACACATACACAATTGGCGTGCATTGAAAACAGCCAGCAGCTGGCGCGCCCCCACCAAACCACCCCCACGTGCCCTGCACTTACTTTTATCAGAATTTAACAGCATTCATGGAGTAATGGGTTTAACATATTTTACAGTGTTACACATTTGCACCTACAAGTGTCATTTGCACGCCTTTCAGGTGTTGCTCATCTGCGCTTTTAAGTATTATTGATTTGCGCGTGCCAGTGCTGCTGATTAGCACCTGTAAGCGTTACTTATATGCTTAGATGTGGTAATAAGTACAACTTAGTACTGTCTAGTAACTGTTGTTGCCCCTCATTCACCAGCACGTGCATCTGCACTTTAATCTAATTGGCTCCTGAACAAGTGCAACTTTTGTACAAACTAGCACGTGCGTTCAAAGCTAAACATCGGCACCTTTTGCCTCATCCACCAATTAATTGGCTCCTGGACAAGTGCTACTTTTGTACAAACTAGCACATGCGTTCGCAGCTACACATTGGCACCTTTTGCCTCATCCACCAATTTAGTTGGCTCCTGGACAAGTGCTACTTTTGTACAAACTAGCACATGCGTTCAAAGCTACACATTGGCACCTTTTGCCTCATCCACCAAATTAATTGGCTCCTGGACGAGTGCTACTTTTGTACAAACTAGCACATGCGTTCGCAGCTACACATTGGCACCTTTTGCCTCATCCACCAATTTAGTTGGCTCCTGGACAAGTGCTACTTTTGTACAAATTAGCACATGCGTTCAAAGCTACACATCGACACCTTTTGCCTCAATCGGCAGCACGTGCCTCTGCACTTGATCTAGTGGGCACTTGATCTAGCTTGGTCTAGTTTGATCTAGTTGGCATTTATTCAAGCTTGGTCTAGTTTGATCTAGTTGGCACTTGATCTAGCTTGGTCTAGTTTGATTTAGTTGGCACCTGTGCTGATATGAGTGTTAACAACCAGCAGGTCCCTACCCACATGTGCACCCTAAACAAGTGTGTCCCTACCCACATGTGCACCCTATACAAGTGTGGGTTTCATATACTAGGACGTGCACTTGCACTCACTTGCACTGGCACCTGAGCAAGGTTGGGTTCCATATAGGTACACTAAAATGCACGTTTGTACTTATCAGAATTGGACACGACACGTGTGTGTGCGTGTTTGTGAAGGGGGCGCTGGCCCTGGTTAGTGGTTCAGGGGGGGGGGAACAGAGGGTCTGGGTAATGGTGAGTGCGTTTTGTCTAGCCACGGGCACTGATATTATTACATCTGCACGTGCACACACACACACACATGCACACGCACATACACATGCAGATACGTATACACAAACACAAATACACATGCACACACACATACCCACACCCACACGCACACACACAAACACACAAATACACATGCGCACACATCCCAACCACGCACGGGTGAGTAGTTTCCTGCTGCCTTGGTGCCTCCCATGCCACCAGGGGCTGCCCTATGGAAGCGCTCCTCCACCACTAAGTCGATGGGGGTGAGCTGACCACCCTGAAAGAAAGGGAGCAGAAAATGTGAGCTGACCACCCTGAGATAAAGGGAGCAGAGAAAAATAGAGAATAATTGAATTCACAGAAATAATAGAGAAAGGGAGCAGAAGGGGGTGGGCTGACCACCCTGGGAGAAAGGGAGCAGAAAATAAGGAAGGGGCAGTGTCAGTTGATAAGGGTGGCATGGCATTGCATCCCCTATACCAGGCGCAGAAAAAGGAAGGGGCAGTGTCAGTTGATAGGTTGACATGGCATTGCTTCCCATATATCAGGCGCAGAAAAAGGAAGGGGCAGTGTCAGTTGATAGGTTGACATGGCATTGCATCCCCTGTACCAGGCGCTCCTCCGCCATTAGGTAGGCTGGGTTGTGCTGACCGCCTGGTATAGGGGAACAAGGGGGGGCATTTGATTCAAAGCATACAACCCCAACTTGAGGCTGTCTAGCGCACCTTGAAGGAAGCACACGCCAATACACAATAATCCTGGTAGCAACCCTTGAAGTATGCACCCACTGCTGCGGCCTAGGTGGTGGAGGCGGACGCAGGGCTCGAGATAAAGAAGCACACGCCAACCCACATTAAACCAAAGAAGCACACCTTGAAATACGCGCCCACTGCTGCGGCATAGATGGTGAAGGTGTACTCAGGTGCAGGCCCTAAACCAAGGATGGCCCCTGTGCCTAGAAGGAGGGGGCGTAGGTACATGGAGCCTTTACCTTGGGGGGGCACCTGTGTGTGTGCATGCATGCGTGTGTGTGTGTGTGTGTATGCAAATGTGTGTGTGTGCATATGTATGTGTGTTGAGCACATGAAAGTGTGTATGTGTGTGTTTGTGTGTGCTTGAATGCCCCTGTGCCATGGAGAAGGCCACTTGTCACCCACCCTGTCGTTCATGTAAGTGATGTGTTGCTAAGTGGCATGCATTCCTAGCCATACATACACATTCCTAGTCATTACAGCCATTGTCCTCACTGCGTCCACATATAAGCTGCTGCTCAGGGCCACCAAGCACGCACTCAGCCACACTTACAAAGTCTCTGTTTGCCGCCACTATCGACTTCACTGCATTCACAAATTGCTGCTCAGGCACAGCCGGCATGCTCAACCGTGCAGCTCCTGTGAGCAGCGTGTGCGAGTGTGTGTGTTCATTGTTTGTATTGTGTGTATGTGTGAGTTCGTGCGTGCATGTACACGTGCGTGTGTGTGTGTATTGAGTGTGGCCATGTTATCTGTGTGCGTTTTAGTACGTGTGTGCGCGTGCGCGCGTTGTTTAGGAGTGGTGTGTGTGTGTAAGCAGTTTTAATCCAAGCACAACACACACACACACACACACACACACACCATTTTCACCACCGCGGCTTGCCAGCTCCAGGAGCTTGTGGCCAGAACAGCAAGCCTTTATCTCTCACACTAAGGAAAATTGTAAACGGAACGATAATAATCTGCTCGTGTGTGCACTGCTTTCTCACCCGCATTTGATCCATTTCCCTGTCTGCCCCTTGTCTGCTACCACCCACACCTTCACATTCCCGCTGAAATAGAGAGCACTGACGTAACACTGACATCAGCTTGCACACCTGCTTGCATGCGCGCTGCATTTTGGTCTGGCCGGAACAAGACGTGACGGCCCTTGGCAGACTCTTGTGCTTTCATGCCCTCAAACACAGCCTGGCCATAATTCAGCACCTGTTAACACGTACGCCAAAGTAAGTTGTTGAGTTTAAAACACTGACTATGGCGCACACACACACTCTTACATAAACACACCCACCTGTGTGGACACGCATGTGCACGCACGTCACTCACGTCAATAGCGCACGTCACTCACATCAATAGCGCGCGTCACTCACGTCAATAGCGCACACACACACACACACACACACACACACACACACACACACACACACGACACACACACAATTTCCCCTACACATTTCCCATGCACGTACCTGGGCAGATGGCAGCATAGGGAGAGGCCCGTACGGCAGTAGTTGTCCCTGATCCCATCCGTTTGCTTCAGTCCAACGTGCTACATACATCGTCTGCGCATTACGGGGGTGCAGGCAACAATCATGGGTGTTGGTATGCGTGCATGCTAGAGGGCATCCGCCTAGAGGGATTTATATCTGTGTAGTTGAGCACTGTCTCCTTGCATTATCTCCTGCGTGCTGTGTTTGAGCACTCATCAGACAAGGAGTGCTCGCCTGCTTAGCAGGGAGGTTGCGTGCAGTTGCCTTGCACTCACAGATGCCACATTGTCCAAGCCAAAGCCCAGCTTGTCCCAGTCAATTTTCACGGCTGGTCTGCGCGTCGTGTGAGGAGGCAAGCTAAGTAGGTGTTCAGGGCGTGGCCACATGCGATGTGTGTTGGTCCAGATTGCAATCCTGAAGCACACCTGCTTTCAGCTTGTGCCTGGTTGGTGGCCAGAGCCCTGCCTAACCGTGGCACTCTTGCCAGGGGTGCTTTTGCTCCCCATGACGGAATAGATTTTCCCAGGTTCCTTTGGCAATGCATGATGACCTGTTAATATAAGGATTTTTATTAATTTCCCCCGAGGCTTGTTGGTTTTCAACAAGTCCAATATCTGTCTACTCACCGAGTCCAATTGCACCAATTTAACCGCCAATCGCATACAGTTATCACCCCTTTTCTTCGTGTCAATCTTATTTTCACAAAATCGGATGGCACAAAGTACAAAAAGTAAACCCGTTAAAAACCTTTGTATTTACAAATAAAGGTACTATAAATATTAGGCAGCATGAAGAGTGCATTGACCCAAAGCCTGAACACGGGGGGATCATCTGTCCCCCAGAAGCAGCAGGCATCAAGGACAATGGGCACGGCGTTTCCGTGCATTGCATTTGGCTCTGGCGACGAGGATGGCTCGGCGCGCAGCGAGTCCCCGGCATCCTCCGTTACGGACGCTTTTGAGAGCCTGGATTTAGGCGATTTCCAGCTAGCAGGCTCAGCACCCACTAAAAGCACACTGTCTCTCAATGGAACTCCCTTGGTGAGTGAGGGAAAGGATATCCAGCTTGCTGGACCTCTCAGGGAAGGGTTGTTCTAGCGAGCGTGCACGATCATGTGACTTGCCCAAATGAGCTGATGGTCAGGTGCTTCCATTTCCATTCCGTTTCCATTCCGTGATACATCCAACCGTATGCATTTGTATGGCTGTAAGTTGTATCTTAGAGGAGCTGCAGATGTGATGATGACTGGGGGGTTCAGAACCGATGTAGGCACAGTAGGGGTGACATCCCACCTTTACACCCACCAGACAAACAGCGCGCGTACACCACCACAAGTCTAATTTTTAACTTGTCAATACTCTCCCTCCCTCCCACAGTCTGACTGCCAAACACACTGACACTGTTACAGGTTGTACATCTCGGAACTCCCGCGCCCACAGTCTGACTATCAAACACGCAGACACCATTACAAAATGTACCTCACACCCACACCCACTCCCACAGTCTGACTACCAGCTCAACCCTCGGCGCAGGCGTGGAGGCCAGGAGGCACTCCCAGAGATGGTGTCCACCCTGGTGTGTGTGTGCGCGCGCGTGTGTGTGTGTGTGTGTGTGTGTGTGTGTGTGTGTGTGTGTGTGTGTGTGTGTGTGTGCCTGGATGGCTAGAGCTGTTCATCCAACCTTTGGGATAACTGGCCTCATCCTAGAGAGAATGAGAAAAACTCCAATAGCACGACGTTGCTCAAACAGAGGAGACAAAGAGATTTGCAATCTTAAGACCTGGAACCTATTGACCATAGCTTGGGCTTGTACCTGAGCAATTTTGCCTTTCCTCTGGTGCGCTGAGCAAGCCGACTGCATCCTATTTTCTGAGACCCATTAATATGCACGACACGCACACTCACACACATACACACAGCACGTCCAGGGGTCACGCTGGCATCCAGGGAGCAATATGACCGCCACACACGACACACACAACACACACACACACAACACACACACACCACATCCAGGGGTCACGCTGGCAGCCTGGGAGCAGTATGATCCGGGAGCCAAGTGGGAACTGGGCCAATGTCATTGGCTCCTTGCCACCAGGCCTGACCGACGACGAGCGCATGCAGATCAAGATGTCTGTGCCCCCCTCCCCCTCTGCCGCGCTGCTGAAGGAGCTGAACCCGGTGCGTGGGTGTATTTGTGTGTACGTTTGTGTGCATAGGCACGAATGTAATGCCTGCAAAGTAGCCTCTCCTCAATCCGTTGGAGAAGCTAGCTCAGGATGGGTGTCCGCGCTGCACACACACACTCACACACACACACACACACACACACACACACACACACACACACACACACATCACACAGGACGCTGTGACAGGGCGCACCTTGAATGGCCGCAAGCTGCGCCGCAAGGTTATTGCCGGATCCGTGATGGTGTTTGTGACTGCAGGCTATTCTGGGAAGCGCTTCATTTTTGAAAAGGCCCACCAGCTGGGCATCAAGAGCGTGGTTCTGGATGCGCCTGACAGGTGCGTTGCTGTGCGATTTGTCGCACACTGTGTGTGTGTGTGTGTGTGTGTGTGTGTGTGTGTGTGTGTGTGTGTGTGTGTGTGTGTGTGTGTGTGTGTGTGTTCGCATGTACTTATGTACATGTGCGCATGTTTGCATGTGTGAATTGCCTCCTCCTTGCGTGCACTTGTGTGTGTGACAGCGTGTGGGCGTGTGTATGCGTGTGTGTGACTGTCTTTTTGTTTGTGGTAGCATAAACATTTGGCTGGGGTGCTTGTTAGGTTTGCCGTGTGTGTGTGGCACACGGTCACTTTAGTAAGCACCTGAGGCTTGAGCCGACACTTGCAATTTGAACCTGCATTTAAACTGGGAATCTGCTGTTTGCTCAAGTTTTTCTGTTTGCCACTCTGTCTTGAGTGCCCTGGACCTAACCTCCAATGCAGCTGGGCAAACAAGGCTACGCACTTTCCCAGGCATTTAAACTGGGAATCTGTTTGCTCAAGTTTTTTGTTTGCCACTCTTTTTGAGTGCCCTAGACCTAACCTCCAGTGCAGCTGGGCAAACAAGATTACGCACTTTCCCAGGCATTTAAACTGGGAATCTGCTGTTTGCTCAAGTTTTTTGTTTGACACTCTGTTTGAGTGCCCTGGACCTAACCTCCAATGTAGCTGGGCAAACAAGATTACGCACTTTCCCAGGCATTTAAACTGGGAACCTGCTGTTTGCTCAAGTTTTTTGTTTGCCACTCTGTTTGAGTGCCCTGGACCTAACCTCCAATGCAGCTGGGCAAACAAGGCTACGCACTTTACCATTTTTTTTGTTTTGCACTATCAAGGTAGTCAAGGAGACGTTTGATCAGGGTTGGCCAGAACCACATTTATACGGTGTATATATGTAATTTTGGGCAGGGAAATCACCAAATATACGGTCATATACGGAGTATATGAACGGTTCTTGGCCATCCCTGCTTTTGATGCATGCACCACTGGGGAGTAGATGAGGCTTTTTTATGAACGGTTCTTGGCCATCCCTGCTTTTGATGCATGCACCACTGGGGAGTAGATGAGGCTTTTGCAGTACGCATTTACTGTAGCATGCATTTACTGTAGCATGCAATTGTGTAGTATGCATTTACTGTAGCATGTATTTACTGTAGCATGCAATTGTGTAGTATGCATTTACCGTACTATGCATTTACTGTAGCATGCAGTTGTGTAGTATGCATTTACTGTAGTACGCATTTGCTGTAGCATGCAATTGTGTAGTATGCATTTACCGTAGTATGCAATTACTGTAGCATGCAGTTGTGTAGTATGCAAATACCGTAGCATGCATTTACTGTAGCATGCAATTGTGTCGTATGCATTTACTGTAGCATGTATTTACTGTAGCATGCAATTGTGTAGTATGCATTTACTGTAGTATGCATTTACTGTAGTACGCATTTACAGGGTGGGCCAGAACCGTATATATACACCGTATATGACCGTATGTTCGGTGATTTCCCTGCTAGAATTACAGTGTATATATATATATATATGGTTCTGGCCAACCCTACACATTTACTGTAGCACAACCTGATGGTCGTGGCTTGAAGATGGCTTGTTGTTCTCAATATTGCGTGTGCCAAATCTTTGCACTCAATTGGCCAGTGAGCCAGCCAGACCTGATTTTCTGGCGAACTGCACACAGGCTTATACACACGTTTGGAAACACAAATGTACGCACTCACTCACTCACATGCACGCACGCGCGCACACACACATCTACATACACACACACACACATACATACACACACACATACACACACAAACACACACAGTTGGGTGCAAATGCTGGAAAAGGAAGGCAAGATTGCCAAGTTCATCCCAGTGGATTTTACAGATGCTGAGACGGTGTTTGAGCGGTGCATGCAGGTAGGTGTGTGCGGGTGGGTGGGTGTGTAAGTGCATGGGTGGGTGGGTGTACGGTTGTGCGTGCGCGCGCATGTGTGCGTGTGTGTGCTCATGTAAACGTGTATGTGCTCATGTAAATGTGTGAAAATATGAATGACTAATGCATTGTTTCCAGGCTAATGTGCTGATGTGTAGGGTTGGCCAGAACCATATATACACGGTGTATATACGGTATTTCTGGCAGGCAAATCGCCAAATATACGGTCATATACGGAGTATATGTACGGTTCTGGCCAACCCTATGTATTATTGTCCGGGGCAAAGCCTTGAAGCTTAGACATCATACCAGACAAGTGTAAAAAGCTGTAGCATGCTAATTTTGTGTGCTCGCGTAATCTGTGTGTGCTCACGTGATCTGTGTGTGCTGTGCTAAGCACAATGTAGCCGCGCTGTAGCATGCTAATGTTGTGTGATCGCATAATCTGTGTGTGCTCGCGTGATCTGTGTGTGCTGTGCTAAGCACAATGTAGCCGCGCTGTAGCATGCTAAATTTGTGTGCTCGCGTAATCTGCGTGTGCTCACGTGATCTGTGTGTGCTGTGCTAAGCACAATGTAGCCGCGCTGTAGCATGCTAAATTTGTGTGCTCGCGTAATCTGCGTGTGCTCACGTAATCTGTGTGTGCTGTGCTAAGCACAATGTAGCCGCACAAGTGCGATGCGTGAGAGCGGTCCGCTGTGCAGAAGGCAATGGCGCAGCTCGGAAGTATGATGCAACGCTTGTGGACGCCTGCTTTGGTTTTATCATTGTGTAGGGCCCGACCGAATTTCAAAATATGGACCCCTTCTGCTGCTGTTATGTGTACGGGCCGATACGCTGCCTGATCTGAGCCTTTCCATAGGAGGTCACTCATGCACGTCCTGAGGAAGGGGAAACTGAATGGGTGCCCTCCTGTTGCGAGCTGTTTTGGTTTGGTCTACATGTCTGTGTGCTTGTAGGATGTCGAGTGTGGAGATCACGAGATAAGGGAGCAGGATGCCGTGACGACCATTTTTGGGCCGTTTTGGTTTGGTCTTTATTGCCTCCCCTGTGTTTGTAGGGCATCTAGCGTGCTATCCATGAGATGGGGGAGTTGGGCAGCGTGATAACCTTTTACGAGCTGCTTTAGTTCACTCCACACGCCTCTCCTTTGTGTTTGTAGGGCATCAAGCGTGCTATCCGTGAGATGGGGGAGTTGGACGGCGTAACGACCTTTTACGACCTGTGTTAATTCACTCCACACGCCTCTCCTTTGTGTTTGTAGGGCATCAAGCGTGCTATCCATGAGGTGGGGGAGTTGGACGGCGTAACGACCTTTTGCGAGCTGCTTTAATTCACTCCACACGCCTCTCTTTTGTGTTTGTAGGGCATCAAGCGTGCTGTCCATGAGGTGGGGGAGTTGGACGGTGTAACGACCTTTTGCGAACTCGCTGTACCGCTAGCGGTGCGCATCGCAGAGAAGTTAGGCCTCCCACATAACACCCCTGACGCGATTGACTATGCACGCGACAAGGCAAGTGTATGTGCATAACACCCCTGACGCGATTGACTATGCACGCAACAAGGCAAGTGTCTGTGCGTGCGTTCATTTCCTGACGCGATTGACTATGCACGCGACAAGGCAAGTGTATGTGCATAACACCCCTGACGCAATTGACTATGCACACGACAAGGCAAGTGTCTGTGCGTGCGTTTACTTCCTGACGCGATTGACTATGCACGCGACAAGGCAAGTGTATGTGCATAACACCCCTGACGCAATTGACTACGCACGCGACAAGGCAAGTGTCTGTGCGTGCGTTTACTTCTTGACGCGATTGACTATGCACGCAAC
>Ga0307951_1001761_pt1 | contig 13317 bp, 15 predicted proteins | sample OrgLakmetagen374_FD_201842 | JGI IMG/M metagenome (GOLD analysis project Ga0307951, IMG submission 201842) | Saline water microbial communities from Organic Lake, Antarctica - #374 | ecosystem: Environmental > Aquatic > Non-marine Saline and Alkaline > Saline | place: Antarctica: Organic Lake... | reverse complement strand
GTGTGTTTTTTTTGTTTTGTTGGTGTGTGTGTGTGTGTGTGTGTGTGTGTGTGTGTGTGTGTGTGTGTGTGTGTGCGTGTGCCAGTCCAGACAGGACGCATCCAGCGCTTGATCCAATGATCGAAATCTCGACAAGCTATACATGTCAAACAAACACCATTCTGAGGCGCGGAGGGACAACAAGACAAAACGCACGTCAACCGGTGATTTCCCTCCGCTTGGAGCTCCCTTCCTCCCGGCGTGCATGAAATTGGACTCACCATTGCTTCCTTTAAACCACAAAGGAGGTAGGAGCGGAACAACACGTCGGGTCTGTCCAGTCAGCTTCCTTCCCACAGTGGGCTTTTTTACGCTGTCTACAAGCCTAATTAGTTTCTATGTAATTAAATCTGCGCCTGGCAAACATCGATAGCGCAAAAAATAGTCCGACACCCTGACTGAAGTCGCTTTCCAGTTATGAAGGAACAGCGCACCTGCATCAAGAAGAACACCATCTTGCCAGGTCTGCAGCAGAAGAAAGAGGAGGGTAGAGGGGAAAGTCATGACTGATTTGCTTGCACGTGCGTGCGCGATTGTGCTACCACATGAACTGTGGACATGGGGCCATTACCCAATCTTTTTGACAACACCTACAAATGCCATCAGGCAAGGCACATGGGAAAGCATTTCAGCCCCCCACACCATCCTGCTGCACGCAGGGTAAGTCCAGAAGCACTCACATGTAACCTGAAATCCTGTTGATGTCCAGGTGCGAGCGCCCTGTTATCCTGTGTGGCGCAGTGAACGTGGAGAAGCACACAGATTCGAAATCGTGGTGGCTAGAAAACAACTTGCAGCTGTCAGGCACCAGCCTGATCCTCGGTGAATGGACATGCGCACTGTTCACACACTTGCTTCCACCACTCACATGTCGATGAGTTTGATGTAGTGAAGGCTGCGGTCCATGATGGGCTCGTACACCTCCTCGTAATGGTTGATGCGCTTGCGGAAGTCAGTGACCGCCTGTGGGAGAACACAGCGATTTTTGTGTGCCCCACTTGATGTCAGCCATCTACATGCAGGAAGAGGGGCACTCGCTCCTCCACAAAAGCAAGTCTGCATCCAAACAAGACAAGTCAGCCACCTCACCTTCTCCTCATCCATGCCTTTGTAGTCTGGGCTGCGTAGGTGAACAGCAGAGGGAGATAATTAAAGGGAAGCAAATGAGGAAGACAGCAGGCGGAATTGCGAAACATGCATGGCAAGCAGCAAGAAGATGTAGATTGCATGCACAAAGTCCTGCGAAGCGAAAAAAGTAAAAACGCGGCCTGCGCACAAACAAACAGGCTGTACGCGCACAAACAGACAGGCATGACGTGCATGCGGGCGCACCTATATCGCATTTTTGCTTTGTAGTTGATGTTGAGCACTTCCTCGTCTGAGCAGATGCTCTCGATGAAAAGGTATTGCCAACGGCCATGGAATTGGCTCCGCTACAGGTGTTACACAGCAGATGCGTAGGTAAAGCAGTGTTTGTGTGGTTTATGAATTACAGGTTCCTGCGTGAGAGTGTGCGCCCAGGCATTGCCATGATGAAACAAAGCAAAGTCAACGTGTCCCTTTCGTGAGCACGGATGTGCTGTTAGTCGATTGGGCTCGTAACCTGAGGATTCAAAGCCAACGCAAGAATAGACTGACTTAACACAGCTATAAACTAACCTAACTCAGCAAGCACGTGCCTAAAAAAAACTTCATGGAATGGGCGCGCGCACACACACACACACACACACACACACACACACACACACACATACACACACACAGCAATACATCCTCACGTACCAAATACTCTCGACGCTCATTGGTGCTGTTGGTGCCGTCGAGGATGGCCACCTGTCCAATATCTGCGGGGGGAACAACATTGGTAGCAAGGACCTTATAATCAGTCCAAACACTGAGCAAGCAGAAGGCAGGGGCACAGGTTTTGATCCATTAGGTTTAGGAGCAGCTACAGGACAAGCACGCAGTGCAGCTTACATAAGCTCCAAGCAGACGGCAGGTGTTAGCCAGAACCAGTTGTTGGCCTAAATTCCTAACATAAAAGAAGGTTGACTGACATTGAGCGTGCACTCACTGGATTAAGCCACTCTAGCCATCCATGTTGGTGAACAAGTTCACAGAATTTTCATCAAAAAATTTAGGGTTGGTAGAAGCATACGCATATACGGAGCAGGGAAAATACATACGTTTCATACATGGGGTATGTATACAGTTCTGGCCAACCCTAAACAGATTCTAACGTTGAGCGTGCACTCACTTGAGTTCAGCCACTCAATCAGGTCATCCAAAGCAAGCTGCAGCGCTTCCTGCCGAGCGCGTGCACCATCCTGCACAGCCACACCACACATCACACATTGCATACTCAGTGAGCGTACTTGTACCAAAAGGGTGGGCAGCCACGACACGTCGTGTGCAAAGCACAGTTGTGGGCGTGGGTGTACTATGTGAATGTTGAAGTATCTAGACAGCAGGATCAAGTGTGAGATGCACATTTAGGTCTACTTATTCATCAGGATTCCTGCAATCTATATTTAATGAGCACAAATACAAACCGTCCTCCACCAGAATGTTTCATGATGCAGGCAAGCGCTAAATAGATGAGATGGTTTGGCATAGCTCTAGGGTTAAAAGATTGTGTGTGTACACCCTACGGTCAGTGAGTTGCCAACCAGGAATACTGTAGTTGAACTAGGTGCAAAAGGTTTTGGCCAGACCTACATACCTCGTTTTTCTGGTCAAAGAAGGATGCATCTTGCTCGGCTCCACCCTTGTTTTTCCTCCGATAGTTCCCAACTGCAAGCAAAGAAGCAGCAATATGGGTGTTTTCATTTGTATCTGGTTAACATGGTTGCTTTTGAATGAAGCGTATACAAGTAGTTATAAGTTTAAAACACAGAGGCTACTGCACTCCAACAGCATTTTGTGCTGCATACAACCAAAAGCGCTTACGAGCAACGTACCATTGAAGTGCTGCGTGTTATGACCCAGCCAATTCAGGTACCTGCAAGCGAAATCAGATGAGAGAGCTTTAAGGGACTTGTCTGGATGCACGCTCTGGCGTGTCCTTCACACAAGCACTATCCTCATCATGTACCTCAATTGCAGGTCACACTGAAACTGACAGGCCCAGCTACATGTTACACGTTCAATAAAAACCAGTCTGCTCACTTTTCTCTACAAGCATCACCCTGACTGCACACGCGCCCCTAGCTTGGCCTGTCAGCACCTGTCTCGCTCGTCCACCTACTTCCTCTGGAGCCTAGCACGGAGGGGCAGTTGCATGAGCACAAACATTTTTGCTCCTCAATTATCTATTACGCTCTTGCACTCCTGCACGCACCTCTTCAGCTTGTTACACAAAAAAGTTTTTCCCCGCCCTGGCAAGCCCACCATGATAATGACAAGCTTGTTTTTCTGCGGCATGATGGTGAATTAATGGGCAAAAGAGATCGTTTTCAGGGGGCCGTGCAACGTAGGGTGAACCATCCTGTGCCTGTGAGGTGATCAGACGGAACTTTCAGGGTGCAGGGTCTGAAGACCCCCTGTCTGCATACTACCGTACACCATACTACCGCACACCATTTACAAGAATAACTTCACACCTGAACTCCCAGCCGTGCGAGTTGGGTGTACTCAGGCAAGTCTCTGGAGCAGAAGCGCTCCATGTCAGCCTTTGCATCATCGCCAGTCTTGCCTTTTGCCTGTTCCTGCTTTTCAAGTGCAGCAAGTGTTCAGCTGTGAGCTTATTGTTTGCGATGGGTACAGTCAGGGTCATTGATAATTGAGCTTACACTCCAGCCTGTGATTTTAGCAAATGTGCAAGACCTGATTGAAAGCAGATATTTAAGCAAGCAGACTTGTCCTGTGTCCTACCTGCTGGGAGGGGGGGGGCCTGGGAAGGAGGGTCACATCCTTGAAATTGACTGCGGTAGGAAGCAAGCTGCGTGTTCATTTTTGAGCCTCTTTTGGGGCTAGTGCACTCCCATCCTATCACACAGCGCACGCTACACAGAGCACGCTACTTAGAAGTAAATTGTCCCTCTTTGTGTGCACGCTCAGTTGCTGACAAGCTGCGAGGCAATTACTTACCGCTAGGTGCCAGCAGCTTAAACAGCCTGTGACAGGAATTAGGGGCAGGTGGAAACAGTGATTTCGATGGTTATATATGGTTATGACAAAAATGGGGAGGAGCGCTGTCTGCATTGCAACGGTGAATGCAAGCATGCGTTCACGATTGTAACTTGTTAACGGCATGTGACATGTGCTTACTGTTTTGAGGCGGTAGACGCCTTTCCTGCGGGCAAGGTTGAGCGAAGGAAGCCCTGGTTGTAAGATCCTGGGCTGCCGCTTGTTGATGGGCTGCCACTCGCAGACAGGCCCTGAACCAGCACATTTTGAGAATCTACCCCCCCCGATTGGGTATCCTCGCCTGATTCCCCAGAGTTGCGTGTCGTGCGAACGGGGCGTGCAAAGAAGTCCCACATGATGGATGTAAGAGAGAAGAGCGGCTTGAGAACCTGCATGCATGTATTTATCTTGGTTTTAGTGTTTAAGTGTTGGGAGCAAGGGACCCCATGAAGCTTGCATGTGCGTCGTTTCGGAGGCTCGTGCTGTGAACCCTATAAAGGTGTAGGAGTTGAAGCTGCTCACGTTGCAATGCAGGATAGTAACTAAGAGTTGAAAGTGAGCACCAATCCATTACCAAAAAGTAAGGCAGGAGGGACTTCTCTCCCCTGTGTGCTCTCTACTGACACATACGCTTGTGCAGGGCTTCAACGAATCATAGGAACAACCCGAGCTAGTCAACCTGGCGAGCCTGTCTAGTCTTATTTGCGAAGATATCCGTGCCACTCGAGTTAACAAATAATAACAAATAAACTAGGTAATGAGGTTTAGTTAGTTTTGGCAGGTTTTTGACTCTGCATGCGTGGGAGGGGCTTGCAAAGGGGAAAATGGGCTTGTCCAGCAGGACTTCTGGAGAAGAGAGACTACAAATGGGGGAATATATGGGGTAAAATTGATCAAAAGAAAAACAGAAAAACAATACCATGCAGATTTCTTCTCGTTATTTGTTATTTTCAGTTATTGGTCCCCAATCAGCTTTCGGCTCTCCCCAGAATCGGACATTATAAAGAAGCACCAGAATCATTGTTGGGAGAGGTTTTCACTGCCTGCGTAGTTTTCTATTATCTTGGAAGGGTGATTTTCAATTTGGAACAATTCAAATATCTCATCTTTTTTTGTGTGTTCGACTAGTAGTAGTTCTGTACATAGAACAGACGCTGAATTATTGACTGTAGTTAACAATTCGGAACCAGTTCAGAAACACTTTTTTTGTTTCGACGCCATGAAACACATTTGGAACTGGCTGGCTGGTGGTTCAGATTGTCACACGCCCTAGCCGCAACGCATTGATAACTGTCACAGCTTTGAGTGTGGCATGTCATTGATTGAAATTGTATAGATCCAGGATGAACGTGTTTCATGAAGCCCAGTGTGTTAAAAGAATGTGTGTGAATTTGTGTGAGATCTATGACTGGATCAACAGTGTTCCAGCCTGCATTCCTGGAGCTTTTCTGTTGCCCTTGTTCTATAAAGAAAGTGTTGTGTGAGTAAATTTTCAGTGTGTTGAGTCTACAACTGTCTGAAATTTGTGTGAATCTCTCTATTCTGTGTGCACATTAAGCTAACCAGCGCTTGAGTAGAATGCGACAATAAACACCGTAAAAACACCGGCCCACATCATGATAATATGATATTACAAAAACAGTTATTCTCGTTATCTTATCGAGCAAGCCTGTTTACGCCTATCAAGGAAAATGACACAGCACGTAGAAAACGTCCTGTTGAGGCTGAACGCTTTGTTGAGGCTAAGGTTTTCACGGTCCGTCAGCTGGCGGCACCACTCCATCAGTAATAGCTCTTCCTGGGATTGCCCACTGCGTGCGCATGTCAATGTGTACAAGGCATTTCCCTTTGCAATGAAGTGCCCGTGACAGACAAGCAATTGGATAGATTGCATGACATATTGTGGACAGGCTGGCCAAAACCACACGCATATATGGTGTCACACGGTATTTTGCTTCTGCACACATGTCACCAGATCCACATGAAGTATTCTATGACTGACTTAGTATCGGTGGTGGAAGTTTCCTAAGTGCTGGCACATCTGTTCTCCTTCCCTTAATCACGCTGGATTTTTTCACTACCAGCGTAGTCTTACGTTTCTTTTCTGTTCACACAGGATTTGTTCAATTTGAACAAATCCTCTTGCAGCTTACATGCACACCTGACCCTAGCTTATGCACACAAAATACATGGCAGGGCTTACGTGGGTTCGGGCGGTGCTTGTAGCCCAGCATCATGCGCTTGCGGTACGATTCAAAAGGATCATCACCGGCCTCCTCTGTGCTGCCGCCTGCACCAAGGCCGGACTTTTCTTGGTTCATTGCCCCGGCCTGTGGGAGTGGTTTCATAAGGATAGCTGCCTTGGTACGGTGTGTGCATTGGTAACGGTGTGTGCGGAATGTGCTTTGTAGAGCACAAGTTGAGTAAGCAGAAATATTCCAAAAATAATCAGAGGGAGAGTCCACCAAGAGGGTGGTGCCAAGGTACAAGGGCCGCAAGTAAAAGCAAGCCTTCACAACGACTGATCCAAACGCCGTTGGGTGCTCATGACCAATTGTTGCAATTGGGAGGGGCCTCTGATCTCACATGGCCTCACTGCCTTATGTGCTTGTGTGCAAAGAGAGTTTCAAGTGCTAAAATTAGTAAAAGCACAGGTTTGCAGGGTGTCAGGGGAAAAGTCTTTATCCCTACCGTGACAGGGGTTGTGATGGCAGAGGCAGCCTGTGTAGCTCCAAGGCCCTGGCCCTCCTTCCAGCCCATCTTTGACAGCATCTTGTGCCCGATGTTGCTGGCTCCTGCAATTGCTCAACAGTATGCCGTACGCTTGTTATACTTTCAGGTGAGTACTGCTGCAATTCTGTGCTGTTGTGACCACAATTATTTGTTTGTTATATGGTGGCATGCGACACACGAGAACTGAAGATGGCATTGGGGTACACAAAGTGATGGGGACAAATAAAATTCCTCCAATAGAAAGCAATCTGCATATACACTGTGCATTGCATGCAAGAGTCGCTTGCACATACGCGTTGCACCGCAGCAACAAAAAAACAACAAGTGCAAAATGCTTGCATGCATTTTTGAAGATGGTTGACGCCCACATCTGATGGACTAACAGCAGAAGTGCACACGAAAGTGGTTCCAAAAGCTAGGAGTCTTCATAGGAGTCTGTATAGGAGTCTACATGCCATACCGTTCTTATGTCACCGCGTACTGCGAACGTTTTTCACCCCCTTGCAGTGTGTCGCGAGTCGCGAGTGCATGAAATAACTAAGTAACTATAATACAACGGCCTCGCAAAGCTTGTATTGGGCAAATAATCACATTTGTGAGCATGAACGGGAAGGGGCCTGGAAGGTCCCTGAGGGGCACAAACAGCTTGTTGTGGGCGTTATTCAATCCCAGTAGCCGGACAGTGAGAAGGCGGGTTGGAAAGGACAGGGCAGCAGAGCGGGATGCAGCAGCAGCAGTGCAAAGAAGAGGCCACCTGAAGGCCTAGGCTGACCTCAGGCATTAGTAGCAGAGGGGTTCTATGGGGAGGAGCAGCAGTGTAAGCGGGTGCCGTCCTTGAATGCACATGTACATGTGCGTGCACGCATGCATACGTGCGTGCATATGCATGCACATGAGTGTGCATACATGCACACATGCGCATCCCTGTGCATGCATATGTATGTACACGTGCACCACACGCATACAAATGAGCGCAAACAAGCATGCTCACACGTGTGCACGTGCAGCTCAGAGAGCCATAAGGCCCTCGCATAGGCTCGCATTGTGCTTACCGTACATAAGGTATATCACCGCCCCTAATTATTGTTTTTGGGCGGTGACATATTTCTCGTGAAACGGTGATAAAATATATATTTAATTTAGGGGGAGCGGTTCAGGTTTTTAGGGGGGCGGTAGCGAAAAATAATTATTGTTCAAAGAGACGAGCGGAGTGGATCCCCCCCCCCCGCTCCGCCTGCCCCTTCCCCCCCAGGCCCCGCCCGCCTGCAGCAAGAGCGGACCGGGCTGAGGGGCGAAGGCGCAGGAACAAATGGCAGCCATGTACAACTCGCAAACCCTGGATTGTACAGTTGGCATTGCATTGGCACTGCATTCTGTGGTTATGCAACAAATGAAGCTGACAGGGATGCAAGCATGTTCTCATGCAGCAGCAATGCAGCAGAAATGCACAGGCGCACACTCGCACACACACACACGCACACACATGCACAGGCACAGGTGCACACACACACGCATAGGTGCACACACGCACAGACACACATGCACAGGCGCACACATGCACAGGCACACACATGCACAGGCGCACACACGCACCCACCCACCCACACACCCATACAGCCACACACCCACACACACCCACACACACTCTCTCTCTCTCTAGCACCCTTGCACACATATACACACATATACACACGCACGCTCTAGCTATAGCACCCAAGTAGCACGCTAAGCTAGCACACACATGCAGCAGCAGTAGCAGCAGCAGCAGCAGCAGCAGCAGCAGCAGCAGCAGCAGCAGTGACAGCAACAGAAGCAAGAGCGGCAGTGGAAGTGGCTTCCATTTCCTCCTTGAGTTTGTGGGAGGTGAAGGTGGCCACACACAAACACCCAAGGCTCCAAAAGCCCCTTTATGAGAGAGTGGTTGCTGAATGTTTCTGTAAATTACATAATTATAGGGGGGGGTGTTCTGTAAAAATAAATTCTACAGGGGGGGGTGAGTACATGTACGTATGGTAATAATAAAGTAATAAAGTGTTGCCCCCTCGCATTGCTCGCATTGAGGATTATTCAAATCGCGCATTCGTTACGATGCTGGACGGTAGTCAGAACCGGAGCATTGGAGCAACACTTTAAAGTTGGTGTGCAATTGTAAGATAATTGTTGTTAAGGAAGGAGGGGTCAGCAGCCCCTTGTGAACAAGGCACATAAAGTTTGCCAAGATCGTGGCTAATACGACCAAGTACCAACTCACCAATCGCATTCTTCTTCTCCAACGCTTCTGCAGCAGCTTTGTCTCCCGACTTGGCAGCAAGCTTGGCTAGTTCCTCTGGAGGAATGAAGTCCTGATATTCAAGCAGGTCCGAGAGTGGAATGGTGAGCACGAGTCGCAGCAGCCAGTTGCATACCCCAAAGGGGGAAGGGTTAGTCACTGGATCAATCTCAGGACCAATTAAATATAAGAAGCTTTGAGCTGCACCAAGACGCCAACTCTTAGCATCGTGCATTTTCCAAGAACAAAGTGCATTCTGCACCAAGCTTTTCGTGACGCTCCCTTGTAAGTTTGCACACCACACACACAAACACACACACACACACACACACACACACATACACACACAACATGCATGAATGCCCATTGGATATGTGACTCGCAACTTACATAAAGTCACACGCATATTCGCAAGCGCACATGCACGAGCATTACACACAGGGACACACACACAGGCACAGATACACACACATTCACAATTCACACTTACAGGCACAAACACAGGGACACACACAGGCACAGATACACACATTCACAATTCACACACCTGCATATGGTGGCCTCGCCCTCCGTCCTGCTTGTACACCGCAGTGACCCTGCGTCGGTCAAACGAGGTCTCATTCAGGAGGGCAGCTTCAGGCCTGGCACGCTGCCTCTCCTCTTCCAGCTCTTCTTCATTCAACTGCACACACAAATGCAAACACGTGCTGCCTCAAGGCATTCAGGCAGATTACGTGTTTGCATGCTTTCCACCTCCTCTTTTTCTGCCTTGATCTCAATTGTGTGCGCAGTAGTATACACACGACTGCAATCACATGCCAAGGGTACCATAAAGAATGGAGAGCATACTTCAGTATGTTTGATTTCACCACCTCTCCTCCTACCCCTCCCGCGCTTCCTTATCATAGGATAGCGCACTCAAATGCCACACATTTTGCTCTTAAGGAGCGGAAGGCCCGGCTAGAAGAACAGCCCAGATACGTGCTGCTGCCAGGAATTGAAGGTTCTTGGTAATTTAAGCAAGGACAGGTGGCATATTATACACTATCGCACACCTTGGACAGCCTGTCTTTCTTTGCAGCCAGCTTCATGAAGGCGTCCATGGCGGCCACAGAGTCTCCTGCTGCCTGGCAGCCACGCGCCATTTCTGCCTCAACCTGCACGACATCAGGCGAGGAAAAAAGTTTCAAAATAAAGTCAGTGCCATGTGGCACGTAGCTCATGTGCAGCGACATGCTCAGGACCTCCCCTTCCATTCCTCCCGGATGTTACCATGCTTCGAACGAACAAACCTTGTTTATGGAGGTCCTAGCAGAGAGCAGAGCAAAAGCAAAAGCATGCAGCCTTTGCAACCGATGGGCGCACAGCACCCTGACATGCATCGTACCCTGCACACCTCCAGAGTGCCAGTAACACCCCACAGCTCGATCAAAACTCACAAGGAGATCCTGTAAGGAGTCACAGCTCACCTCCCGAATCTCCATAAAGTAGGACCCCTTTGAGCGCATCTCTTCACGCTCTCGCTCCCTTGTGCTGAGCCTACCCCGCCCTCGATCTTGTGAGTCACGGTCGCGATCACGGCTGCTGCCATCCCTGGATGGTGTGTATAGCAGGATGTTAAGCAGGAAGGTTTTGAACTTTGGTGCGTATAGCAGGATTTCAAGCAGGGGGGCTTTAAACTTAGAGTGTGTATATGTGTATATACATGGTCCTGGCCAGTCCGAATTAGACAGCATCGCAGAGTAATGTCAATGATAAGCTTTAAAAACAGGGCAAGGTTTGATGTATGAGTGTGAAAAAACACAACACACAAGCACGCACACGCAAGCACATGCACATGGCAGCACATATACACGTACCAGCGCACACACAAATACAAATGCACGCATGCATGCATGTACACACGCACCTGTCCCCCCTGCTACTGCCTCGGTCACGGCACTCCTGTAAGTCCCTCTCCCTCTCCCTGTCATGATGGCTGCCTGCAATGTGTGTGTGCCAGTGTTTTTTTAGTCAGTATACCATATCAATCAATATGACAACATGCGTGTCCAACTCTTGGAATCGAGATGAAATTAAGCTTTTGGGGGTGTCAAGGAACCCCTGTGTATAACAGTTCTGTGGCCCTTGGATCATTGAGAGATCATTGAAAGGATTTCTTCGAGAGGATCACACCATAAATACCAGAAAATTACCAGACACGTTTAATTATCATGTTCAAATGAGCGGAAAATGCCCACCAAAAAAGGCCAGGTTTGGGGAGTGGATTAAGATAGTTTAGTTGGTGATGGTGATGGTGACAGGGTTGAGGATGAGCGCATGTTCAGCACCCTCAAGTATATCCGCAACTCACAGCGCAACAGGCTACAAGCACAGCACTTGACGTGCCGCAATCAAAGTTTAGAAGCTCAGCCTTTCGCGTGGAGGATGTCCCATACCCAGAGGCCATTTTAGAGTGGTCCAGCGCAGAGAAACGCTGAGAAATTGTTTAGACTAAAGACTCAGTCAGAAGAACAACTTTAGAGACAGCTCCTTGCCTCCTTACCCAACCTTATTGAGTTGACGCAATACTATTGATCTTACAATTCACTTAAATACACCATTCACTGGAGCCGTCGCCATACTGCTGCCTCCCGACGGGCTGGGGCAGCAAAATAAAATCGATATGAGAACTTAATTTCTCGAATTCCCAGGTTGGGGGTGACATGAAATCAAGGTTTTCCCAAATCCTTTAAAAACACTGGTGTGTGTGTGCGCGTGTGTGAGTGTACATGCGTATGTGCACACATAGCACACATACACGTATGCTATGTGTATGTGTGTAAGTGTAAAGAATGCCTGCTTGTGATTGCGTGCGTTTTTTGTCAAATTGTTTGAACAAATGAGTTTATGTAAAGTGAAGTAATGCAAGGTGCAATTAGCCATGCAAAGTTTGCTGCCCTTAAATGAATGTGCTGTGCTCCTTGCCTGCGTGCTGCTGGTGATGACCACTTCCTCCTGCAGGCAATGATGGCTGGTACGGCATTTGTTGCTGCAGCGGCGGCTGCCTGTTAGTTTAGGCATAAGAGTGGTGAAGGAAATTTGCAGCAGATAAGGCGCTAGCCGATGCCAGGTCACTTCCCTGCTACTTCATACAGCGTGTTGTTATTCATACAGCGTGTTGTTATTAAAAAGTCGTGTGCGTTTCATTTGTTCATTTGCAAACTCTGAAGCTGGCAAACAGACGAGAAACGCAGTACTTGTATGTGGCAAGTTGCTGTCAAGCTCAAGGAGCCCGCAAAAAAGCACACTGCAGATTTCAAGATCCAAAGAAACTTGCAACGGCAGTGAGTACGATCCAGCAAGCGTAGGGAGAGCAGTGTATACCAGCAACACTTACTGAGGCTGTGTTTGTGGTGTCGGCTGCGGGAGCCAAGGGGCAGGTGAAGCAGCTGCAGCAGCAGCAGCAGCGTGCATGTGTGCATGGCCATAGGCTTGAGGCAGTGGAGGCGGTGCGCCTGCTGCTGTGGCAGGGTGTGCGTAAGCTCCATAGCCTGGAGGTGTCCCAGGAAATAACAAGGGCAGGGGTTGGCCAGACAGGCATATTTGTTTGTTTGCCACACAAAATGCTTATCTGCCTGCATGCCTATGCAATCGTATGGCCAAACTGACCAATGACAAGTAAACAGGGTTGGAACTTTTTCCAGGAGCGCATGCATGCACACACACACAGTTTAGCAAGAGGCAAAAGGTTGTTGGTTGGCCCCTGGTTCACCAGGGTACCTTTATGAGGCAAGTCAGGAACGCAGATGTGCCGTTCGACATGTTATTGACATTAACACATCCAGCCTGGGACTCTTTATATTGAACATCCTATATCCTCTGTGAGAAGGCCACTGCGTGAACAGCAAAAGGCAAGGCCCAGATGCTGGTCGCTGCCGTTGCACACAGATGGCTGACCTGAGCTGTCAGCACAATTTCCCATAACATCGGTACCTGATACCTGACAAGTCCCTCCAGCAACAAAAAACAAGCCTGTACACGCGCGCACACACACACACACTCGCACGCACGCACATGTACCAACACACACATTCACACTTCACATACATCCACATGCACACTACCTGGGGGGGCTGCCGGCTGTTGATAGGGGTGGGGAGGGGCAG
>Ga0307951_1001756_pt1 | contig 13341 bp, 12 predicted proteins | sample OrgLakmetagen374_FD_201842 | JGI IMG/M metagenome (GOLD analysis project Ga0307951, IMG submission 201842) | Saline water microbial communities from Organic Lake, Antarctica - #374 | ecosystem: Environmental > Aquatic > Non-marine Saline and Alkaline > Saline | place: Antarctica: Organic Lake... | reverse complement strand
CCCCGCCCCCAGCAGCCCACCGCGCGCCACCAGCAGCCCCCCCGGCAGGAGCAGCAGCAGCGGCAGGCCTGGCAGCAGCAGCAACAGCAGCAGCAGCACCAGTGGCCCCGAAGGGACGAAATTCAGCGACCCGTCACAAGCTTCTTTAAGGCACCAGCGACAGCGAATCGAACCAGATTTCAAAGACTTACATGTGTTAACCAGAACAGGGTGGTGCGCCCTTGCTGAAAATTTTATTATCTTTTTGGGGGGTGCGTGGTTGTGCGGGGTCGCCAACAATATTTAATTTTGGGGTGCGTTATGTGCGGGGTTGGCCATAATTAAATATTTTTTGGGGGGTGCGGATTGAATCCAGGGTTGTACGGTATGCTTAAAAATACCACAGGCAAGTCACCCCGCATGGCAAAAAACAATGTACCCCCCCCCCTACGTACTAAGAATACCTCATATCCTTTTCAAAATCTCAATGTTTCTCTCTCATTGTGTTTGTCGGCAGATGGCACCAAGGCACCTGTCAAGGTTCCTCAAGGATGTCTTTTAGTACAAGCTGGGCAGCAGCTCGAGGCTTTGACAGGGGGCTACGTCAAGGCAGGCATGCACGAGGTGCGCTTGTTGTGTGTTAGGGTTTAGTGTGTGCAACAGTGCATCGGTTTAGGTATGTGTGTGTGAATGTGAGTGTGTGAGTGTAAGCGTGCACGTGTGAGTTTGAGTGTGTGTGCACAAATGTGTGTTAAAAAAGGTTCACCCACTGCTATTGTAAGACTCTGGCATTAAAAACAGTACTCGATGCCTGCAACAAGTATATATGTGGTGATATGTGGTGTAAACCAATAGAGATACATGTATATATGAGTGTGTGAGACAAATCTTGTGCTTTTGCAAGCGTTTGTTGTGCATTAAGCACGCATCAGCTAAAACTCAGATTAAAAGTGTCAGTTGTGTTACTACAGGGCAAATGCTCGAATGCTGCACATACATATTATATTCTTACATTTGAGCGGCTTGGATATGTCTCAATCATGGCAATACCCAGAGGCTGACTGCATTATTTCACAACTTTGATTGCTGTATGACGATACAAAAACAGTAAAGATTAAAGCAATGTAAAAGGGGTTACAAACTAGCTACATCGACAGAAAAAGTACACTTGGGTACTTTACTTTTCTCAGCATGATGTGCCTGACTTCTTTGCTTAGTCTTGCTTGTACAATTACAAGTCCCGTCCAAAATGGATAAGCAGGTCCCTATGCATGCAGCAATTCCAGCAGGAAGTGTTTTAAATGTAATGCCACACTGTTTGCATACAAATAGACACGGCATCAAGGGTATGACCACACTGTGTATACAGGCAAGCATTAAGTGTGACCACACAGTGTTCATTTGTACAGACGTGTCATAAACTGTACGACCAGATGGTGTATACATATATGTATATATATACATACACACACGGTGTGTACGTTTGTATGGTTCAGCCCTGCACGTCTGCGCTTTGCTCGCACGTACATGTAGTGGTCACCTGTGGTAGTGGTCACACTGTGATTTGCTCACACACAGTTGCTGGTCACACACACCACACCAGTGGTCACACAGGTAGTGGTCAAGCACACATTTGTAGTCACACACACATTTGTAGTCACACACACATACGCACACACGCCAGTGGTCACACGCGCACACATACACACACACACACACATACACATACACATACACACAGGTTGTAGTCACCCCTCAAACCCAAGCAGCCCTGGCGGATGCCAAAGCCCATGGCCGCAGCACGTGGCGCGTGTCATCCACACTCTTTGTACACCTAGCGTCAGACGCAATCTTTGAGCCACTCGGCCATTTTGCGCACTCCCAGCCAGAGGCTCTGGCACGGTACCCTCCACGGCCTGCTGGTGCCCAGGTGTGGTTCCTCGTTGTGTGTTGTAAGTTGTAAGTGGGTGAATGGCAAGATTGTGTGCACGCACGCTTACAGCCAGAGGCTCTGGCACGGTTCCCTCCACGGCCTGCTGGTGCCCAGGTGTGGTTCCTCGTTGTGTATTGTAAGTGGGTGAATGGCAAGAATGTGTGCACGCTTACAGCCAGAGGCTCTGGCACGGTTCCCTCCACGGCCTGCTGGTGCCCAGGTGTGGTTCCTCGTTGTGTATTGTAAGTGGGTGAATGGCAAGAATGTGTGGTATTATGATCAGTGTTGTGCACATACGGCGTCATTCAAAAATGGCACCGTAAATAACGATCGTAAATAACAGCGTTACCGTCACTAAACTCTGACGATTGACGGCGTAATTTACTATTTTCACCGTCAATTTGACATAAATTACGCCGTCAGCGTCATTTACCATTGACGCCGTCAAGCGTCAGGTGCACAACACTGATTATGATGGTTATGGCATTGTTATGGTCATCGTACCCTTATCGCTGTCAACTGGGCTTCCAATTTGTTGGTGTCAGACCTATCATGTCTTTTCATGTTTGGCAATGTATTTTATTAGGAGCAGGTCTATGGCCTTGCCTGCAACCTTTTGAACCCCACTGACAACCCTGTTTTTTGCGTTGGAGTTTGACAACACCCAGCACAAAACGGATCTTTGGCCTTTGTTATTGCAGGTGCAGCAGGAACTTGAGGCCATAAGTCTCAAATCAGCCAAGAGACGCGAAAGCATGGGAGCTGGGGTGCAAGGAAGACCTAATCAACAGCAGGATCAGCAATGCCCAGCACCATCGCAGCAGCAGCAGCAACAGGAGCAGCAGCAACAGCCTTGCAGCACAGGTGTGCCATAAAATACTCTAAGGACTTGCTATTTTAATGCTGCGCATTTAATGTCCTAAGAATCCTGGTGACTATGTCTCTTTTCATCCAGCAATACTCACCAGGTTCATCATTGCTTGCATGGACTATTCCCCTGCACCTTGCCGTACCTCAATGTCCTCTGACTATAAACTGTGGTGTGAGTGCACGTTTGAAGGTTGTAAACCTGTGAACCTGTAGTTTGTTCATGGAGTGACAGAGATATTGGTGAGGTGTATCTTGACAGCTTGTTTGTGAGTCCAGTCCCTTCGTCAAGCTTTCCTCCTCTTTTTACGATGTAGGGAGCACAGAAGGAGCCGGGAAAGAAAACGTAGATGGCAGCCTGTCTGCAAAGCTAGCAGTGCCAGCAGCAGGGGCTGATGGGAAGGCTGCACTTTGTAATGCGGAGGAGGTTGAAGCTAAAGATTTAGCTGCTGCTCACAAGGAAGATGGGGGAGGGCTTTCAGAGCATCAGGAGCAGCGCAAGAAGCAGAAGCAGTGACGTATCCCGCCTGCCGCGCCATCGTTTGCACTATTACATCAGTGTGTACTGTGTACGAGCAAGTGTGTGCGCTTGGCATGTTCATCGCCAGATGTGTGTTTGGCATGTTCATCGCCAAATGTGCGCTTGGCTTGTTTACGCCAAATGTGCACTTGGCATTTTTATCGCCAAATGTGCGCATTTCATCGCCAAACTTGTGCAAGTTCATCGCCAGATGTGCGCTCTTGTGGTTGGCTTGTGGCTATTTAAGAATCCCTGCTCAGGTTTGACAGGTGCCTGTGAAGACTTGAGTTCAAGACGGTTTATTGCCTAAGGCTCCTATTTTGGAGGTGCTGCTGGCAAATCAGTGTGCTGTCTCTTACAAAGTTTACAGATAAAGCCATCAGTCAAAACGGGCGACTGCTAGGCTGCGTGGACTGTCACACTGAGGATGTCAAGAATGAGGGAGGCAAATACTATTTTAACTTAACTCATGTGTTGAGGAGCAGCACATGCACAACAAGAGGGTCTGGCACAGTGAGGCTAGTAGTGAAGCAGCCGCAGAAGCAGCCAATTAAAATTGTGTATAAAGAGCCAACACCTCGTTAGACAGCAAAGCACAATTAGAACCAACAACTTGTGTAATTGAAGCAGAGTATCTTGACTCTTAATATCTGTATTGGAACCAACAGCACCTTGCAGCACCATTCAGCCAAGCTGTAGTGATGTTTGTTCTTAACATTTTTCACAGGGGAAAGCATGTTCAGGTGTTGCGCTCGCTCAGGCAAGCGTCAACATGAATGAAACCTCTCGAGTATGCACACACCACGTCCTCTGTTCTGAGAGCCATCCATCCAATTATTGAGCGTTTAAGCACTAGCGGCATCTCAGGTGTGAAGAAGCCTCTTCGCGGTTCGTTGTAGAGTACGCACCCCTTCTCTCGTTGTGCTTGAATGGGCCACTGCTTGCATCCCTGTTCTCTTGCAGTGTGTGACTGGGAGGGCACTGCGTGTGTGATTGCCCAGGACGTCGTCAGTAGTGATTTTCATGTTAGATTTAGGTCTAATCCAGGACATCCAGTTGTAGAGAACAGCAGAGAAGCTGAGCGAGCATTCATGAAGTTGTGGCCACTTCCGTTGTAAATCGCGGGAGTGCAGAGCAGCTGACCTAGGCTCGGTCGGCAATCCTGCCTGAAATCATGCAATGTCAGGCTCTGTTGTGGGCTACATTTTTCTTCAATCTTTCTTTCAGAGAGCTGTCTCTAACTCTTCTCTTTCTTAGCAGAACACAGACGTACAACAAGTGCACAGGAAAAGGGGGAAAACCATGCTGATTAAGGGAACGAGTGCTAGGTGTTAGCACCTTAGATAGAAATAACCACCATGTCATGCTAAATCAGTGGCATGGACGAATCGTGTGATTTCCCCTGGATTTATGATGTGAGCAACGGTTATTTGATTGCTTCGCCAGTTTAGATGGTCATCTTGTAACAAACTCGCTCTCTTTCCTCAGACTGCAAGTCTAATTACTACCATCTCCTCGTGGCGTTGCTTCCTTCTCGCGTGGAGAGGGAGGAGACGTTAAACACACCTTTCTGAGCAACGCCCCGAGGAGATGGTAGTACTATGCGAGCTGCGCATGAGGTACAGAGACCGTTTTGAAGGAATGTTTAAGACTCTGCGTGCGTTTGCTCCTTTGAGCTCTGAGTTTTATCCTTTCTTGGCTTGTCATCACAGTATCACTGATTTTGAGATCAATGCATTCCTGAATCAAGACTCATACAGACTTCTCAAGTTTGTGTCAGATTTAGTTTCAATTTTCGACACTGGTTGATTTTGTTTCACCAGCCAATTGCCATCAGCCAGAGTCTCGGGCTGTAGGCCATCCTTGTAACCCTTGTAACCCTTTTGCCGGACCATTTCCAATAAAATTCATTTCTAGATCTGAAAGAGCTTCCCAGTATGCTTCGGGGAGAGGAGAATGGATGAAAAAAGAAAAAACTACGCAGGCAGTTGAAACCACTGCCAGGAGCCACTTTGGTACGGGGTACTGCAAGCTCCTTTTCTGTAGAGGAGAGGAAAAAGAGAAAGAATGCAGATGGTGTAAAAACTACCGGTATGAATTAGAAGGATGTTGTTATGTGTTCTGCCTCACCCTATGGATGCAGAGAAACACAACATCCCACCTGATTAATAAATATGGGAAAGGCTTTTCAGTGGGAATCGGATGGTTGGGAAGCAAAAGCATCCATCAGAAGTATTTCCCAGACATTTTGGGGGGTAATGTTCAGTGTCTCGTCTCATCTGTATGATTTTGGCAACTTCGAGGCTGTGGAGTGGGTTCCTTGTGTGGCTGCTGTAAATGGTGCCTGTTGCTCCTAGTAGGATTGTGTGAAGGCTTTTACAGTGTCCAAGTAAGCGAGGCATTAGCAGCTTATGTTGTTCTCATGCCTTTTCTGCTTGTTGGATAGGGGAAGTATCTACACAGTACCCAATTCAAATTGTGTATATCGCGTTTAATTGTTGTATGTCTCTTGGTTTTATAGACAGGGGGTATGGATTGGCAGCGCCATGTTCTAGATTATCACGGGCAATTCTTCTTGCATTATTGGCAGGCCTAGTTTGATACGCGGCTGTTGGGTTTTGTCTGGGGCGTTGTTGCTGGGTTGGAGTAACTATGATTGCATCTGGCTTGCTAAATTTCCGCTGCTGTTGTGCATTGAGATTGCAAGGTAAGAGCCAGGTTGGAATCAATCCTATCTGTGTCTCTTCTGATGGGCGCATGATACCTTGTTGTACCATTGTTGCACGACTCCCTACGTCTGCTTGTTGTAGCAGGAATGCACCCTGTGTACATCGTTGGATTGCTTTGAGAATCATTTTTCTAGCAGCGTCGTGCCTTTTCATAATCATTTTATTTATAACGGGATGGATGACTGCAGCCTGACAGCATGTGGTAGGTGCCGTCTAGCTTTTGGCAGATGGGGCGGATTGGTGGGCCTTCTATATAGTTGCACTCAGCGGCACGCTTTTGGTTGTACCTAAATGAAATCTGTGCAGAGCATGACTTTTCTTTTTTCCAGAAGTGACACGCCCTTAATAACAATCTTGCACCACAATACACAGACGTCACTTCCAAACGCACTTCAAGTTGGGATATGACATATCATTGCCATATAGAATATTAAAGGCAAACAATGCATCAATGCCCACACTAGCAAGGTTGTTTGGCTGATCGGCTGTTGACTGGTCTTGGCCAGTCAAAAATAAATCCATAAGCTCAAAAAGAAAGGGAAATAGTCTGGTGTTCTGATGCGGAAGGAAATCAGTGTCTTGCTGAGAAAGGTGACTAGTTTTCTGCTGAGAAAGGAACACGCCTGTTCAGACACTGCTCGCATCTCTCTGCACAAAGGTGTCTTTTGCTCCACCACCCCCTCACTGAAGAGCGGGGAGCGTGGAGAAATGTGAGGGAATGTCACTTTCTACTGTTTGCCTGTGATTTGTGTCAGCACGCGCCTGCACAGGCCTAAAAGCGTCTGGTAATTTATGTGGTGCATAATGTAATAAAGTAGCCTGCGAGTATGGTTGTTGAACTATATTCAGCTGTACAAAGTTATGGGCGTACAAAGTTAGAGGTACTTTGGGGTCCCAGCAGCACTCGTTCCTGGACCATAGAGGATATCCTTGAACTAATAGGGTTTAGTTATCACGACGCATCATAACAGAAACCAATTACTCTGGAGGCGGCACACGGAGAAGAGTGCGCATTTCACTTGCACAGGGAACTGTTTTCCGTGCTTTGCGAGCCACGATGTCACGCCCAATTGTTGGCAGTGACGACTCGTGTGATTTGGTTAGTTGGTTTTTCAGTTGAGGATGTTTTGCCTAGTCTCGTTCAATAAGCTGTTGGAGCCAGTTTATTGAAGAATGGTTTTAAGCCAGGGTCAAGTCTCTCTCGAGCAAAGGCTGGGAACTGCACTACAGACTGCAATTCTCCTGATACTCTCTCTCTCTCTTTCTCTGTTGTTGCTGGTAGATTGTTGTGCTGAGTCTTATACTTTGCAGTGACAGTGATTTGCTATGACAACGAGCACCTTTCTGGCACCCATTTCTTGTACAGATGACTTTATCTAATTAACCAGAAACGTCTGGCTTAGAAAATCCCAGGTTTCAGGACCTCACGTTTTGGACTTGTTGCAACTGACGGTATCGAGCTCAATGCCCACTCCCTGCACTTATTCCAGAGCTGAAAGCTCTATTTGAAATATTGGAGAGAAATATCATACAGCTAATTGTATGGAACTTTCCCTGCCAGGTTTGGTCAATGAGGGTGTGCTTTTGTTCATCATTCTTAGTGGGTTTGGATGAACCCTACACCAATTGACGGAAAGTTAGCGATTGCCTTCATCATATTAGGCCCTCTGCGGCATGATTACGGCATAGATTGGCCGCATCTAGTGTGGTTAGCAATTTTCCATGAGTAAAAGAAGCAACGAATTAAAACTAATTTACAAGATGGCTCAGAGAAAAATTATGAACAACGAATTCAACTAATTCACGATGGATCAGAGGAAAAATTTGAACAATTAAGAGGTTTTTAAATAACAATTAAAGAGTGGTCCAATTCGACAGCAATATGCTTGCTTCCTCATGTCTACACAAGCGCCTCACAGCCCGTTCAACTGCCCATCGTAAGTCGTGTATACCCTGTTGCACAAGCGAGAGTGATTGCATGTGAATAATAGTTTCATCTCTTCATGCAGCAGGCTCCATTCTCCCCTACTTGCGCGGAAAGGGAATAGCTACTTCACATGCATCCCCTCCGCCACCATTGCTTTCTTCACGCGCCCGCTTCCACAGCAGGGAGCCCTTCTTGAGCAGCTGCGCGACCTCCGGCATCCATGTATGTCTAGCTCTAGAACCCTATCTAGCTGTGTTTGTTTAGATTTGCGTTGTGAGACTGTGAGACACAGAGAAAAGGCTCTACTTTGACCTTGCCTTCAGCTGTGATACGCATGTTTTCTGCCTACTATTACCATTCCTGCTTAACTTGCACCTGGTTACTCTAGCCTATGCTTAGGTTCTGCCTAATACCAGCCATCAACCTGCATAACTTGCACACAATTATGTGATATGCTCCCTATTGTGGTGGCTGATTTTATCCAGAGTGGCCTTCATGCTGCAAATTGCTGTTATTTGCCGCTGCAGACTGGGCACAGCTCTGAAATTCCCTTATCAGAGGAGGAAGTCAGGTTGGAATTTGAAGACGGGGATCACTTGAAGGTCAAAAAGGCAGGTTTCTAAATGTGTGGATGGTCCAGGCAAGGCCGTGGCAGCAGCTTTTTGCTCTGTGCAGAAGGCCAGCATCAAACTATTTCTCCTTATTTCAATGCTCTTACATACACACAATTGAACGGCAGACAGTTTTCTCTCTTCCTCCCCTCCCCTCCCCTCCCCTCCCTGCCCTGCAGTCCACCTTGAGGTGCCTATCACCTGAGCACTTCTCACAGGCAGATCCAAGTATTGCTGCGTACAAGGTCAGTAAGACAGATTCAAGCCTAATGTAAGCTGTTTTAAACTTTTGTCGTGAAAACTTACGCATTGAAGCTTGCTTGAACGTAAAGGGTTTAAACCTTTTTGTTTCTTGACGCTGCAGGCTGCTGGGTCCAAAGACGCCTGGCTTCGTGTGCTAAACCTGGCAAGCCACCCATTTGAGGACGTGGCAGTACACCTCACGCCTGGTATGCAGCCTAGTTAGGGTGCTGAGTTGCTGTTTGTCTGCATTTAAAATCAGGATTTTCTTTGCTTCTGAACGCATTCATTGGCCTTTTGTCTGTCGTCACTTTTGTAAACTGCACTCTAGCCTCCATCCAATAGCAGCGCCAAAAACAAAAGTAGGGCTTTGTTGCCTCCATTTTTAAAGCGCGAGAGGTAAATCATTAAACACACTATATGATAATTAAAGATGAGCATATTTTGAGCTGAGTTTCATTAATGCTGGCTTTATACTTCATATATTTACCCACATGCAGAGGCTGTTCTGGACTTGGTTCCCATTGCAAAAGCATACAAGATGGACTCCTTGCTTCAAAAATGCTTATCTGCTGCCACGAAGTTTGATTACAATGTCTCTGAGGGCAGCAGCACCGATGCAGTCTTGTGGATAAAACAGGCGGCAGCTTGTCAGGTGGGTCTTGGTGCTTGGAACTATCAGCAGGAGGAAATATAGCCAGTAGTTTGTGGGAATACAAGTGCAGTAGGATCACCCCCCGCCTTGAACAATACTCCAGAGCCTCTTTGGTACTAGGTTGTGTAATGCTACTCCACTGCGAAAACAAAACAAGTCATTAGTACAGCTGTTCCTAAGACAGCTCCTGCTGGTCGCTCAGTCGCACAGTGTACACGTGTACACCTCACACGCATAACGCAAATGGCATGCAGGAAGAGGGGCTGGCCACCGGTGCTGTCCAGCACATCAGGAACCTGGATGTATTAGCTCAGGAGCGGGTCAGTCTGATAGAGAGGCTCACAGAGCTTGCTCAGGAGCTTAGTCCTTCCCATCCGCTGCGTCAAGCTCTCAAGTGTGATTCCCCTCGGTAGGTTGAGCAAATAAGGCCGTCTTTCATTTCCCCTGTAAATCCCTCGTCCTTTGTGCACGAACGCTTCTTTGAGTCTCAATTGACGTTTTGACATTCATGCTGTTATTTGCTTGCAGCATGCAAATCAGCAAGGGCACTGACCAGGTAAGAAAACGCTGCGGATGTGAGGCACAAACTGCAGGGAGGCGTGTCAATTAAAAACTTGATCTGTGATGAGCCTATTACATACAATTTGATTTGATACATGTGTAATCGTATTGATTGTTGTCAGAGTTACAGAAGATTCAAGCAGTCAACCCAGTACCATCCATCAAAACAAGCAAGCAAACTTGATTCAAGAAGGAAGGTCCTCAGTGTCATGCTGCTAGAGTTTGCTTGCGGTGACGGAGCAAAAGAGAAGATTTGAGGGAGATATCTCTTGATCTTTCATACATTGTGGTTGTCAGCATATACAGGGCCTCCAAATACCCCCTCATATGGCAAGAGAGGCTGTGGCCCAATATTAGTAATTCCTACTTGCCTAAGTGGTGATAGCGTAAAATGTTAGCAGTCCACTTACAAAAGGAGCCAATCTTAAAAATACTTGACATGGTTATTTGACTCGCAAGTCACGTGTTTATGTCCTCTTTGACGCATTGCTTTTCAGTTACTTTTTTCTTCATGTACAGTTCACTTTTTTGAATACAGGTTAATGAATTGCTGACAATATTACATTGCCTTCACGCAGCCTGTGCTCGAGCTGGACTCTGGACGCCTGCCTGATCTGGAGAAAGCTTTGGACTTGGGTGGCACCATAGACCTGTGTGGCTGCACCTTCAGTGGCGAGCTGGCCCAAAGCATATTGCTTGTTGGCAGCGACACGACGCTGTGCAATGGCACAATACTCCTGCCAAACAACTCACTGGTGAGGGATGCTAGTGGCACATATTCAGGGGAAGATTAAGCTAAGAAGTTTGTGCTGCAATGTATGCCTCTGTCACGTTGGGGAGTGACAGCAAGCTTCTAATAATAACCAAAAACAGGAAAGCGGACAAAAGCGAGGACGGCTAGAAATGAAAGAAACAAAGAGAGGTGTTTTTTTGTTGCACTGGCCACTCGCGAAGCTTGCAATGGAGGCCATCCTCTTTCCTTACCTTTGCTAACATGCTTGCAAAGTCAACCTTGTTCCTGCTTTCTGGTTTTGATATTGCGGTATTCAGTAAACTACTAAATGCTCAGCCAGATGGTTGAGTAAACTTCCCAGCCCTGGGTAGGAGAGGCAGGGCAGCCGACAAGAGTGTGTGTGATATAGTATATGTCAGTGTGTCAAGCAAGTCGGATTTGAGAAACAGCAGAGAAAGAGAGAGAGTTTATTGAAGAGTTGTTAGATTGTTGGATTGTTGTGCTGAGTCTTATTCTTTGCAGTGACAATGATTTGCTATGACATCCCAATAAAATGTTGTGTGGCTCTGGCTGCATCCATTGTGCGGTGCATGATGCACGGATCTTTACAGAACGTGTACCAGCTCACATCATTGCCTGTTGTCATGCTGAATCAGTGGCATGGACAAATCGTGTGATTTCCCCTGGGATAAATAAAGAGAGCAACAGTTGGTAGTGACGATTCATAGATTGTTGTGCTGAGTCTTATACTTTGCAGTGACAGTGATTTGCTATGACATACGGTTATTTGGGTTCGGCCCGATTAGCTGGCTCTCTTGCAACAAACTCGCTGAGCCGACGCTTTATTCTCGCGTAAAGAGGGAGGAGTCGTTACGCACACCTATATGATTATATAGCCCAAACTTGCGATCCATGCTTAAGCCGGTACCATGATTTGTTGTGCACACTGTAGTACACCCTGTGTTTGGGTTCGCTCTGCTTATTGGCTGCTACGATTGGTGCCTGTCCCTCTGAGTAGACGGGCGAGCAAGCTTCTGGTGATCTAGCATCTAAGCATGTGGAGGCTTCAGGTGCTTGTGACTTAGTCGTGCCAGATCTGTCGGTAGTACACTTTTGGTACTGCTTAGGTTCGGGTAGACGACTGGAGTTGCTTGTATTTAGTTCGAGCGCGTAAAATTTTGCAAGCATTGAACCTTTTGCCTGAAATCCTAACTTGCGTTGGACGTGGTGAAGAAGAAGAAAAAAAGCCTGCAAAAGCTCACTGGGTTCGGTACGCTACAGTTGACAGGAATGATGAAGATAGAAGTCCAAGAAAAAAATGTGTCTGCTTCAGAGATATAAACATTACAAGCTTCAGGCCTTCAACCGTAAAGCAACGATGGTTTTGCGACTCACTCATATCTCATATGTCACTTGCTACCAAGAACAAGATGCACCTTGCTCGTAAGTACTTTGCATTGCTGTACTAAGTATGGATGGCACCAAACAAACGAGCTAATTAACATATTATGTATCCTTCACATTGTGCTGCTTTTAGGTAAGACTAAAAGTAAGAAATCGTCAAGGGGAAAAGATCAAGCGCATTATAGAGTACAAAGGTACAGCACTTTGCTAAAACTCTCACTTGACATTCAGCCACAATATGCATCTCAGAGGACGACCCCCCATTGCTACTGTTCTCAAGATATGTCTCAGACTACTGTTCACAAGATGTGTTCAGACTACTGTTCTCAAGACATGTCTCAGACTACTGTTCACAAGATGTGTTCAGGCTACTGTTCTCAAGACATGTCTCAGACTACTGTTCACAAGATGTGTTCAGACTACTGTTCTCAAGAAATGTCTCAAACTACTGTTCACAAGATGTGTTCAGACTACTGTTCTCAAGACATGTCTCAGACTACTGTTCACAAGACGTGTTCAGACTACAAAACTTGCTCCAAAATGTGTGCTAAGCCTACTTAATATTACCCTTCCGCAGAATCTTCTAAGCCACACACCTTTCCAGCAGTATGATATGCACAAGTGCACAAATGAGCTCCAGTCTCTCAAAGCACACAGCTATATGGTTTCCTCTCTGTTTGAAGGTGAAGGCGCTCTGCCCTGAGGCTTTTGGTTTTCAGCTCGCCATCGCTAACCTGGCAAGTCAGCAAAACCCTTTGCCTTATCATGCCCCCCCCCCAGCAGCCTGCATTCACTGCCGTGGTTATTGCATGCACCTCTATATCTGCACCTTGTTGCACAACCTCTCTGATCACCACAGTCACAAAGACTCCTGCTGCTGCCGCTGCTGCTGCTGTTCCCCCTGGCCGGAAAGCGCTCGTGCAGACGTAAAGCCTGAGGGCACCTGCGCACTAGCTGGTGTGGCGCCACAGGCTTGCATGTGGCCCACCCCCTGGCCAGAGAGCGCTGGTGATGACGTGAAGCCTGAGGGCCCCTGCGCACTAGCTGGTGTGGCGCCACAGGCTTGCATCTGGCCGACCCCCTGGCCAGAGAGCGATCGCGCAGACACAAAGCCTGACGACATCGGCACGTTTCCATTGCCCCCTCCTTGCTGCATGGCACTGCCCACACCCCCACCGTGCA
>Ga0307951_1001750_pt1 | contig 13358 bp, 9 predicted proteins | sample OrgLakmetagen374_FD_201842 | JGI IMG/M metagenome (GOLD analysis project Ga0307951, IMG submission 201842) | Saline water microbial communities from Organic Lake, Antarctica - #374 | ecosystem: Environmental > Aquatic > Non-marine Saline and Alkaline > Saline | place: Antarctica: Organic Lake... | reverse complement strand
GCTCTGAGGTCAGCAGGGGTAGGAGGGCACCCGTGATCATGCGAGCTGTGCGCCATGAGGGCCGCTGTGCCTCCAGGCGATATAGCTTGACCGAGCGATGGAGGGCGGCGGACAGATGGATTAAATTTAAGCGTGGCTGGTGATGTACGAGGAGCTCCAGTAGGCTGGTCGCAGACTCGCAGCCTTGGATGGACAGAGTGAGATGGGATGGGTCCTGGCGGTTAGGGGGCTCCCAACACAGTTCTCTCACTGTGCCTGTTGAGGCCTCTATGGAATCACTCACAGGTGTGATGCCTCCCTATATCCACGTGGTTGTATGTGTGTCAGTGTATGAGTTGGGTGTGTAAGTGGGTATGTGTATGCGTGTATGTGTGTTGTGTGTATATCTGCCTGCCTCTCTGTGTGTGTACATGTGTGTGTTGTGTGTGTATATGTGTGTGTACGTGTGTGTGTGTGTGTGTGTGAGTGTGTGCGCGTGTGAGCGCGCGCGTGCATCAGCGCATGTATGTTTCCAAGGGAGCAAGAGGGCCAGTGTGCGCCTCCATTGCCGTGCAGAAGCTAAAGTACGAAGGTCCTTCACAGAAACGGCGAGCGGACATGCTTGCATGCGTGCAATATTTCTAGATGCTCTCATCCTCACCTGCTGGTTATCTGTCTCAGCTGAGGGAACCCTGTGCTGGTTGCCAAGCGTGCTGCTGTAGTTCCTGCTTTTTGGTTCCTCATCTGGTTGCTGCTGCTGTTGCCCTCCCGGCTGACTACTCTGTTGTCACAATGGATGCACACAGCATAATCAATCAGCTATTTCCTTCCATGCAAGTTCGTGCACAATGGCATCGCGAGCGGCAGCACACGCACGCTACCTTTATGACGTGCACGCAACAGTCTGCTTTCCTTCGTCTGCTCCTTCCTATGCCAGTGGCTTGACGTTCGGACCGAGTCGTTGCACCGCCGATTTGGCCTGCGAAGCTTGATGAGCTCACAGTTTCCGCACATATCATTTTGTATTAATGAAATCAAGTACAAGGCACTGAGTATCCATCATGGTAAGCAAGAATGCCACGCAAGATGCCTCTAAATAAAACCATGAATAAATCCAACAAAACTATACCAGTTTGAGTGTCCAGCATGTGATGTCTTCGACTCTGACTCTAGAAAGCCAGTTCTCCAACCCTTCAATTCCATGTAAACTTCCCGACGATTAATTGAAGCTGCAAGGTTGCTCACGATCTCTAGGATCCTGGCCACTATCTACTAAATAAAGTTGAGGCACTTGGTGCGCGGCGTGGCTCGTGCAAGAATGGGCGGCGCACTGATTCCAGCAATGTGGAACCTGGAAAACGTGATACGCCCTTCAACTGATGAGACACACACACACAGATAGAAACAATTACAACCAGGCTCTTAACTTCCAGTCTCAATTGAGAGCTTGCAAGCCAGCTGCAATCCAGCAACGAACTACGTACCTGCCAACAGAAGCCAAGCTAGAAAATTTCCCAATCTGGCACTATTGCAAGGAGCGCTTCCTCTTGCCCAACATATGGATCTACCAATACTTTTGCCCTGTCTATGGAAGCAAGAGACATGTAACCAAACTGCTGCTACCGTCTCATCACTTACTCAGAAACCGTAAAACCTCCACAACGTCCTGCTAAGAGCAACAGGCACCTTTTACAGCAACCATACAAGATTTCCACTCTATGTAATATCCTCGGAGTTAATAGCCTGCATGCCACAGCTCAAATGAGAAACTAAGTTTACTTGCCGTCAGATCAAACAACACAAACCATATAGGTCGAACAGAAGCGACATCGAATACAGCCCCCAGATATATCTGAGCAATAATCCTGGTGGTGTGCAGGACTTTGGGGACCAACCACCTGATCACTAACAACCCTTTCCTTGTTTTATTCTCAAGGTAGGATGTTGTGTCTCTCTGCATCCATTGGGTGGTGCAGGACACAAATCAAAATCCTGTGCCCGGTGGCGCATCTGCATCCTTTTTCGTTTGTTCCTTCTTTCGTTCCTTAATTGTTCTTGTCCCTCTGGGAAAAATTCTCTGATCAACACCAACACCAATGAAAGACCTCATCTACTTGTATCTGTGTCTCTTAAGATTGGTCATAATAAGCTTGAGTGCCTCGTTTCTCGCTGGCACTTCCAAGTCTGAACTACCCGTGGCTTGCCTAGTGGGGAAGTTGTGTTGGGCATAAAGGAAATGATGTGTTTCAGATCCTATGCCTTCATGCTTTTTCCGATGACAGCCACATTGGCAGCCGTTCTGGTACTCACGCCTTGTGCTGCTCTACCCGATTTTCGCCGTTACCTTTTAAGAGAGAAATAATAATTTTGGCACTGGATACCTGGTCCACTCCCCACATTGATTAAGGGGAAAGAGCCACTTTGGTACCAGGTACTGTAGAGCTACTCCACCATGCATAAAAGAAAAATAAATTAATGGAGATCAAGAGGGACGTAGGCTTGGCCTCAAACTGGTTCCTGCTGAGAGTTGGTGATGGTACTGGAACAGGCACGTCTGGTGTGGACAGGTTTAGCAGTGTTGTTGGCAGAATGCATATGAACTTGGAAGCTAATTTCTTAAGCATTAAAAACCAAGATCTACGTCTCAAGAGGTTCTATTGTGTGAGTGTTGAGAGATGGTGCCACCCACTTCCAAAAAGATGGTTTGGAGGGTAGTGGAGGCTCCTTGAAGGATGGTGCAGGAGTCTGTGCTTTTTCTGTAAAGGCGCTCAGCTGGCTCTAAGGTCTAGTTTCCTCTCAGCTATTGATCTCAATAGATGGGTGCCACGTTGAAGGATGCTGAGATCTCAAGGTCGATGCTGTCCGGGGATGGTTGATATGCTGGTGGCTGGATGTGCTGCTGAGGTGCTCCCGATCTCCCTCAGTTGCCCCTACATCCATGCAGACAAGGCAGGATCCTGTTTTGCTTATGGATTTTGTGATCATGCTGCATGCTAAGTTATGCCCATTGTGCGGAGGATCAGACAGTGCTCCACACATACTTCCTAGGTGCAACAACCATACTCTGAAAAGAATGCTCATAATCCGACACCACCACGCAGTTAGCCTTTGTGGTGAAGAGATCAGCAAAGGCAAGCTGGGCTCAGCAATTGTTACAATGGATGCTTGCAACAGTGAAAAGTTATCTGCTGACCTTAACACTGAACCCCCTGATGACATTGAAAGAAGCATTCCTGACTGGGTTTTCCCAACACAACAAAAACTTCCAACTAGACATCAAAGCCTTCCAGATGGCGTGTTAGTTATGCCCATTGAGGGAAGAGGCAGGCATTTGGATCCCAAACAGATTCCCATTAGGGACAAAGACATACATCTTGTAGAATTCAAATTCTGCTCAGACATAAACCCGCAACAGACATTAGAAAAGCGCACAACCAACATCAACCTCTTATCCAACGTCTTATCCAGCGTCTACAACAAGGAGCCCGAGGCACCTCTCGAAGCAACAAAGTCACACTTCATACTTCTTGGAGTCGGGGGCACAATTTACAATCAGTACAACATAACTCCTCTACTAAATCTGGGCATCCCCCTACGCAAAGTGCACCAACTAGCCACTGCACGACATTGCCACGCAATAAAAAGCTTAAACAAGATCACAAAAACAAGAAACAAATACAATCAACAACGACAACAGTGCTAATAGATTAGGGGATCTGATGGGCGAGTTTACTTTTAGAGCGGCTGGCTTCAAGAGGGCTAGGCGCAGGCCGGATCGCATGGCTGACAACCTGCCGGATTTTCATTAGTCTCTGTTGCTTCTCTTTTTCGATTTCCGGTGGGGCTTTGTCCAGCGCAAGCACAGGGGAGAGCACGCGGATGCATAGACTTTTGAAAGAAAAACTGCGCAGGCAGTGAAAACCACTCCCCACATGAAGTTAAGGAAAAGTAAGCCAATTTGGTACCGAGTACCGTAAAACTCCTTTACCGGCAGACAAAAAAGACCCAGTCAGAAAGGTCCAACAGAGTACCAGAAAGAGGAAAGAAGTCACAAAGAGACTGGAGTACCAGCCTCAAACAAGCAAGAGCACCAGGCAAAGACATTGCAGAGCTAAGCAAAGGGTCTACAGGGATGACCACCCATCTCGGCCACTGCCAATCCACAAAAACTACCGAGTCTCATAGCCAGCCCTACAGCATTGAACCTGCCGTGCTACTCTACCAATACAGTCACTCGGTGCAAGCCTATAGAAAGGTCTACTAAGCACACTGCTTGCACTACCTCAGTATTACACCGCTCCCACTGTATGTGCCTGCCTTAGCCTGAGGAGGATCCCGACTACCAAACCCCAAGCATGAAGCTTCATGCTAGGGGGGCCGCACCTTTCGAAAGACCAAAAGCAGGCACGCGCATCTCACTTGCCTTGTTACCTCCCCTTTAAGCAACTAAGACTCAACTGGGCGACTTTTGCTTTTAACTCTGGCCATGAGTTTATCTGTATACTCTGGCCATGATCAACTTTATATGTAAAGCCAGCAGCATCAGGCAATCCAGGAGCACCAGCCAAGCCAGGAGCACCAGCATCAGCAAAACAGACCCAGCAACAAAAGCACCGACAAGAACCCCCTAAAAAAAGCAGGCGCGAGTGACAGATAGCACCCCCTGTCAGTCAGCCTTGAGCACTTTGCGGTGAAGTTGCAATCCTTTGAGACTGCCAAGAATCACAAGCTTGACTCTTTCCTGGATTGCTGAAACAGTATCTGCTTGCGCCTGCCCATTAGACCGCCTGCTACTTTGCTTCTGGTTTCTGCTGGCTTGACCTTCATTGTGTCTTCTGTGGTGCACTGGCACTGCCTTCTTCAGGCCTCCCTGTGCTCAGCTTAACTTTTTCTTGTCATACCTCGGACTCATTTTTTTGGGCCAACCAAATAGCAACTCTCTTTTTCTTCTCCCAAACTTGATCCTTTCTTTTTTCCATCTCCTTCTCTTGTTTCTCATAGACGCTTCCCCTTTTCTTAGATTAGGTGTGGTTGCAGGCTTTTCTCTAAGCTTCTGCTGAGATGCCCCTGAGGCATATATGCTATAAATGCACTATATGTGCTATATATGCCCCGGAGGCATTTATGCAATATATGCACGATATGCGCTATATATGCCCCTGAGGCATATAGCACTGTATGCCCTATCATAGCGCCTAAGGATCTTACCTTATCTGTAAACTCTGTGATGAAACATATCAAGCGTTCAGCACTGGCACTGAATTTCTCTCCTCAAGAACTGAGTTCCCTCTTCAACCGTCAGGATACGCTGTACCAAGTTAATCGTGCTGGCTGTGTCATCGCTACCAGCGGAATCTTTTATTCTTTTCTTGTACCGAGTTAGGTTTCTCGTTATTAAAACTTCCGCCCAGTGGCTTAACTTGTTCTTTAATTGAAGGCTTCAATTAGCAAACAGCATGCTATTCCTTGAAGACTTAAAGGCAGAAGTGAAACCAAGAATTGGAAAAACAGGGTGAATCCGCAGCAGTCAAAGAAAGCAAGTAAAGTAAGGAAAAATATTCCAGAATGAACGTCTCTTACGTATAATACACAGCCAGTTAAAAGCCCCCTTTTCCAAAGAGAAACCAAAAGAACAACTATATTGCAATGAACGATCGAATTGTTGATGTCAAGCTTCGAGCCACATATTTTTTGTTCCGTATAGAAACGCCCACAACTCATGTCGTATGGCCTGCGTACATGAGGGCAGATCATGCATGATCTGACGGCTGACAGACCGCAAAACTCCATGGACGGTCCAACCTAATTCTGTAACTGGCACATGACGGTCTGCCAAACACACCTTGACCAGACCAAGCTCCTAGCCTACATGCTCAAGATGCTCATGAAACAGAGCTTACAAAGAAGCCACAAGCTGCTCTTCTATCACCACATCCATTGGCTCTTCGTGTGTTGTGCGGTCTGAGTCAGTGCTGTGTTGATTGCAACTTTTCTGATTGATCACACAGCCATGATACTCTGGCGGTGCAAAGGTGCGGTCGTTTTGCTTGCAGAGCTTGTGGTGTTGTTGGAGGAGATTAGGTGGGCTGGGTGATGCAGGACGTTTACGATCAGGCAGGGGTGTGGTGGGAGGGTGCTGCTGGTACAATTGCTCAGTGACTGTGTGATGAGGAGGAGCACTAGGACTAGGCGTGGGCTGTGGCTGGGGTATGTGCTGCTGGGATGAGCACTGCTCTCCCCCTTGTGAGTGCCTGAATTTTTCACAGGGAGATGACATGCGCGCCCTGTCTTGGCTTGCTGTTTGACCTTGATGGCTACTGCCATGCAGCTGAGCAGCGTGAAGTGCAAGTTGGTGACTAGCCGCCTCAGCAACAACACATTCACGTGTGCTCGGGCCTTGCAGAAGCGCAGGCGCGTCCGTTGAGGTGGGTCCAGCACACAGGGGCATCAATGGCAACTGTACAGGTATGGGGGCTGGGTTGTGCAGGTGCAGGTGTGTGGGGGTTGGCTGCAGTTGCGCGGGTATGGTTGAGGGGGGCGGGATTGCTGCGATGCTGGCGCTGTAACTTAAGGGGCTAGGAAGTGTGAGAGACGAGAGGGGAGGTGCAGTCATGTAAGCTACTGCCTGCTGCTTCCAGTGGCTCAGAACTTTCCTGCAATCGTGCGCCAATGTGTATCATGTAAGCCACAATAAGCTTGCTTTACCACTCCTGAACTGACAGCATATGCTACAGCAATAAAGGTGTCTCGGCCTGTAGATTACCCGGTACATAAAATCCACAAGGGTTGCTGATCTGCCACTCAAAGCTTCTGGGCAGGCAAATAAATCCAGTTTGCAAACCATAAGACAGGTTGCAGCACTGAACATTACCTTGCATCTAAAGCAATGTCTGAGCAGCGGGACGCACGCAGCTGCTTCACAGCAGGGGCAATCTGGGACTTGGCCAGCAGCAGCGGTGTCACCGGCATGTAGCGCAGGAGCTCAAGGAGCATCCCGAGGCGATAGACATCTTGCCTCTGCACGGCCACATAAACATGACGGCTTCAGGAGCAACCAGCGGCAAAAATGGTACGAGCACTTCCAAATTTCCTTGCAGGCGCTTTTCTGTTTCTCTTTTTTGCTGGCTTACCTTCAATGCCTGAAGCAAGCTGCACTTGATTTTCACCATAGCCTCGAGCCGAGGGTTTGACTGCAGGTCATCAGTGAAGGCTTCCCGAGGCAAGTTTGACGGACCACTGGCCGGATTTTCCTCTCCTGTAGGACAAGACTGGTCCTGGCTGCCAAGAACCTGCAATTTGGAAAGGACGCACGCCTTGGCAGTTGCATTCCTAGGCCATCCAACAAAAGGCCAACCGACAGGTCGGTCGTCGAGTACGTTATCTTAGGACTTGAGAACAAGGGAGTATACCGTGGTATGGCTCTGAAGCAGCTGGGCGCGCTTTGGCATGTGGCTCGCACACAAGGCGGCAGAGCAAGCAAGCTTGTATACTATTAAATGTTTTTTGCATAAGTAGATGCCTATTTAAATTACTAAGGACTACTTTTGTGTATGTATGAGTGTAAGTGTGTGTGCGTATGTATGAGCATGTGTGTGTTTGTGTGTTTGTGCGTGTGTGTATGCGCATTTGCTACGCTACGAACCCTGTGTGTGTGCGAATGTGTGCGAATGTGTGCGAGATGGTGTATTTGAGTTTGTGTGCATGTGTGTATGTGCATATGTACACGTGCATGCAATACTGTATTGCGTTGTGTGATAATGTGAACGTGTAAGTGTGCGTGTACGTGTGTGTATGTGTGTGTGCATGCGTGCGTGCGTGTGCGCGTGCACGTGCGCATATGCGTGCATGTGTGTTAGCTCTCTTGTTTCCTTTGGTTGTAACTTAAAGGCCTGGTCTACAAGGATGGGACAACGCACACCTGCAACATTGCTGTGAGCCTTTTGAGGCGCTCATCCACCATCCTGCTGATGCTATTCTCTTGGGCTTCTATTCGCCCTGCACATACATACAAGAATTGAGCATGGATGGAGGTAGATTGAAAGGACAGACACTTCAGGTGCTCGTTTGTGGTTGAACACTGCATGTGCAGTACGGAAATGAGCGCTACCTGGAGATCCGGCAAGCGGAAAGGATTGGCTCTGCTGGGCAGCAAAGTTCATTGGCCCCAGAGAACTTGAGCTATGGGAAGGCAGGAGGACAGCTAAGGAAGGGACCATCCTGCATTATTCACGGATACAGGTTAATGCGTACTCTTGTCTAAGGATTTTGGGCCGCAAAACAAGGAGTGGTTTGCCCCATGTCAGCACAATGATAACCTTGAGGAGGAACAGACAACACCCAACAGTGCGTATGCATTCCTCTGTATACTTCCAGGAATGTAGTAACGTGCAAGCTCACAGGGGCATGAAGCACAAGCATAAGTAGACAGAGAAGCAGCAGAGCTGTCTTGCAGTGACCCAGTCGGTGCGAGGCATGGGACTCAAACAAATGTAGCATCCCATGACGAGGCACACCTTGCGGGAACTGGCGTGCCCTCCAGGTGGCTTTCTGGGTGGTGGACGTCTTCCTTGTTTGGCTGAGAGCAGGCCTTGCTGTGTTGAGGTGGGGCCGGCACGACTGCAAACTGCACGCCTGGTTTCTTTTTCAGGTTAGGAGGAACGTGGTATAGGCTTGGATCCCTCTCATGCTCCTTGCCAATGCTACTCGCACCCCTGACTTTCACCCTCTCTCGTAAGTGAGCCAGTGTAGGGGGCGCGATGTGAGCCAGAACCTGAAGGACAAGATGTTTAAGAGGAGCAGATGAATGGCTGCACGCACAACGCGTAGAGCAATGTATACGCGTGAGTGACAGAATCGAGGTGGAATAAGGCTTCAGGTTACTCAACAGCAGGGGGACACACACAGGCCAAAGCAGTCTTTCCCTACATCTTGACTAGCGTGTGAAGATTGGGGTTTCGCGACGAGGCACAACCTCTGCAAACCTGGAACCCAACTTCATTCCGGTGTGAATCCAAGTCATCTGCACCGGCGCCCACCTGTTTTGCAGAAGGCAAACCCTCAGGCAACCTGAAGCCTTCGGTGGCCGAATCAGGGGCATCGTGGTGCTGAGCGAAGATGGGCACCCAACTCTGCTTGATTCGCATGGCCTATTACACATACATATTATTATTACATTCTAACTATGAAAAGAGAGAGAGAAGAGAGCAAACCACTTACGATGAATATCTTAATGATCTCATATTTTAATATAAATAAAGCAGTTTCCTACCTTTCTTGTTCCATGTAACGTCGTGAGCATCGGTGCTGCACAAGCATGGCACAGGCCGCCTTTGGGAGGGCCATGGTGGCAGCAGGTTTGACTGGACCGAGGCAACATGCACTCACAGCATACGTGCACACACACACACACACACACACACACACACACACACACACACACACACACACGCACACGCACACGCACACGCACACGCACACGCACACGCACACGCACACGCACACGCACACGCGCACGCGCACACGCGCACACACACACACACACACACTCGCACACACGTACATGTGCATGCGCTCGTGCATGAACCCGAACATTCACACACACATATACACAAACATATATACACAAGTTTGCTGACAGACATGTGCATACCATATACACGCATACAATCACAGGCACGCACGCAAGCACACAAGCACGCACACATATACACACACGTACATGCACATGCGCACGTGCATGCATGCACTTGATCACACATACACACACAGAACACACACGTCTGTACGTGCATGCACGCACGCACACATGAACACCCAACCTTGCACTTACATTCAGGAGGCACCATGCTCGTGCTCGGAGGAGCCACCATGGTTGTATCGACAGCAAGCATGGCGGTTACCCGAATAGTTGTTGATAAACGCAAAGTAAGTGCTGCCTTCTCCATTGTTCTATGGACGTCCGTTAAATGCTTATGTGAATGCCTTGACATGCGCAGAAGCAGTACCTGTTGCCTTGCTCTGTTTGCTCGGGACAAGAAAAAGTGAGCTGTGACGTTTGCCAAGGTGAGAATATTAGGAGAGAGGGCTTTGAAACCATATCACAATGTTTCTTAAACGGTCTCAGATTATATGAAAAGTTGCGTAAAATGCCTGGTACTTTTTTATCCTGCGGTGTCTCAGCTATGCTGCATGCATTGATTACCTACTCACAAAAGAGGAAACAGCTACGTACGTGCTCCCCCTTCCTGATTAGAACCATGAGCACGAATTTTAAGGCACCACTATGCTACATATTCCTTCCGTAAATAAATTTCTGGCATTACCCATGAAAACCAACTTCATTCATGAAAGAGTGCCCTTCTGGAACAACGTGCAAAATCCACTTGTCAAAACCCCTGGGATTTGCAGATCATTGCCGTACGGAGCGTCAATGGCAGAACCTCCTTTCATGCCTACAATACCAACTACTATTTTGATTAAAGGCTTGCCAAAGAAATCCCCTAGGCAAAGTGGGAAATTAACAGCATACATAACGACCTCTACCTCTTTGCTCTCGGCACTAAAGGGTCTCAAGCCTTAATAAAATAAGGAAGCTACCCAGCGATCACCTTCAAACCTCTCAAGGCCCCCAAGATATAACGAACACCCTGAACCAAAATGTTGACAAAAGCAACCTAACACAGTTCCAATCCAAACCTGATCCGTAAAGTAATCAGCGTTGTGCACTTTACGGTTGACGCCGTCAACCGTTATTTGACGGTCAGGCGTAATTCACGGTTTTGACCGTCAGAAACTAATCCTCAGACGTAATTTACGGTGATTTTAATTTTTGACGTCTGACGGTCGGCTTTACAGTTATTTACGGTGTGAAACCGTCAGGAATTAGTTATTTACGGTGGGAAACCGTCAGGAATTAGTTATTTATGGTGGGAAACCGTCAGGAATTAGTTATTTACGGTGGGAAACCGTCAGCAGCTGGCCAGGCCGGGCCAGGCTCGACTGACTCAAGGCCATACGAGCCCTCTTGGCCCGATTACCGGAGGACATTTTATATTCATGTCGCAAATCGCAAATCGCAAATGTTGTTTGTGGGGAAATCGGAGCTTGAATTGGCACTCTGAGCTACTGAGTACCTGACGCCGCACCGTTACTTACGATTTCCGACCGTCAGTATGAATTTCACCGTTGATTACGGTTATGTGACGTAGACGTCATTTAAGCACCGTAATTTACGGTGCCATTTCTGATTGACGCCGTATGTGCACAACACTGAAAGTAATAGATTGGCAAGACTGGACCCACGCTGATGGCATCCCTTAACAACACGAAGAAGGGCAAGACACCGGACCAGGTGTGGACCACCCTCACCTGAATGTATCCCGCTACGTTATCCTACGTAATGGGTTTTACCTACACCACCTCACATGTAGAGCTAGCAGCTTTAGCTGATGCAATCATAAATAGCTACTCCCATATAGCTACAGAAAGCCTGATAACTTTGCTGCGCCAAATAAAAAAGCAGCTCCCACCTCCAAACTTCCACCGCCACCACACCCACGGAGATGTCTACCCTTCCATTGCCAAAGCAATCCGCCAGTCACCATCGCCCATTCATCATTACAAAGTCTCATGCTAGCAATATTGGAAATGAATTGCCGATGCTCTAGCTAGGAAGTCACTCACAACCTCCTCTGACACCTCCATCAAAACAGCTGGCCCTCAGGGAAATCCCTTCTATGACTTCTAGCTCTCAAAAGAAGATGAATATCATCGAAGAATACAAACACATCACTAAAACATGGCTCTGGCACCTTGCTTACAACTCTCGTGCTTATCAAAACACTGCGACACCCAGCAAGCACACATGCACCCTCCTCACAAATATGGAAATGCCAATACTGTAACAAACAATCATGAATACTATCAGACCCTTGTTAAGAACGGCACTGCCAATGGAGCCGCTAGCGACGCTTGCCTAACAGCATCATATGTGTCTGTTAAACTCGAATGGTTGCATCTATATGAAATACTCTATTAATACTTGTCATTTTGCGAATACCGTTTCTTGGCAAACTCACCCCGGAACCCAAATTTCATAAATGTTGAAAGTAACCCCGGAACCTGTACAGAATTATTAAAAGGCGTGTTTGCACCAACCTCGGTGGGCATCTAGACCTTGGGCCAGTTCATGGGTGCGTATGCGTGCACGTGCGTGTTTGTGCGTGTGCATGTGTGTTGGAGCGCTTATGCCTGCGCATATATACGCGTCGGTGTTTTTATAAGGATTTGGAAATCCTTGATTCCATGTCTCCTCCAAATCTGGCAATTTGATAAATTAAGTTCTCATGTCTTTTTCTATGTTGAGTTGTGATAAAAGTATTTGCATGAACATAAATTTGTTTGAAATTGCAAGTTGGGCAAACCGTCCATTTTAACTGAGTTGTCCATCATCTGTTTAATCCCCGGCGCTTCTTAGCGCTGAGCCACTCCAAAATGGCCTCTGGGTATGGGAAGGACTCCACGCCGAACGCTGAGCTCTTAAACCCCCGTGCGCAACACGGCAGTGCTGCGCTTGTAGCCTGTTGCGCTGGGGGTTACGGATGTATCTGAACGTGCTGAACATACGCTTATCCTCCACTGACCCTGGCACTACTACCATCACCAACTCTGCTACCTAACCCACTCCCCAAACCAATACTGTGCCCCTAAGCGCGTGGCTTCCCCCCAAAGCTCCTTGGCTGAGAGAGGGGTTGGGGGAGGGGTCTGTGCAGGTTCTGGCTAGTTGTCAGGCTCATCGCTGCTGCTTGCTACAGCAGGGTTTGCATCCTCTGCTGCTGCTGCTGCTGCTGCTGCTGCTGCTGCTGCTGCTCGCCTTGTAGCCCGGGCAACCCGGACCAATTCGTTTCGTCCACCCCCCCATCACACAGCCAATCCTTGCGCTGGGGCTTTTCCTCAGGGGCTGGATGCTCAAACCATTGAGCTTGGGACTTGATTGTGGGCCCATGGGCCCTTAAGTACTTCCCATCACTTCCCGTCTGGCAACTTTGGGCTTTTTGATGGGAGTTTATCGTTCATTTTAACATGATGTCTGGGAATGTTTGGAAAATGTCTGGGAATGTCTGGGAATATTTCCAAACAAAGTATTTGGAATTTGTGGTGTTGAGGCCTTCGAAGGCCCTCTAAGGGCCATAGAACCATTTTACAGTGGCTCAGCGGCACCCCCAGAATCTTGGTTTCATGTCGATTTCAAATGTCGGATTTCGAGAGTCGGAAATTGATGTTTTTATGTTGATCGACATGGTATGTCGCCTTAAAAAAATACTGATACGCGTGCGTCAGTGAGGGGCAGCTTAGCTTCCCACAAACATAAGTCTAGTCCT
>Ga0307951_1001748_pt1 | contig 13366 bp, 13 predicted proteins | sample OrgLakmetagen374_FD_201842 | JGI IMG/M metagenome (GOLD analysis project Ga0307951, IMG submission 201842) | Saline water microbial communities from Organic Lake, Antarctica - #374 | ecosystem: Environmental > Aquatic > Non-marine Saline and Alkaline > Saline | place: Antarctica: Organic Lake... | reverse complement strand
ATTTTATTCTATAACAAATAATCCGTATTCACAAAATTCGATTTTTTACTTTTCAGTAATTTCTTTAAAATCTCGTTGTTTTTAGGATTGTCTTTGGAAGCTACGAAGGTCCGTATGGAAAAGGATCTTAAAGCATCGTGTACGCTTAAAGTCCCTACAGCAGAATCCTTACGTCCTGTGAAAGGCAATACATCAGGACCTCGCTGGCATGAACTATTTAAATTAACTCGACATACCAAATTAACTAACACGTCAATCAGAGGAGCAAGTGCATCTACATTATCACCAAATAAACTGACCTGCTGACCATAATTCGATTTTGCCATTTCTCCTAAAAGGTCTTGTATATCACTAAATGATTTTACAGGAATTACTGGTCCAAATTGTTCCTCCTGATAAACACGCATTGACTCAGTTACTGGATAAAGAACCGCAGGATAGATATAATTTTCAGAGGTCTCTCCTCCTTTAGCATTAAGAATTTCTGCACCTTTTTCTTTGGCATCATCTATTAATTCTTTTATATAAGCAGGTTTTCCAGGTTCTGGTAATGGAGTCAATTTCACTCCCTCTTCCCATGGCTGACCGAATTTCAATCCATCAACACGTTTAGCAAATCGTTTATTGAATTCTTCTCTAATATCTTCATGTACGTATACTATTTTTAGAGCTGTACAACGCTGACCATTATAGGATAAGGTTCCATTGATACACTCATCAATAGCTAGGTCTAAATCAGCACTTGGTAAAATAATCGCTGGATTTTTGGCTTCCAGACCAAGGATTAATCGCAATCTGTTTTTATAAGGATGTTGATCCTGCAAAGCAATAGCAGATTTGGAATTTCCTATAAGAGCAAGTACATCTATTCTGCCAGTTTTCATAATGGGAGCGGCCACTTCTCTTCCTCTACCATAAATCACATTGATAACTCCTGCAGGAAAACTTTTCTGAAAGGCGTCTAGTAAGGGAGACAGCAACAGAACTCCATGTTTTGCAGGCTTAAATACAGCTGTATTTCCCATAATCAAAGCGGGGATAAGCAAAGCAAAAGTTTCGTTGAGTGGATAGTTGTAAGGTCCTAAACACAAAACAACTCCAAGAGGTCCTCTTCTGATGTGGGCGTTAATACCTCCAACTTTTTGGAAGGTATCGCTATCTCTATCAAGCTGTTTGTAATCTTCAATAGTATCATATATATAATCTACAGTTCTGTCAAATTCTTTTTCTGAGTCTGGTAAAGTTTTACCTATTTCCCACATCAAAAGTTTCACAACTTCTTCTCTTTTCGTTTCCATCAATTCAACAAAATTCCTCATGCACTTAATTCTGTCTTTCACTTTCATTGTAGGCCATTCACCTTTTCCATATTCATATGCATTTAAGGCAGAATCTAGAACATCTAAGGCTGTCTTTTCATCCATATGAGGAACTGTACCAAGCAAAGTTGGCTTGTATTCATCGGTTGATGAGATGGTAGAATGTACCTCATCCATTTTTCCTTCCCATTTCACCAGCTTGCCATTATCCAGATAAGTGGTTTGATGTAATAAAGAATCTATCTTTGAAAAATTTGAATTAGTCATAATTATTTATGATTTATATTAAAAATTACAATTTAATTAAAGAAACCTATGCTTGTATCATAACTAACCCAAATAAATTGTTAAGCTTTAGAATCAAATTATTAGACACAAAAAAAGCCTCTAGAGTCTAGAGGCTTTTAAATAAATGAATTTATGGTAAGCTTTATCTTAAAATCGTTTCTTTTCTGTCAGGTCCAACTGAAACAATTTTTATCGGTACATGAAGTTCGTCTTCAATGAATTTGATGTAGTCTTTAAGGGTTTGTGGTAAAGAATCAAAATCTGAATGTTTTGATATATCTTCTTTCCAACCTTTAAATTCTTTGTAAACAGGCTCCAGATTTTCAGCCTCAATGTTATAAGGTAAATGTTGAATTTCCTCTCCCTTATACTTGTAAGCTACGCAGACTTTCAAAGTTTTAAATCCGCTTAATACATCGCCTTTCATCATCATCAATTCGGTGACTCCATTAACTTGGACGGCATATTTGAGTGCTACTAAATCCAACCAGCCACAACGTCTAGGTCGACCAGTTGTCGCTCCAAATTCATTACCAACTTTAGCCATTCTTGCACCATCTTCATCAAAAAGCTCTGTAGGAAAAGGCCCGCTTCCCACTCGAGTGGTATATGCTTTGAAAATTCCGAAGACATTTTTAATTTTGTTAGGCGCAATCCCTAAACCCGTACAAGCGCCCGCGGCTGTTGTGTTTGAAGAAGTGACAAATGGATAAGTTCCAAAATCAATGTCGAGCAAAGATCCCTGAGCACCTTCAGCTAAGATTGTTTTATTATCTATTTGAGCCTGGTGAAGGTATTCTTCAGAATCAATAAACTGTAATGATTTTATAGATTCGATAGCCTCAAAAAATTCGTGTTCAAGCTCTTTTAAATTATACTGAACATCCACGTTATAAAATTCTATCAGCGCTTGATGTTTATTGGCTAATTGACGGTATTTTTCTTTCCAATTATCAAATTCAAGATCACCAATTCGTATGCCGTTACGCCCTGTTTTGTCCATATACGTAGGTCCAATACCTTTTAAAGTCGAACCAATTTTTGCCTTGCCTTTAGACGTTTCTGAAGCGGCATCCAAGAGTCTATGCGTAGGTAAAATAATATGAGCTTTTCTTGAAATCAGTAAAGTTTCTTTAAAATCAAGATTAAACTTTGCCAATGCGTTAAGTTCTTTTTGAAAAATAACCGGATCGATCACCACTCCATTTCCGACCACATTTACTGCTTCTTTATGAAAAATACCAGATGGAATGGTATGTAAAACATGCTTTATGCCGTCAAATTCCAAAGTATGACCTGCATTTGGTCCGCCTTGAAATCTTGCTATAATGTTATAATTTTTGGTAAGATAATCAACAATTTTTCCTTTGCCTTCATCTCCCCACTGGAGTCCAAGTAGTAAGTCTACTGCCATGTTTTAGTCTGTCTTTGATTCGTTTTTAGTTCCGTAAAAATATAATGAGTGTCGATCTATAGATATGTCAAACACCTCTTCAATTGTTTTTTTGATGGACTCAATTCTTGGATCACAAAACTCAATGACTTCATCTGTATCCGTAAGGATGACATGATCATGTTGTTTATCAAAATAGGATTTCTCATATTGAGCTTGATTTTTTCCAAACTGATGTTTTCTCACCAAACCACAGTCTAAGAGTAAGTCTATGGTATTATATAATGTAGCTCTACTTACCCGATAATTTTTCGTCTTCATTTTGATATAAAGAGACTCAATATCAAAGTGATCATCACTTTCGTAAATTTCCTGGAGTATAGCGTATCTTTCTGGAGTCTTACGATGTCCGTTGTTTTCTAAAAATTTTGTAAACACATTTTTTACAACAGCTAAATCGTTTTTTAAATTGTTTTTATTTACCATAGTTACAAAAATATACTTTTATTCACGCTTAACCTTATCGATTCCATCGATTTTTTTCAATCTTTCTATAAGTGTTGTCAATATTGAATTATTTTTAACTTTAACAACCAGTTTACCTTCAAAAATACCGTCGTTGCTAGAAAAGGCTATACTCAATATATTAACATGAAGGTTTTTTGAAATTTCATTGGTAATTATGCTTACTAAACCAAGATCATCTATACCAGTAAGTCTTATAGTTGCGCTAAATTCTTCCTGAGAAGAGTCAACCCATTTAGCTTTTAAAATTCGATAAGCATAATTACTTTGAAGTTGAATCGCATTAGGACAATTTTTCTTGTGTACTTTAATACCTTCTTTTATGGTAGTAAATCCGAAAACTTCATCACCTGGAATTGGATTGCAACATACAGCCAATTTGTAATCTAGTTTTTGTTCGTCATCCCCAAACACAAGTTGATCATAGTTACTCGTTACGTCCTCGTCTTCTTGAGCAGCGTCTTTTGCAGGAGAACGCCTAATTTTATTTTTGAAGAATGAAACTAGTGCATTACTTCTTGATGATGCATAGTCTTTAATTTGTTTATTATCGATAGAACCAATCCCAACTCTGTAAAATAAGTCAAGGCTTGTTTTCAGTTTAAAAAACACCACCATTTCATTCACAGTTCTTTCATTAAGAGTTATTCGCTGTGATTTCAGTTTACGTCTTAAAATCTCTTTTCCTTCTGCAGCAACAAGTTTACGTTTCTCTCTAAGCGCTGATTTTATTTTGGTCCTGGCTCTAGCTGTTGTGGCATAATCCAGCCAGTTTTTGGTAGGTTTGGCAGTAGAAGATGTAATAATTTCAACTTGGTCACCACTCTTCAACACTCTGCTCAATGCTACGATTTTACCATTGACTTTTGCTCCACGCGTTTGATAACCAATGTCTGTATGAATAGAAAATGCAAAATCCAAAACGGTAGCTCCTTTGGGTAAAGATTTTAAATCTCCCTGAGGAGTAAAAACAAAGATTTCTTTTGAATATAAATTCAGTTTAAACTGCTCTACAAAGTCAACAGCATTCATCTCGTTATTCTCTAAAGCCTCTTGCAGTCTATTAAGCCATAAATCCAGGCCTTGGTCGTCTTGAGCCTCATTCTTGTGCTTGTATTTGTAATGCGCAGCGTACCCTTTTTCTGCAATCTCATTCATTCGTTCGCTACGAATCTGCACCTCAACCCATTTTCCTTTTGGCCCCATCACAGTGATATGAAGGGCTTCATACCCGGTTGACTTTGGTGAAGAAATCCAGTCCCGAAGTCGCGTAGGATTAGGTCTAAAGTAATCTGTAACAATTGAATAGATCTTCCAAGCTAAAAATTTCTCGTTTTCAGGGTTGGATTTGTAAATAATTCTTAAGGCAAACTTATCGTAGATTTCATCAAATGATATATTTTGATTTACAATTTTCTTTTTTATAGAATAAATTGATTTTGGTCTACCTTTTATTTCAAAATCAATATCCTCTTTTTCTAAGGCTGTTGATAAAATCTTTGAAAAATCCTTAATGTATTGATCCTGCTCTTCTTTGCTCTCTTTTATTTTTCCAAGTATATCATTGTAGACTTCAGGCTCTGTATATTTCAAACTTAAATCTTCGAACTCTGTTTTGATGTTGTAAAGACCTATACGGTGAGCCAGTGGTGCGTAGATGTATAAAGTCTCGCTTGCGATTTTCACCTGTTTGTCTGGACGCATAGAATCCATCGTTTGCATGTTATGCAATCTATCTGCTATTTTGATGATGATTACACGTATATCATCATTGAGTGTCAACAGCATTTTCCTGAAATTCTCCGCTTGCAATGATATATCACCGTCTTTTTTAAGGCTTGAGATTTTAGTGAGTCCATCAACAATTCTAGCAACCACTTCACCAAACATTTGTTCAATATCTGAAAGTGTATAGCGTGTATCCTCCACAACATCATGAAGTAAGGCCGAGGCAATCGAAGTAGCATCCAAACCAATCTCGTAAGCCACAATTTTGGCCACTGCAATAGGATGGAAAATGTAAGCTTCACCGGACTTTCTTCTCTGGTCTTTATGCGCTTCTACAGCAGTTTCAAAAGCCTTACGAATCAGCTTTTTGTCCTTGTTGGTCAAGGTTCTGTAACTGATGCGCAAAAGCTCTTTATATTCTTTTGTAATTTCTTTGCTCTCCTGCTCTAGATAGGCATCGGTGATCTCCATAATCTTATCTCTTATTTAAATGAAATTACAAATTATTTTTCAGATTTCTCAACCTTTCTATCAATGGTGGATGAGAAAAATGAAAATATACATAGGCTGGATGAGGTGTCAAATTACTTAGGCTATTTTTTGATAATTTTTTTAAAGCTGAACTTAGATATTCTCCAGAAAAAGTAGATTTAGCAAAATTATCTGCCTGGTATTCAAATTTGCGTGACAAAATATTTGTGAAAATCCCAGTTATCAAAGAAATTGGTGCATACAGGAAACTAAATGCTACCAACCCAACATGAAAACTTGTTTCATTAACCCCTAGAGCCTGTGCAAGTAAAGGTTCACTTACAAACAAAGAAAGCAGCCATAAAGTGAAACCCACATTAACTATAGAAATAAAAAGATTTACAATGATATGTTTCTTTTTATAATGCCCGACTTCATGTGCTAAAACGGCAACAATTTCTTCATCATTTAAGTCATTGATCAATGTGTCAAAAAGCGTAACTCTCTTTTCTTTACCAAAGCCTGAGAAATACGCATTAGCTTTTTTGCTTCTTTTAGAGCCATCGATCACGAAAACATTTTCTAAATTGAAATTCATTCTGGAAGCATATTTTTCGATTTTAGATCTCAAATTTCCATCTTCCAAAGGAGCTTGTTTATTGAATAGTGGAACAAGAAGTTTGGCGTAAAACATATTGAGCAATACTGAAATAATCGCCACAAAAATCCAAGTGTACCACCAGAAATCAGTTCCAACGTAGTTGTAAAAAACTAAAATTAATCCAAGAATAACACCCCCTAAGACAATGGTAAGTAAAAATGACTTTAGTTTATCCTTCCAAAATAAACCTTTAGAAGTTGTATTAAAACCATAACGTTCTTCAATAGTAAATGTAAAGTAGTAATCAAAAGGTAAGCTAAGAAGTTCACTCGCCAAGAATAAAATACCAAAGAAAAGTAGTGAAACAAGAATAGAATAATCAGCGTATTGATTGGCAATAGAATTGACAATTTGGAATCCTTCCAGACTTAAAAATATAAGAATCAACATCAAAGAAAAAGTGGATTGAACAACGCCAAATTTGAATTTATCCTTTTTGTAATTCTGAGATTTCACATATTCTGAAGTATCATAAAGATATTCAAGGCTTTCTGGTGGTTTTGCGTCGAATCTTGTATAATTTAGATAGTCCAAAAAACTGTCAAGCAGGAAATTGAAAGTAATAATACCAATAATGAGATAATAAATAATTTCCGGAGACATTTTTTGATTTTTGAGCAAATTTAAATCATGTTTTGGAATTTGATTGTGAAACGACAATACAATTGATTTTGAATTTTATGCTAAGTAGGTTGTCATATTCATTAATAGATGCTAAATTTGCTTTAAAGCAATGCGAAAGTTGTAAATGAGTAAATTGGTATCAAGCGTTGAATCTTTAGAAGTCAATTTGAAAAAATTGATTTCAGATTATGAAAGTCTGAAGGTTGAGCATAACCGTTTAAAAAGCCAGTTTCATTCAACATCAGAATCTGTTTCGGGATTAAATTCAGAAATAGAAAGATTACAACAAGAAAACAAAACACTTAGAACAGCCAACGCAATGCTAGGCAGTACCGAGCATAAAAGAGAGACAAAACTTAAAATAAATAGCTTAATTAAGGAAATAGATACTTGTATTATTCAATTAGCAGAATGAAATGGCTTTAGATAAACTAAAAATTAAATTATCGATTGCAGACAGGGTTTATCCATTAACCATTAGACCGGAACAGGAAGAAGGATTAAGGAAAGCCGCTAAAAGAATAAACGGAGTTATCAAAAAATACGAGCAAGATTATGCTGTAAGGGATAAGCAAGATGTATTAGCCATGAGTGCTTTACAATTTGCTGCAGAACTTGAGCAAAATCAATTATCTTCTTCTTCAGAATTAAAAAATGCTGAGCTAAAGCTTGAAGAATTAGATGAAATGCTCAAAAAACAATTAAACTAACGTTCATTACATAAATCGATACTGCCTGTATTAGTCGTACCTTTTTGATAAACTCAACATTTACTATTTAAAAAGGGTGAGTTTCAGTTGCTAAAGCAAGCCGCCACTTCGGTGCAGCGGATCCTTGATCAATTGAGTATCCCTAAACCTGTTTACACGGAGTTTTATACAAAACTAGGCTAATGCAGGCTTTTTTTATATATACAATTATGGAGATTACATTTATTATAATAGCAGCGATAGCTGGACTTATCATTGGATTCATCATTTCGAAAACTATTGATAGTAAAAATGCAACAGGCACTTTAAAAACTGCAGAAAAAGAAGCCCAGAAAATACTTAAGGAAGCTGAAAAAGAAGGCGAAAGCCTCAAAAAGGACAAAATACTTCAGGCTAAGGAGAAATTTATCGAGCTCAAATCTGAGCATGAAAAGGTTATCCTTACCAGAGACCAGAAAATTAGTGAAGCTGAAAAGAGAACTAAAGATAAGGAGTCTCAGGTTTCCAATGAACTTTCTAAACAAAAGAAACTTAACACGGATCTAGAAGAGAAATTGAAAGATTATGCCTACAGAACGGAGTATCTTGAAAAGAGACAAGAAGAAATCGATAAAATTCTTCAGCGTAAAATCAATCAACTTGAAGTTTTAAGTGGTCTAAGCGCAGAAGATGCCAAGAAACAGCTTATGGAATCTCTTCGTGAAACTGCCAAGGCTGAAGCTATGCAAATGATTCAGGATACGGTTGAAGAGGCAAAGCTTACTGCACAGCAGGAAGCAAGAAAAATTGTCATCAATACTATACAGCGAGTTGGAACTGAAGAAGCTATTGATAATTGCGTATCGGTATTCAACCTGGAAAGTGATGATGTGAAAGGTAGAATAATAGGTCGAGAAGGTCGTAATATACGAGCAATTGAGGCTGCAACCGGAGTTGAAATCATAGTAGATGATACGCCAGAGGCTATCATTTTATCTTGCTTCGATTCCATCCGTCGGGAAGTCGCTAGATTATCCTTACATAAATTGGTAACCGACGGCAGAATTCACCCTGCGAGAATTGAGGAAGTCGTTAAGAAAACAAGAAAAGCAATTGATGAAGAAATTGCGGACATTGGTAAACGAACTATCATTGATCTTGGAATTCACGGCTTACATCCAGAGCTAGTGAAAATGGTGGGTAGAATGAAATACAGATCTTCTTATGGACAGAATTTATTACAACACTCCAGAGAAGTCGCCAACCTTTGTGGAATTATGGCTTCGGAACTTGGCCTAAATCCAAAACTCGCCAAGCGTGCTGGATTACTTCATGATATTGGTAAAGTTCCTGAAAATGAAACAGAATTACCTCACGCTATACTAGGTATGCAGTGGGCAGAAAAATATGGTGAAAAACCAGAAATTTGCAATGCCATTGGAGCTCACCACGACGAAGTAGAGATGACTTCGCTACTTTCTCCTTTAGTGCAGGTTTGTGATGCGATAAGTGGCGCAAGGCCAGGTGCAAGAAGACAAGTTTTAGATTCTTATGTAAAACGTCTTAAAGATCTTGAAGAAATTGCCTTCGGATTTGGAGGGGTTAAAAAAGCTTATGCTATCCAAGCGGGGAGAGAATTGAGGGTTATTGTGGAAAGTGAAAGGGTAAGCGACGAAAAAGCTTCTGCCCTCTCGTTTGAAATTTCCCAAAAGATACAAACCGATATGACCTACCCAGGTCAGGTAAAGATTACCGTTATTCGGGAAACTAGAGCTATTAATATTGCTAAATAAGCAAACTCATAACGCTACATAAAAAAAAGGGCTGTTTCTAACGAAACAGCCCTTTTTAGTTGGTGAAAAATATATTCCTTCTTATATTTACTTTATGTATTACTAACCTTAAATTATCAGAGACATGAAAAAATTACTTTTACTCTCAGCAATTGTCGTCTCGACGATGACTTTAAGTGCTCAAGAAGCTAATATTGGTCTAAGTGGAGCGCTACCGATTGGTGACGTTGGAGACATTACAACTTTTGGTCTTAACCTTGACGCCAATTACTTGTGGGAAGTTTCCGAACAATTCGACCTAGGTGTTGCAGCAGGATATCATTATTATTTTGGCGAAGATATAGACACACCCTTTGGAACTTTTGAAGCTGAGGATTTTGGTTTTTTACCCATCGCAGCAGCTGCTCGTTTTAATGCATCTGAAGATTTTACGATTGGTGCAGATGTAGGTTACGCCCTAGGAATAAACCCTGATGGAAATGATGGAGGTTTCTATTATGCCCCAAAAATTCAGTACAGTGTAAGTGAAGCATTGGACATCGTCTTTGCCTATAAAGGAGTAAGTCTAGATGGTGGATCCTTTGATGCTATTAGCCTAGGTATAGAATTTGGACTATAATTCAAATAATTGAATAGATTAAAAAAAGGGCTGTTTCAAAAGAAACAGCCCTTTTTAGTTTAAACATATAATTTGTTAGAATTGCTCTCTTCCTGCAAAATGAAAATTGCTTTCAATCATAGCATTTTCATCGCTATCACTCCCGTGAATTGCATTTTCGCTTATGGACGTAGCGTAGTTTTTACGAATCGTGCCTTCTGCTGCTTCTTCAGGATTGGTCGCACCAATTAAGGTTCTAAAATCGTCTACAGCATTTTCTTTTTCAAGTACTGCCGCAACGATAGGACCGCTGGTCATATAATCTACAAGCTCTCCGTAAAAAGGACGTTCTTTATGTACCTCGTAAAAAGCCTTGGCATCATTTTCTGTCATGTGCGTCATTTTAAGCGCCGCAATTCTGAAACCTGAACCCGTAATTTGTTTTAAGATATCACCGATGTAGCCTTTAGAAACTGCATCTGGCTTAAGCATAGTAAATGTTTTAGTTACTGCCATTATAATTTTTTTTATTTTGATTGCAAAAGTAAACAATTCTTTAGACTTAAATATTAAGTCTTAACATTAGAATTTGAGAGTCAAACTTTGCAGGACACGTCCATCTTTTGTTGATTTAATTTTCAAATCAGCATTTTCTTCTGTCAAATTTAAATCCACTATTCCATAGCTGGTTTCAGCAGTCACCTCTCCTACTCTATATCGATTTGGTTCTCCATCATAAGAAGCATAAGAATGCGTTAATCCACTAGAAGTGAAATCAGTCAATGGGTAACTTAGATCTTCTACTTTCTTTTGGGAAAATTCTGAAATATGTCGGTCTCCACTCAATAAAAGTATGTTTTTTAAAGAGTTTGATTGAAGCAAGTCTTCCATTTTATCAACTTCATACGGAAAATTACCCCAGGTTTCAAAACCATGTTCGCTAGATAAAAACTGAATACTACTCACGATAATATTAAAATCTGCTTGCGAGTTTTCAACTTCTTCCTCCAGCCAATTCCATTGCCCTTGTCCAAGCAAAGTTGAATCTTTTGATGAGTGAGGCTTATATCTATGATTTGGATTTTCAGCATCTAGCATTCCATCTCTGAAATACCGTGTGTCTAACAAGTAGAACTTGATACTTTTATCGCCGGCACTGATGACTTTGGAATAATAAGTCCCTCCTCTGGACGCCATCGCATGAGTTGAATCCAACTCGAAAAAATCCATGTACAAAGATTTTGCTTGTTCTTTATACTCCCATTCTTTACCCGCATCATTTTTTCCATAATCGTGGTCGTCCCAAACGCCAATTGGCGCATTCGGCAGATTGGAAACGAAGGATTGGTAATATGTATTACTTTTAAGCGTATCGTACTTCGCTTCCATCAATTCCATGTCTGGAGTATCAGCATAGATATTGTCTCCACCCCAAACAAAAATATCAGCTGAATCTTTTTCTATAGTGGACCAAAATTCTTGGGACATATTTTGTCGATTACAACTTCCTATAGCTATTCTGAAGCTTGTTTTTTCTAAAGTATTAGCTGTTGTCTCTGAATTTTTATTTTCTGTTTTAGATTTACAGGATAAAAGCGAAAGAGAGGCAAAAACTAAAAGTATGAATATGTTTTTCATGATAAATAATTTTTCACAAATCTAGAAAATCAAATGTTATTGCATTATTAAGAATTTGTACATTTGATTTCTATGAGAAAAAATACGATAGATGGGCTAAAAGGCCAATTGAACAAAAATTCAAAAGTGAGTATAATTGGTCATAAAAATCCAGATGGAGATGCTTTAGGATCTACACTTGGCTTACATTTATTTATGAAGGAGCTTGGGATAACATCTCAGGTGATTATGCCCAATAGCTCTCCAGACTTTCTGGCTTGGTTACCTTCAATCGATACTATTCTCTGCTACGACAATGATAAAGCTCAATGTGAAGAAGAATTAGATAACTCTGATTTTGTATTCACACTAGATTTTAATCACTTAGATAGAACAGGAAGTCTTGGTGATCATCTTCAAAAATTGAACACAAATTTTGTAATGATAGATCATCATCAGCAACCAGCAGATTATGCCCCTTATATGCTATCGGACACGTCTATAGCGTCTACCTGCGAACTAGTGCATGAGTATATAACCACCCAATATCCAGAAACAAAATTGACAGCAGATATCGCTAGCTGTCTATATACTGGCATTATGACGGATACAGGTTCCTTCAGGTTTCCATCGACAACCAGCAAAACCCATAGGATTATTGCAGACTTGATAGATGCTGGTGCAAATAACTCTGAAATACATCAAAATACATTCGACAATAATGCTGAAAGCCGATTGCATTTGCTTGGAAGAGCTTTGCAAAATTTAAAGGTTCTGAAAGATTTAAGCACTGCTTATATTTCCTTATCCCAAGACGATTTAAACCAATATGGCTTCAAAAAAGGAGATACCGAGGGCTTTGTGAATTATGCATTATCCTTGAAAGGAATTAAATTCGCAGTTATTTTTATTGAAAATAAGGCTGAGAATATTATTAAAATTTCTTTCAGATCGATTGGCGATTTTGATGTTAATACTTTTGCTAGAAACCATTATAATGGAGGTGGTCACAACAATGCGGCTGGAGGTAAAAGCGATTTGGATCTAAATACAACTTTAGAAAAATTTGAAGAGACATTAAATAACTACAGGAAAGAACTTTCATGAAATCAATTATTTATTTAGTTTTCTTAATCGTTTCGGTACAGGCATGTAAATCTCCTGAACCGAGAAAACCTGTGAGTAGAGCTTCAAAAAGTTTTACAAGCAAGTCTTTAGTGATGAATAAAGCGATCGTAGAAAAGGAAGAAGCTTATATTCAAGATATAATAGAAAAAGATTCTACAAACACCTACATTACATCGGCAGATGGATTCTGGTATTATTACAATTCAGAAAATAAAAAGGATTCTATCACTCCAAATTTTGGTGACGAAGTAGAGTTTAATTATAATATCCTCACTTTGCAAGGAGATACCATCTATTCGAGAAAAGAGCTCGGGGAGAGAGCTTATGTTATCGATAAAGAAGAAATTTTTACAGGCTTACGTCAGGGTCTCAAACTAATGAAAGAAGGAGAAACTGTTACTTTTGTTTTTCCTTCCCACCAGGCCTATGGCTACTATGGAGACAACGACAAAATAGGGACTCATGTTGCTCTCAAGTCTACTGTAACATTGAATGAAATAAAAATTAATAAAGATTAAAACTAAAGTAAAAT
>Ga0307951_1001741_pt1 | contig 13405 bp, 20 predicted proteins | sample OrgLakmetagen374_FD_201842 | JGI IMG/M metagenome (GOLD analysis project Ga0307951, IMG submission 201842) | Saline water microbial communities from Organic Lake, Antarctica - #374 | ecosystem: Environmental > Aquatic > Non-marine Saline and Alkaline > Saline | place: Antarctica: Organic Lake... | reverse complement strand
CACATGCTGTCATATACACATGCTGTCATATACACATGCTGTCATATACATAGGGCTGGCCAGAACCGTATATATGCACCGTATATGACCGTATATTCAGTGATTTCCCTGCCAAATATACCATATACACACCGTATATATATGGTTCTGGCCAACCCTACATTTGCACATGCTGTCATATACACATGCTGCCATATACACATGCTGCCATACAGGCAGATGTCATGTACATAGGGTTGGCCAGAACCGTATATATGCACCGTATATGACCGAATATTCAGTGATTTCCCTGCCAAAAATACCGTATACACACCGTATATATATGGTTCTGGCCAACCCTACATCTGCACATGCTGTCGCTACCTGACTATGTGTATATGTGCAGGCAGCTGTTATATAAACATGCTGTCCCTAACCTTATCTGCCTGCTTAATGCTCTCTTTTTCTTTTGCCTTTTTCCGAAACCTTATTGTTGGTGCAGGCAGCTGTTAAATACACATGCTGTCCCGCTGTCCCTAACCTTATCTGCCTGTTTGATGCTCTCTTTTCCTTCTGCCTTTTCCCAAACCTCTTTGTTGGTGCAGGCAGCTGTTAAGTACACATGCTGTCCCGCTGTCCCTAACCTTATCTGCCTGTTTGATGCTCTCTTTTTTCTTTTGCCTTTTTCCCAAACCTTATTGTTGGTGCAGGAAACTGTTAAGTACACATGCTGTCCCGCTGTCCCTAACTTTATCTGCCTGTTTGATGCTCTCTTTTTCTTTTGCCTTTTCCCAAACCTTATTGTTGGTGCAGGAAGCTATTAAATACGCATGCTGTCCCGCTGTCCCCCTCTTTGTTGGTGCAGGAAGCTGTCATACATATATGCTGTCGCTAACCTTATCTGCTTTCTTAGTGCTCTTTTTTTCTTTTGCCTTTTCCCAAACCTTTTTGTTGGTGCAGGAAGCTGTGCCTGACCGTTTGCACCATTTGGCCCTTAATTTCATTGTTGGTGCAGGCAGCCGTAATTGACAGCCTCAACCTGGGACACATCTGCATCAATTTTGAGGAGTTCATTGAAGCCATTGCAAGATGCGCTCTCACAGCATTCAACTACCAGGTATTGAATGGGGGGACCTGCTGCTTGAAGGTTTAGTCGAAACTAGGCAGAATATTTTCTTCTCCTTGTCGGAGCTGCCGTTTTTCTTCACCGTTTTGAAAGGGGTGGAAATGATGTGTTTGTGCATGAGTAGTGTACACTTTATCTGATCAAAGTGTAAAATAAAAATGCTTCTCTTGCCCAAAGCTATCAGTTATGTCGTATTCTTTCTACACTATATGTAAAGCAATGACACCAGAGGCATATGTGCTGAAATCCCTTATAATTAGCACTCATGGTGTGTGTGTGTGTGTGTGTGTGTGTGTCGGTTTGTGTGTGTGTGTCGGTTTGCGTGTGTGTTTGTGAATTTTTGTGTGTATTTGTGAGTGTGTGTGCGTTTGGTGTGTTTGCAGATGTGTGTGCATATGTGTGTTCATATGTGTACAAGGGCTCCTCTGACTCCAACACCATCACAACACACAGGAGCTCCCTCCCCCCAAGTCCCTCATGGTGTTCAAGGACTCTTACAAGGCTGGTGCTAAGCACATGTGGGCTGCCGACGCCCGCACAGAGCTGCAAGACTTTGTGAACCAGCCCAACCAGGTTGAGCTACCCCCCGCACTGCTGGAGGAATGCATTGGACGGTGCGTGTGACCACCCAGCACTTCTGTCCTGCCTTTGTACCATTCACACCTACATTTTTCTGTTGCTGAGTATCTCAAGCCCATTCACACCTGCATTTCTCCGTTGCTGAGTATCCCAAGCCCATTCATACCTGCATTTCTCTGTTGCTGAGTATCTCAATCCCAGTCACACCTGCATTTCTCTGTTGCTGAGTATATTAAGCCCATTCACACCTGCTTTTCTCTGTTGCTGAGTACCTCAATCCCATTCACACCTGCATTGCTCTGTTGCTGAGTATCTCAATCCCATTCACACCTGCATTTCTCTCTTGCTGAGTATCCCAAGCCCATTCACGCCTGCATTTCTCTCTAGCTAAGTGTCCCAAGCCCATTCACACCTGCATTTCTTTCTTGCCGAGTATGCCAAGCCTGAACCCTGGCTTTTTCTGCGCGGGGGCTCGTGCAGGCACACAAACATGAGTTTCATATTTGCCTCTCGTTTTCTAAATGATTTCATAAATGCACCCACCCCACTCCGCTCTGCTAGGGTGAACAGGTTTGTGTGCATGTCATGAAGTTGACGCATGGCTGATCGTGATGGAATGATAAATAGAACGCGCCCCACCCCACTCCGCTCCGCTCTGCAACAGCAAATAGGCTGTGCACGTCAAGAGACGGTGGATGGTGTAGGCCTGCACAAAACACAGTGCATGAACGTGTATGCTGGGAGGCTGAGTGCTCGTCATGTGGGTGTGCATTGCAGGGAAGACGCTCCTCATTACGACGAGCTGGATGGCGACAGCACGCACAGCGTGGCAATCGTTCCCAGCCCACGCGCCTCTCGTCAACGGCCGCGCACTGCTGCCTCTGTGCGAAGCATGGCAAGCAATATCTACCGCAGCGCCAAAAGCCTGGCCCACCAAAAGTCACAGGTGGGGTTCCTGTTCATCATAAATAATTGCGATGGTGGCTCGTGGTGTATGGTATTATCAGGATTGTTTTTGTCAGTAGAAAGTAACGAGAGGCTCGTGGTGAATGGTATTATCAGGATTACTTCTGTCAGTAGAAATTAATGGGGGGCTCGTGGTGAATGGTAATATCAGGATTACTTTTGTCAGTAGAAATTAATGGGGGGCTCGTGGTGAATGTTATTATCAGGATACTTTTTGTCAGTAGAAAGTAACAAATGGCTCGTGGTGAATGGTATTATCATTATTTTGGTAAGTAACATTAAATGTCTTCATGCCGGACGCCAGATGTGTGAAAGCCGATCTGAAGCAAAGCCAGTGAAGTGACTGTGTCACAGCCAGGCAATCTGGTATCTAAATCTTTTATAGAGTTGGCCAAAACCAAGATCACATCTAAATTATATACGGTGTATACAGAGAAAACTTAATAGCAGGGCTTTTCCCATGCATACGTATTAACCGTAAACGGTGTGGGTAAACAGTTACGGCCAACCCCGATCAGTTATGTGGCGATTTGAGAGGAGCATTGGGGTCAGGAATTCTGGAGCATGGAAAGCACAAGGCAAGGCTTTAAATTGGCCAGCCTTGGTTCCTAGCAGATCCAAATAAGGGGAGACTGGCTTTAGAACTGACTTCAGGACTGAGAAGCCGAGACATTGCTGAGCGCGCAGCGCAACACCTGGCCCCCCTTTTTTTGCAGCGATATTATATTTTTTGTTCCTTGTCAGTATTTCCACCGCCATCATCTCACGATGCAGAATTGAATTAGAAGTTAGTTTGAAGCCTCGCCTTTCCAAAGACCATGCCATCTTTTGTCGCAAGCAATTATTAAATAGTTCCATAATTCCTTTTTATTTCAATGTCATCACACGCAGCGCCCATTCACACACATACACACAACGTGTGCACACACACAGACACACATGCACAAACACACATGCACACACATAAACAAACACATGCACACACACAGTTCCCTGCAGGCGAGGGACGGGCACACACACACACACACACACACACACACACACACACACACACACACACACACACACACACACACACACACACACACCTGCAGGCAAGGGGCGGGCCTGAGATGCTGACCATTCATGGAGAGGCGGACGTCCTAGATAACACTAGCCGTCCACTGCACCTCAGAAACTTTAATGTTGCCTGGATAGGGCAGCCCAAACCCGCCTTGAATGAGCTTGCACGCACTAGGTAGGTGTGTGTTTGTGTATGTGTGGTGTGTGTGTGTGTGCTTCTACGTGTGTGACTGCTTGTGCTTGCAGGTTCTGTGGATGGCTGTGGTTGTGCACATCAGTCTTTTATAAGAGGTCAGAAGGGCATGCCTAGACTTATAAAGCTTATTTTGGAATATAGAGGCATTGAACTAGGGATGGCTGCTCAACCTTTGAGAACAAGGTAAATTATAAAACAAACCAAGTAAAAAAGGGACTGAGACGCTACTGGAAAATACTGAGCTTGAAATCCTGGAATGCCTAGATATACTTAACATCATTCCAACTAACCCGCAGGGCACGAGGCAACAATCAGCAGTGAATACTGAGCTTAAAATCCTGGAATGCCTAGATATACTTAACACCATTCCAACTAACCTATACAGGGCACGAGGCAACAATCAGCAGTGTGCGTGACCTGCTTCCTTGTTTGGCCTGAATGGGATGGGGATGAGGGTTGCTTAAGCAGAGATGTCAAGTTCACACCCCTGCAGCAAATTATTCTTCGTTCATTTTGTCAAGGGGCGTGCAGAACTGCAGCTTCCAGGAGGGAGGAGGATGCAGGTTGATACAGAACCAGAGAATTAAGTTGCTGATCTGAGGGGGATGCAAAAAAGTCACGCTGGTTGATATGGATCCTTGAGCGTCAATTGCGCTGCAGAATGCAATTTCAAATCCGAACTGTTTGCACCTGCTGCAAACTGCAGGAGTGCGTTCAACACGTATCAGAGCAGCAGAGATGTGTCTTTGCCTCCGGTGGCCAAGCACACAGAGATGATGGTCGCGCGCATCAACCAAGAGCAGGCCATCGAGGGCTTGCGTCTGAATTTTGTGGCTGCCAGGCGAGATCAACAACGAGCGGCTCGAGCTGAGGCTGCTGCTCAAAGAACGGACTTACAGATGCGCTCTTTGCAGCCATGTGTGGTCCAGCAAAGACTGATGGCGTCGAGAAGATTGGGGGAAAGTGTGGAGAGTCAAGTCGCGTAGCCTGATGTCACGCCCAATTGGTGATAGTGACAAACAGTGTGTTGGTGTGCCGAGTCTCGAATTTTTATGTGACATTGGTTTGATCTGACACTAATGTAAGAACAAGAAAAGAAAAAACTGCGCAGGCAGTGAAAGCCACTCCCCACTCCCCACGACACTGATGTATGTTGTTAGGTAGACTTTAATTCAATCTTGACTGAACAGACAAGGAAGATAGCAATATATCTGTTGGTCATTGTTGACAATGGCTGACTGTAATACTTCCTTTGGGAGTAATTGATGAATGATGCAAGCCTGAAATTTTGAAATCAGCCACTCTAGACCTTGTCAATTTCAGTTCCGGGCAGCGCTTGCGCAGTGCCGGATTGTAGGCTATCATATGATGATCCTTAGAAAAATGTTTGCTGACACCCTTCGAGAGCATGGACTAGATAAGAACCAGCATAACGACTTAATGGAGGCAGTTACATTGAAGGGTTGGGATGGGTCTGGAGCAGTCCCACGCGACTAATCTTTATCGCAGAAAGACATTGCCAACATCCGTTTCAGCCTCCCTAGCAACTGGAGCTGCCAAGGTGATGATGCAGCAGCAGTGGCCCGCTTTGCCAATACAATAGCCAGCACGTTTTTGTTTACCATCACCAAGTAGCGGAAGTAGTAGTATCCCCTGCCAAAGTCCCAACAGCAGCAGCAGCTTCACCCCCTGAATTGTGTCAGCCACCGCAGCAGCAGCCATCACAACAGCAGCAGTTATCGGCCGATCCCATCGCACAGATCTGGACATCAATGGCAGCAGCAGCAGCAGCAGCAGCAGCAACAGCAGCAACAAAACCGCCCCAGCAGCCGGGACCGGCCCCCCTCTGCCAAACATGTCTCCTTCACTGCCACCGTATAACTTTACTCAGTAGCACCACGGCCATTCCACTCAGCCCCAACAGCAACGACTCCACCCCTTTACTTGTGTCCAGCCACCGCAGCAGCAGCAGTAATCGGCTGATGCATCCCAATGCACAAATCTGGACATCAATGGCAGCAGCAGCAGCAGCAGCAGCAGCAGCAGCAGCAGCAGCAGCAGCGTTAACAGTACCGCCACTAGCCGGGAAACCTTTGCCAAACATGCTTCATCCACCGCCACATCAAAGAGCCCACTCTGGTCAAACACGCCGCCCTCTTCCCCTGCAGCAGCAGCAGGCTCCATCATATACACCTCTCCCTTACCAGCTACCTGGCAATTCCTACCCATCAATGCAGCCTCCATCATCAACAACTCCAGCACCAAAGCAAGCAAAAGCAAAGGGCCCAAAGGAGGAACAGCCTTTCATTCTTGGCTTGATGACCTCATCCATGCTAGCTTCAGCCAAGAAGTATGGCAACAACGAGCCTATCTTCGTTGACAGTACCTTTGGTACTAACAAACTTATGGTAAGTTCTTGTACCATTTTGGAATGTCTTGCGCTGGGATTGTGTTGGTGGCTATTTCGGCGCTCTAAGCATTGTATTTCAGTTGCTCCTATCTTGGCAACCTCTTCTCCTGTTTCTTCTGCTCCTCAAATAATGTAACAACTCTCAATAAAAGTGCTTTTTTATTTTCAAAGCTGGCAATGCATTAACCAGCACTTTTTAGCTTTCCTATATTGCAAGTTATTTCCGGTATTTCCGATATATAATGCCGATGCAATAACTCTTCGATATGCAAATATATTAAGACGTCCTTTTCTGTGTTGCATTGCAGTTTCTCTCTTCGTGGTTATGGTGGCAGATGAAGGAAAGAGTGGTAAGCAGGCTGTCACATCCCTGACTGCTCTGAATTAAGTCATTTACAACATAGATTAGATTTTAATTGCTTCATTTACCTTGTTATGGCGTTCATTTGCATTTTGGTTTTCATATGCGATTACAGAGGCAAACAGTTACAAAACAAATCCAACAAAATGAACTGCACTGTACAAAGTAAAAGTAAAAATAAAAGTCACCGCTGATAAACATCAGCGTGCATTAAGGAAAGGCTCTCAACTAATGCTCACATTAGCCTGACCCCTGCCAGATCCTCATTAGTCTCCGTTGTTTCTCTCTTTTGTTTTTTTGGGTGCAGTGAATTGCAGCCTTAATAGCAGTGGCGTCTGTGAAGTATCGTCTTACCATTTAAAGGTTGAAAGTCCGTTTCATGATTCAAGGCTGCCAACAAGTTTGCTTCAATCACTTTGGTGTACACTTAGGGACACCGATCGCCTACATTATCACCAGCTCCGAGACAACTGAGACGCCCAAGGTGTGGCTGAAAGCTCTGGTTGGTCAAGTGCGGCTCAGCATGCCGCACTTCTCACCTTCCTGTGTGATGATGGATGATGCCAACGCCATGATAAAGGCTTGCAGGTAATATTTTAGCCTTAGGATGCAGGTGTAGGCAATCATTTTCCCCTTTGTATCTTCTTGCTGGACCATACCTTGACACTAAAAATAGAGGGACGTGGTGTTTGCTTTTAGGTTTCGTACACTTTGATCATGCCACTATGCAATGTGCGTCCCTCTGTTGTTCCCTTGAGTTTCTTATTCTCTTTGGCTAACCTTCCCTTTGGATTAAAGTTTAGCACCTTTGCACATGGCCATGCAGGGAAATCCTTCGTGTGCCAGTGATGGTAGATGGTGGTAAACATCCTATAGCTGACTGCAGCGCATCAACTTTGGCACACTGAAGCTGCTGATTCGCCATTGTCCATGCTAGTGGGATGTCAAAGGGACGCATGCCATCAGGCATAATCCGCCCAAGTGCTCTGCGTACAGAAGCGTCGTCACCGAATGCATCAGGAGCATGCTGTGCCAGTGCGCACGCCACATCTGTCGCACGCAGCTGCAATTGCTGGGCCTGCGCGTCTGTGCAGTAAGCTGTGTGGAAGTTGAGCAGCGCAGCTTGCCTTGCAGGCTCCCAAGTTTTGCCACGAGTAAGCAGGAATGCTTGAAAACTTGGTTCATTCACATACTTGTGCACGTTTTTAGAGCTACTACTTTGGAAAAGCACGGGCTGCTGCTGTGGCTGTTGCTGCTGCTCTTGTTGGCCAGTAACAGTGTTCGGACTTACCAGATCAATCACGATTCCTACATAAAAGAAGAAGGGGAGCAGTTTGACCATATGCGGTACCCATGATTTAAGGAAGAAATTGAGAAAGATCATATTCCAAACTTCTACAATTTGTGTAGCTGATTGATATATATTAAGGCTGGCATAAGCTCGGGTGTTGTATGTTTTGGTGAGTTTACATTCTTTATCAGCGCAGAGGCACTAAACTAAGTTTGGTGCTTTTGTATTAATTTTTAGCACCTTTGCTTTATTTAGTTTTTAGTGCTGTGGAGTTCCAGTCCTAGCTCTGAAAGAGGTTATGGGGTGTATTCTTGTAGATGGTGCCAATTGCTCCAATCAAGACCACTTGAGTTCACTTATGTGTACACATCTTATATCACCGCCCCTAACTAACGTTTTGGGAGGGGGGGGGGTTATCAAATTCTCTAAAACGGTGGTTTCTTAATTATTTATTTCTGTACGGCAAGCCAAGGCAGCCGACAGAGGAGGCAGCTGCTGCAAGACCAGTTTTAGTACCAGCTTGCATTTAAGCACCCACCACACACGTTCGAACGGGGAGACTCGATAATAAAGGAATGCAAACAGTGCAAGACTCAGCAGACTCAGATTGCTGATAACCATGTCTTGGCCTTAATCTCTGGTCTTTTCTAGCAATGGAAGTATTTCCTCCTTGGATCGGTGGGAGGTGTGGCCACACACCTCAAAAGCCCATGGAGAGGGGGGACGGTAAATAAGGAAAGAAAAATAACGCAGATAGTATAAATACGGGGGGTGGAATGGGATGGTATACACATTTCTCAGCACTTTACTCAACGGTAGGCGATTGTTAATATTTCGGTGGAATGCAAAACTTGCAGTCAGGGCTGTCATGTTTTGGCCTTATGAATTTTCCCACTGGAGGTGGCGTGGCAGGCAGCTCCATGAACTCAGATGAACCTGCAGAGCAGAAGATGGATTTTGCACTCCACGTGCGTGGGTTAGGACTGTTGCACACTGAAGCAACGCATAAATAGCTAGCCAAAATAGCCAAAATAACTGAAGGAGACGACTGTGCATCATCAACGGCTAGCACAATTTTCATCTTGATGCGCACAAATCTGTCCTGAACTTATTTCAACTGGATAGCCTCCTCGTGCAAAACTGGCGCCCACAAACTTTACCTCGCTGCTACTGTCTGCAGGCAAACAGGTAAATGGTGTGGATGCAATACGACACGAATAAATGACGCGGGCTGCAGGCCTTTGCGCCTGTGCGTGCAATATACCACTGTTATAATTGTCCTTACACAGGTCCATGATAACGTATCATATTAATATAAGTTTTTTACGTATTGAATGTCAAAAAATGAAGAGGCTAAGAGCAAAAAGCAAATTATACATTATAATTATAACTATTTGTTTAACATTAACCTGCAGCCATACTAGCACCCGCCCCAACCGCTCACATTTGGTGTTGTCCTTCCGTCTCCCTGACCATGCCGTTTTGTTAAAGAGTTATTTAGTAACACGACTGTATAGTTTGAAGTTGAAAAGGAATAGTTTTAACCTACGGACTAGGTAGCTCGTTCAAATGGCTTTTTCCATGGGGAATGCACCCCAATCTTCCTACGTTGTCGCGCTTCTCCGGGCTAAGCTATACCACTACTTAAATTTATAGGGTCCCGCCGAGCCTCCCAAGCTCTTTCCCAAGCTCTGTCCCAAGCTCATCGTGCCTGCAATACATCATGCAATATATTGCCTATTAATCCAATATTATTGCCTATTTTTAAATAATTACGAACAATGAAAAATTAACGTGGAATGAAAGGGATTCAACTTCGCAACATGAAAGACGTAGAGGCTCTATCTCATGGATCACAGCATGAGGAGGATGACAACAAAGAGGATGAAGCAGCGCAGCTCCTCCAGCGCTCCAATTCAGACAGGTGCGACATTGTAAGCTTCCTGTGTCGCAACAACCTTGTTCCTGAGCGCATGCACATGCTGTCCTGCCAGAACAGGATTGTGCCGAGTGAAAAAATAAGGCAAAGCAACTTCCTAAATCATGAGCAGGCACACGCGCATGGAACGAACGCCTGGTCTCAGAAGGCTCTTGAAGTATGGCTTGGGGAGTGTGGCAGGTGAGGGAGCTGTTTTCTGCTCTAAAAGAATACATAACTCTAAAATGTGTACCTTCAGGCAAGAACGAAGAGGCAGGGGAAGGGTTTTCAATTTGAGCAATGAAACATAGGTAATTCAATGTACGTTAAGGTAATTCAGCAGTAGAAAATATGTATTGTAGCGTAGTGGCCAAAATGGTTTATCTGGAAATTGGGCGATAAGTACATCGTACTTACTTATGCATGTTACTTTACATGTTTATTTCGGAGCGCAAGTGAACAAAAAAAGCTATGCATCCAGTGTCCTCGTGTTGCAAAATAATATTAGATGGTCATTCTCGGCTACCAGTAATCCACAGACCTCCCAAAAGAGGTGCACATTCTATGAGAGAGAGAGAGCACGCCCACAAATGCAATTGTCGTAGGTATCTTGGTGGTGATCCTGCTGGTGCTGAGCGTGCTTTATGGTGCGGAGCAGCGTCGCAACGACCGAGCAGCTGCCGCCTACAAGCACCTGAAGTCAAAGGTGCCGGAGGATTTCCCCATACACTTGCCAGAGGGGGCGGGCAAGCCTATCAAGTGAGTAGGGCCAGCCAGATACGCCGTACACTGTATCTACCGTAAATGACTGCATCTATAATAATTTACCACTAAGAATGTACCGCTAAATATGTTCATCGTGTATAGATATGGTTTTAGCCAATCCTTCAAATGTGTGTGTGTGTGTGTGTGTGTGAGGAAGTGTGTGTGAGGAAGGTGTGTGTGTGTGTGTATATGTGCATGTGTGTGTGTGTGTGTGTGTTTGTTTGTGTGTGTGTGTGTGTGTGTGTGTGTGAGAGGAAGTGTGCTATCTATACACTTTGTGCCTACATCATGACCAGGGGGCTTGGTAAGCTGCAAGTAGGAGCAGCAAGCTGCTCGTCCTGCTTGTCCTGTTCAGTTGAAAATAGTTTCATTTTTTACATGCCACAACATTATTTCCTGACACAAGAATGGAGAGGCATAACATGTTCTGCGTACGCTGCCTTCCTGTGAGGACTTGTGAATGTGAGTCTATAATTACGGCGCTTTCCCTGTGAGGACTCGTGAATGTGTGTCTACACTTAAGCTGCTTTCCTGTAATGACTCGTGAATGTGTGTCTGTAATTACGCTGCTTTCCTGTGCGCACTCGTGGATGTGTCTATAATTTCAGTGCCCTCCTGTGAGGACTTTGTGAATGTGTCTACAATTACGCTGCTTCCCTGTGTCCACTCGTGAATGTATCCATAATTTCAGTGCTCTCCTGTGAGGACTTTGTGAATGTGTGTCTACAATTACGCTGCTTCCCTGTGTCCACTCGTGGATGTGTCCATAATTTCTGTGCTCTCCTGTGAGGACTTTGTGAATGTGTTTCTACAATTACGCTGCTTTCCTGTGTCCACTCGTGAATGTGTACCTATAATTTCAGTGCTCTCCTGGGAGGACTTTGTGAATGTGTGTCTACAATTACGCTGCTTTCCTGTGTCCACTCGTGAATGTGTACCTATAATTTCAGTGCTCTCCTGGGAGGACTTTGTGAATGTGTGTCTACAATTACGCTGCTTCCCTGTGTCCACTCGTGAATGTGTACCTATAATTTCAGTGCTCTCCTGGGAGGACTTTGTGAATGTGAGCCTATAAAAAGTTACAGTGTGAATGACATGGAGCAGCCAAACTCCAAAAGCAAGCTTGGCATGAAAATGGCTTTGCCCTCTATGGCTTCCTGCTCCTTCGTTCGTGTTAAAAGTGTCATCTTTACTGCCTGCCTTTTACTTTTTTGTGCGTGCACATGCTAGGTTGGCGGTAAAAAACAAAAAGGAAGTTGATGCCTGCTTTTTTCTTGCTTGTTTCACGCTTATTTTCATTGTTGCACTGCCTGCATAGTTAGGGTTGGCCTGAACCGTATGTGCTCTCCTAACACGACTGTATTTTTGGTAATTTGCCTGCAAAAAAATACTGCAAGTACACCATACTAACATAGGTGTAAACATATGAATGGTTCAGGTCAGCCCTACTACACACAGTGTTTAGGTTGAATTTATCTACCTCCACCCTGATCATCAGCCTGTTCAAATCGTAACAAACCTCGGAACCTCTTCGTCGCAGGAAAGCACCGAAGCCACCAGATGCCCAAGGTAAGTGGAAATAAGGGTCTAGGGATTAGGGTTAGGGTTTAGGGATTAGGGTTTAGACCGCGACCTTAAGGGTAAACCCTGCACCACCAAAATCTGCCAATGGCAATTTGCTTGTGTTTGGAGGTCACCTTCAAAATGTAATGTGCTGAAGTGCTAGTTCGTGTGTCATTACAAGCTGCTTGCTCAGTGGATATAATTTTCGTGTCAAATACCAGGAAGACACACTCACCCGTGTACGCATTTTGAATACCCACCCTGCACTAACATGGTAGAATTGCACCATGCTCAAGAAGAAAAAGATATCTTGAAAGAAAACGACCTGCTTCACGCACAGGCAAATCGATGTGTCACACCTCCACTCACGTGTCAAACGCATCTGCTCCCATGAATATGTGTACACACCAATGAGGCATGAGTTAAGGAGCCTACTAATTAAACATCCATAATAAATTAAAGTCTTATAAGTCTAAAAATGTCACGACCTGCGTCATGCACAGGCGAGATCGTATCACTCCTCCACCCACGTGTCAACTACTCAAGTCTACTGCAGCCGGGCTTTCACCTGACGCCCCTTTACGGGTGGATGAACGAGTGAGTGTCTTCTGAAAGGAAAAGGAAACAAAAGATCAAGCAAGCAGTGAACAAGTGCCTGGCGATCTGGTGCCTGGTTGTGTGTGTGTGTGTGTGTTTGTGTGTGTATGTGTGTTTGTGTGTGTTTGTGTGTCTGTGTGCGTTGAGGGTGTCAGCACGTTTAGTATTTTCATTGCCGTGAGTGTCCATTTTTCCGTGCCCGTGAAGGGCAGTTTCACACAAACTGTTCACACTGCTGTGTGCATGTGGCGGGATGGGGGACAGCATGCATACATTTCCACTGTTATCAGCGTCTGTTTATTTGTGGGCCTGCTGAGTTGGTAAGGGTCGATAACAATGTGTTGTGTATTGCTTAATGTTGATGCGTTAGGAGCACGTTGAGTGCCGCTTGTCGTACGAACACAGATCACACTTTGTGATAACTCTAAACTACCTGCAAATGAGCTTCTCCTGTTTGCCTTGCTCTCAGCTTATCAACAAGTTCAATCTGTACCTGTTGATCTATGTACACCCCGATTTACAGTAATTACAGTCGCACCCCAGAATGACGTCTGCTTTTGTCTACATGTAATACACTTCAAATGAACATTAT
>Ga0307951_1001737_pt1 | contig 13428 bp, 15 predicted proteins | sample OrgLakmetagen374_FD_201842 | JGI IMG/M metagenome (GOLD analysis project Ga0307951, IMG submission 201842) | Saline water microbial communities from Organic Lake, Antarctica - #374 | ecosystem: Environmental > Aquatic > Non-marine Saline and Alkaline > Saline | place: Antarctica: Organic Lake... | reverse complement strand
AGGGTACCAATCTGCTCCTTTTTCAAATAGGCATCCATCTGCATACTCATCAAGACCTGAAACTGAAGTGTTGCAGAGTTATGGGGCAAAAACTGAGATGCAGATTCCCATGCACACGTGACCTACCAGGCACCCATAACTGGCGTGCACAGTCCAACATTGCTTCCATTTCTTCAGAATTCCAATGACTATCTCATGCTGGCACAATCCTGTAAGTTTGGGGTTAATTGCTGCTTCATTGGCGTGACTCACCCCGCTGCCTGCACCCGAACGCGTGTGCCTCTGACTTTTGGACATGTCCACAGACATCCTCCCCTTAACCGAATTTGCTCAAAAAGGGTGCCAATCGACTGGGCTTGAGCCGAGGATTTCAATAATGTATTTAAAACTTCGTAGGAGTGGCCCAGTAAATTTCTGGGGGGGGGTCCAAAAAACGCTGGACCCCCCCGGATTTCCCCCCTTCCGATTGGACCCATATATATACCAATCGATAGCTCTCGACGCCAGGATTCCAAATATGTAATTTATATTTTGCTTGACACGTGACGCCAAAAAGTTATGATCCTTGACGCCTCCTGGTTGGCCAGACCCGTATATATGTACCGTATTTGACCGTATATATTGTGATTTCCCTGCCAAAAATACCGTACATACACCGTGTGTATGTATGATTCTGGCCTACCCTATATTCACAGCTGTAGCAAATTACGGAAAGCAAAGTCAGGCACTGCCAAGTGGAAAATGTACAATCTTGACATGCGCAGCGTTAACTTTATGGTGTACGTTTTCTGTCGACCATGCCAACCCTTACAGGCCAGAACCATACATATGCACAGTGTGCATTAGGTATTTTTGGCAGGGAAATCACGAAAGATACCGTCAAATATGGAGCATATGTACGGTTCTGGCCAAACCCTGTAAAGGCGACAATGCTATCTCGCAATTCCTGTGTAATGAACAGCTTGTGACACACTCTGGAAGGCTTCCAGCGTTTCCAGCACATACCAGGAACACAAGGTACACAGGAAATTCCACTCACACCCGCCCATCTTATTTGTGTGGGAAGCACAGCCAACATTGCTGCATGTTGCGTGTGTGTGTGTATGTGCAGGCAAGAGCATGCAGTGCTTCTGTGGGGGAGACGATGCTTCCACGCAATTCCTGTGTGATAAACAGCCCGTCACAAACTGGGACATTTTCATGACGCCCTCTGATGCTGCGCACGACTGGGATGTGGGCAATGCCCTTGCGCAAGTGAATGAGCGAGCAGGCGCATACTCACAGGTGTGTGTGCGTGTGTGTGTGTGTGTGTGTGTGTGTGTGTGTGTGCGTGTGTGTTTTGTGTGGTTGTGCACGTGTGAACGTGTGTGCGTGCGTGTTTGTGTTTTTCTTTTGTTGCTTGTGTGTATTATGGTGCACGCCGTCTGCAGTATTTGAAATCCGCATGAGGGATGCTTGTACACTCAAATTCGGCCCCCCCATGTTGTGCAAGTCCTAGATACATTTGTGTACAGGGTATATACTGTATTCTGATCGCATGCACGCATGTTTACACTTATATACACACTGTGATCTGATTGCATGCACACTCGTTTGCACTTAATATACAGTATGATCTGATCGCATGCACGCATGTGGGCACTTGCGTACACACTATGATTGAATGCATGCACACACATGTGCACTTGTTTTCTCACTACAACCTAATCGCATGCACGCACGTATACACTTGGATACACACAAGATGCAGCCACATAATCTGTACACAACAGATTACATTTGCACAAGCTAACACACACAGAACGCAGAACATAAAAAAGACACAGAACATACATTAGACACACGAGTACACCTGCAAATACGCACACACGCACACACAGGACACAACCACACGAGTACACCTGCAAGTACGCACACACATACACACACGTGTGCACATGCACTAAAATGCACAGGACACGTTCACGTAATCCGCACACACGTGCATTTGCACACATGCACACACAGGATACGGCCACAGACTTTCCCTGCAAACCTGGCGAGCGATGCTTCACACGAGAGAGATGGGAGTGAGTGCTGCTGATTGTGAACTCCCCCATTACATTATTGCAAAGTGCCATAGACAATTCTTTCAAGCCAAGCAAGTAACCCCTCGTTCATTCGATTGGTATCGGTCAGTACTCAACCCAATGTTACTATGTACGCCAGAGCAATGGGAGTGAGCACTTCAGAAATTAGGGCTGCGTGTTTTTTGGTGGAGAGGTTCCACTGACTGACTGAAACTACGCAGGCAGCAAAAACCACTCCCCACAGTGATTAAGGAAAAGTGGCCACTTAGTACCGGGCACTGTATAGTTCCTCCTCCACAGAGGCGAGAAATTAGATCAAGCACTTCGGTAGTCAGGGCTGTTTGCTTTTTTTTTGGTGGGGTGTAAGTTTTAGGGTTTAGGGTTTTGGTTAAGAGGTTCCACTGACTGACTGAAACTACGCAGGCAGCAAAAACCACTCCCCACAGTAATTAAGGAAAAGTGGCCACTTAATACCGGGCACTGTATAGTTCCTCCTCCACAGAAAAAAGGAAAAAGACCAGGCACTTCAGTAGTTAGGGCTGCGTGTTTTTTTTATGGTGGGGTGTAGGTTTTAGGGTTTAGGGTTTTGGTTAAGAGGTTCCACTGACTGACTGAAACCACGCAGGCAGCAAAATCCACTCCTCACAGCAATGAAGGAAAAGTGGCCATTTAATACCGGGTTCTGTTATTCCTCCTCCACAGAGACAAGAAATAAGATCAAGCACTTTTAGTAACTAGGGCTGCGTGTTTATTTTGGTGGAGGGGTTGGGTTGAGTCACTGCGCTGTTGCTGTCAGCACAGCCTGTTAATCATTGCTCATGTTCTCTCAAACGTTCCAAAACACACTTGTTAATTATGGGTCTTTAGCCTGAAGTTATGTAGTTGAGTGGGATGGTCACAGAGTGATCTCGAAGTCTGCGCAAGCATCATATTAATAGCGCCCCCCTAATTTATCAGAAAGGAGTTACATCAGGTCGGGCTGCCTTAAAAAGCCTCCACTGTCTTAAAAAGCCTCCACTGCATTCAAAAGCCAATCGCTTTGATTTCTTTCTGGTGCTCCCACTTTTAACGGAAACCTGAAACTCCTAATCAACTTATGTAGGGTTGGCCAGAACCCCGTATATATGCACTAGATATGACCGTATGTTTGGTGATTTTTCTGCCAAATATACCGTATATACACCGTATATGTATGGCTCTGGCCAACCCTACACTTGTATGGCCAGGCCAGACTCTTGAAGGGTTCTGTGGTTCTACTCCCCTTAGTGATGTAAAAGTCTAGCTTCCCAACAACAGGAAACTGGCCAACCTTTTTTTTAGCTGAATCACATGGCTGAAGCAGCTGGCTCAAGGTGGATTTTTTTAAGCTGAAAATAAAAGGTGGAATAACAGGTGAAATAAGAGGTGAATTTTTTTAGCTGAAGCATATGGCTGAAGCAGCTGGCTCAAGATGAATTTACCGCTTGCTCAACTAGATGTTCGTTGTTGACCAGGCTGCTTTCTTAACGACCATGGGGAGCGGTTTATCATCCCTGCGTTGTTCTTCTTATTCCCATTTTCTTTCTGCTCCTGCTCCTGGGATTGACACAGCATGCTGCTACCCTGAAACCCCTGATGCTCACACTCTGACACACAGGCAGAGCATCACTACACAGGCAGAGTATCCCTGATGCTCACGCTCTGACACACACAAACACGTACATGCCTGCTTGTAAGATTTACGCCCACCCACTCACCTTACATACACACACAGATACACACACACTCGTACACACACACACACGCACACACAGTTATGCCTACCCTGGTGTGTGGGATGGTACGTTGGAGGGCTGCTCGTGGAAAAGAGGGGAGTGCATCTCCCCCCTTGAGGGTGACGACTGTTGGATCTACTCATGCAAAGACTCCCACGTGCAGTGCCCCAGCAGCAGTAAGTGTGCTATTGTATCTCCCCCCTTGAGGGCGACGACTGTTGGATCTACTCATGCAAAGACTCCCACGTGCAGTGCCCCAGCAGCAGTAAGTGTGCTATTGTATCTCCCCCCTTGAGGGCGACGACTGTTGGATCTACTCATGCAAAGACTCCCACGTGCAGTGCCCCAGCAGCAGTAAGTGTGCTGTTGTCAGTTGGTCGGGGTCTGTGAAAAATACAGGTTAATCGACTTCTGCAAGCTCAGTGCCTCTTGTCCGTGCAAGTGTTTGACAGTGATGCTTCAGTGCCATAAGTTCAATGCCACTACAACCATTAAAAGGAAAGTTTCATAATTTCTATGCCACAACAACTGTTGGGTCGACTTCTACAAGCTCAGTGCTTTTTATTTGTGCAAATCTCTGACAGTAATACTATACCATAACTTTCCCGTATTCACCTCGTGCAAATTTCTGACAGTAATATTATACCATATCATCCTGGGTAAATAACGTTTTTTTGCGCTCCGGGGTGGTTCCGGTATCATTTAAAATATATTATTATTTTGAGGCTCCGGGGTTGCCCGGGATTGGCGAAAATAAAGTTTTGTGGGTGGGTGAACAGTGATGAGTGGAGAAGGCCCCGCCCCAGCACCAACTCCAGCCCCAGCACCAGCACCAGCACCAGCCCCAGCCCCAGCACCTGCAGCACCAGCCCCAGCACCTGCAGCACGACTCACATGCGCCCCAGCACCTGGAGCACGACATTCCTAAACAGCACCTGGAGCACGACACTCCTGGACAGCTCCTGGAGCACCTGCCCCAGCACCTGCAGCACGAAACACAAGCGCACGCACACACGTGCATGTGCACGCATACTCGCACACGCACTGCCTGGGGCCAAATGCCCACCGGGACTTGTGCGGGAATGGCTGAAATGTTTATTTTGAGGCTCCGGGGCTACCCGGGGTCATGTTAAATATTTATGAAATTTGGGCACCGGGATGAGTCCGCAAGGGTACGGTAGTGTCATAAATTTCATGCCACTACAACCGATCAGTCGACTCTTGCAAGCTCAGTGCGTCTTGTCTGCACAGGAAATTGTCAGTGATAAGTTGTTTATGCTACTGGATCAACCGTTGCAAAAAGCTCAGTACGTCTGGTCTGCGCAAAGTATTGTCAGTGATAGGTTTTTTGCACTGTCATCGTTGAAACACAGATGGCGAATCTGGTGGCTACCAAAGTTATTATAATCACCAAATCAATGTCTCCTATTTTATTTGATAAATCTAGAAATAATTCACGAATCTAAAAAAAGGTAGGGTGCCGTTGTGTGAGCAGCTGTCAACACAGTTAGTTTCATTGTAGTTCCTGAACAAGCTATATTCGATGTATCTGTAGCGTTTGCAAGACATATCATGTCTAAGCACTTTGGAATGCATTATAGTGATATTAACGAAGAATAATCTCGGCAGGAAAGGTTGGTGGCGTTGCGGTAAGGCAGCTGTGAACACAGCGGTGGTTATGCTGCTGTGTGCGGCATTCCTGACTCTTTTATATTGCTTGGGCACTGGTGCTTTGGAATGCAGCGTGGGTGCACGCTCCAGCTAGTCAAAGACGCAAGTGTGCTGCAATAATGGGCACTGTGCGTTGGAGTGCTGCACAAACACACGCCCTAGCCAAACAAGCAAGTGTGTTGCATTATTGGGCACATATATATATGCATTATTGGGCACTGTGTGTTTGAGTGCTGCACAAACGCAAGCCCTAGCCAAATAAGCAAGTGTGCTGCATAAATACATGAATTCCGAAATGCTTGGGCTCTGCTAAGCCTTTGCTCACTGACAGAGTGTAGTTATATAAGACACACAGTGTGCACTTATAAGACATAGCGTGCAGTTATATAAGACATGCAGTGTGCACTTATAAGACATAGTGTGCAGACATATAAGACACACAGTGTGCAATTATGGCATAGCGTGCAGACATATAAGACACACAGTGTGCAGTTATGGCATAGCGTGCAGACATATAAGACACACAGTGTGCACTTATAAGACATAGCGTGCAGTTATATAAGACACGCAGTGTGCACTTATAAGGCATAGCATGCAGTTATAAAAGACACGCAGTGTGCACTTTTAAGACATAGTGTGCAGACATAAAAGACACACAGGGTGCACTTATAAGACATAGCGCGCAATTATATAAGACACGCAGTGTGCAGTTATAAGACATAGCGTGCAGACATATAAGACACACAGTGTGCAGTTATGGCATAGCGTGCAGACATGTGATACACACACTGTGCACTTATAAGACATAGCGTGCAGACATATAAGACACAGTGTGCACTTATAAGACATATTGCGCAGTTATTTAAGACACACAGTGTACAGTTATGACATAGCGTGCAGACATGTGATACACACAGTGTGCAGTTTTGTCATGTTTAGGGTTGGCCAGGACCATATACATATACTTGTATATTGGGTATTTTAGCAGTGGAAGTACCATACATACAGTCATATACAGTGTACATATACGGTTCTGGCCAACCCTAACCATGTGCAGCTGTCTTTTTGAAACCATCGAGTTGCCTTTGTAACATATATTTATGTTGATTTGAGGCCTGTCCAGCACCACTCCTGGACACAATTCAATTCCTCATCTTTCTGTGGTGGAGGTTACTTGGGCCCCGGTTACACTAGAAATTTTTTCGCTAAATATGAAAACACTTCAGTGAAATTGTTTTCGTTTTTGGGCGGAAAAATGTCCGGTCACACGGTGCCCCAAATTGTTTTTACCCAACCACCCAAAAAATTTCAAGAGTTTGAGGTTGGAAAAAGAGCGTTCTTTGATAAATTTTTTCACTTGGGCCAACTTCCAAACTTTCTCAGGGATGCTCCCTGATGGTGTGTTTTGACCTCGTAACACCCCCTGATCACAAATTTTGGGTTTAATCTGACTTTTTTCATTGTTATGTTAGTAGCAATGAAAATGGCAAAGAAAAAGAAAGGGCTGGGGTTGCCCCTCCTTTCCTCACAGTCAAAGGTGCAGCAGCAGGTCCCGGTGCAGCAGCGGACGCAGAGAGGCAAGAGGATGTGAGGGAATGGCTTCCCGCAAATGCGCAAATCATGCAAGCCCATGTGCGAACACCAAGCACCAGTCGTGTGCACATATGTTGTGCAAGCTATGCTGTGTGCAAGCTATGTGCACATGAGTTCTGTGCAAGCTGTGTGTGGGTGTACATATAAGCTGTGTGCACATGCGTGCTTGCATGCAAACTAGCTATGTTGCACGCTTGTGCAAGCAAATTTCCTCCCCCCACCTGCCGGATGCTCCCATTTTCTTCTGGGTCTCTCGCCAGGCTGCCCCTGCCCTAAGCCATGGACCAAGGCAAGGCATGCTCCAAGCTGAGCAGGGCCGGGGTTGGGCGCCTCCAAGAGCAAGAAGACGGCTGGCACGACAGTGGTGAGGGCCCACTCTGAGAAAGTCGACTGTTGCTGTGGCATGAACAGAAACTGTGGCATGGTGGCTAGCCATGCCATGAGAAGAGCTGGGCACAACATGGAGAGCTGTGGGAACACTCTCTGTGCTTGGTACTGAACGAAAACTTGGTGAAAATTTTCAATTTCCCCCGTGTGACCGCCTCCAATTTTTTTCCCCCAAATGAAAATTTTTTTCATTTTTGGGCGAAAAAATCATGGATGAAAAATTTAGCGAAAAAATCCTAGTGTAACCGGGGCCTTATGTAAAGAAAAGGTAGAACTACGCAAGCAGTGAGATTTCTTGCCCACTCTAAATTTAGGAAAGTGGGCCACTTAATTACCAGGTGCCGTTTAATCTCCTCCACCATGGAAAAGAAGAAAAAAACAGGTGGATCAGGAGGGTTGCAGGCTTGGTCTGAGACCTGCTCTTGAGTAAGTCGCTGATGTAAGTTATGTGCCCTTTTGACGGTTGGTTCCGGAGAGGCTCTTTTTATAGGCAGATAATTACTTTCGCTATTGCTCACTGATAAAAATGTCTAGCCCAATAATAGACCCCGAGGGCCCCCGAGGGCTACAGCATTGTTACCATTGAGCAAATCATGTTTATTTGTAGGGTGGCCAGAACCGTATAAATACACCGTATATGACCGTATACTTGGTAAATTCCCTGCCAAAAATACCGTATATACACCGAATATATTTGGTTCTGGCCAACCCTGTTTATTTGTTGTTGCCGTGGAGAAGTTCTTGCATCTGATTCCATGCCAAAATTTAAAGGCTGGATGCAGGTCTCACTCCTCAACTCTTCTGCCATGCAGATGCACATAGATGACCAATGCAGCAGCGCGTTGTAAAAGGCATACTTGAGATGCGAATATATAAATAGGTTACATCACATGGCATTGCGTCTTTTGGCACGAAGCAGACGCAGAAAGTGCCCAAACGAGGAGCTTGCAAATTAATTATGCCGAGACTCTTTCGCCGTGCAGATGCCAAAAAGTGCCCTGGCTGGACGCCAGTGTCTTGTGGGCGTGTGGAGCATGGCAATGCCCCGTACTGGACACACCACTGCCTGCCAGGTGATGGGTGTGAGATGTGTGTGTGTTTTTGTGTGTATTTGTGTGTTCATGTGTGTGTGTGTGTTTCTGTGTGCAAGTGTGTGTTCATGTGTGTTTGTGTGTTCATGTGTGTGTTCATGTGTGTTGTGGCGTGTGGAGCATGGCAATGCCCCGTACTGGACACACCACTGCCTGCCAGGTGATGGGTGTGAGATGTGTGTGTGTTTTTGTGTGGATTTGTGTGTTCATGTGTGTGTGTTTCTGTGTGTAAGTGTGTGTTCATGTGTGTTTGTGTGTTCATGTGTGTGTTGTGGCGTGTGGAGCATGGTAACGCCCCGTACTGGACACACCACAGCCTGCCAGGTGATGGGTGTGATCTTTGTGTTTGTGCGTGTGTGTGTGTGTGTGTGTGTCTGTGTGTGTGTGTGTACGTGTACGTGTGTGCTCAAGTGTATGTTGTGGATGTCCGGAGCATGGCAATCTCCCATTCTTGTTTACATGCACACAGGGAAAATGTTGTAATTGCACAGGCATTAAAACCCCCACATATTGAGCCACTTGTATACCGGCAGCATGCTGCAAGCAACCTTATTCTCTGCAGACATTGGCAGCATGTTTTACAAGCAACCTTAAAACTTCCGCATACATTGGCAGCATGTTTTGCAAGCAACCTCATTCTCTGCAGACATTGGCAGCATGTTTTGCAAGCAACCTTAAAACTTCCGCATACACTGGCAGCATGTTTTGCAAGCAACCTCATTCTCTGCAGACATTGGCAGGATGTTTTGCAAGCAACCTTAAAACTTCCGCATACATTGGCAGCATGTTGCAAGCAACCTCATCCTCCGCAGACATTGGCAGCATGTTTTGCAAGCAACCTTAAAACTTCCGCATACACTGGCAGCATGTTGCAAGCAACCTCATTCTCCGCATACACTGGCAGCATGTTGCAAGCAACTTCAATTCTTCTGCATACATTGGCAGCATGTTTTGCAAGCAACCTCATTCTCCGCAGACATTGGCAGCATGCTGCAAGCAACCTTAATTCTTCCGCATACATTGGCAGCATGTTGCAAGCAACTTTAATTCTTCCGCATACATTGGCAGCATGTTTTGCAAGCAACCTCATCCTCCGCATATACTGGCAGCATGTTTTGCAAGCAACCTTAAAACTTCCGCGTACACTGGCAGGCACGTACCCCGTTCCCGGCAAGTTGTTCAAGCTGGGCTGTAAAGAGAACAAAGGGCCAGACGGGCTTTTCCAGTGCTACATCACGATGGTGTGTGGGTAGGGTTGGTCATAACCGAATATGTATACACTGTCAGTGCTACATCATGTTGATGCGTGGGTAGGGTTTGTCATAACCAAATATGTAACGGGCTTTTCCAGTGCTACATCACGATGGTGCAAGGATAGGGTTTTGTCATAATCATATATGTAACGGGCTTTCCAGTGCTACATCACGATGGTGCATGGGTAGGGTTGGTCAGAACCGTATATGTATACACCGTCAGTGCTGCATCACGATGGTGCTACATCACGATGGTGTGTGGGTAGGTTTGGGACATCACGATGGTGCTAAATCACGATGGTGTGTGGGTAGGGTTGGTACATTACGATGGTGCGACATCACGATGGTGCGACATCACGACGGTGCGACATCATGTGCTACATCACGATGCTGCGTGGGTAGGGTTGGTACATCACGATGGTGCTAAATCACGATGGTGTGTGGGTAGGTTTGCTACATCACGATGGTGCTATATCACGATGGTGTGTGGGTAGGGTTGGTACATCACGATGGTGTGTAGGTAGGGTTGGTACATCACGATGGTGTGTGGGTAGGGTTGGTACATCACGATGGTGTGTAGGTAGGGTTGGTACATTACGATGATGCAACATCACGTGCGACATCAACACGTGCTAAATCACGATGGAGTGTGGGTAGGGTTGGTACATCACGGTGGTGCTACATCACGATGGTGTGTGGGTAGGGTTGGTACATCACGATGGTGTGTGGGTAGGGTTGGTACATCACGATGGTGCTACATCACGATGCTGCGACAACAAGTGCTACATCACGATGGTGTATGGGTAGGGTTGGTACATCACGATGGTGCTACATCACGATGCTGCGACAACAAGTGCTACATCACGATGGTGTGTGGGTAGGTTTGCTACATCACGCTGGTGCGACATCACGATGGTGTGTGGGTAGGGTTGGTACATCACGATGGAGCTACATCACGCTGGTGCTACATCACAATGGTGCTACATCACAATGGTGCTACATCACAATGGTGCGTGGGTAGGGTTGGTCAAATGACCGTTTATGTATACACTGTATATGACCGTATAAATGGTGATTTCCTTGCCAAAAATACCGCATATACATCGTATATATATGGTTCTGGCCAACCTTAACCATATTGCATACTTGCAGACCCTCTTTCTCAACAATTTCTTTTTCTCACACTTTCACTTTCACATTCACACCACTACGCGATTGCCAACATACATACTGGAGGGCTCCTTCGTGTCCTCCCTCGGCATCATAGTGCAGTAATGGAGACCCACAAATTATTTATGCTTCAATCTCACAAATTTTAACACGCACACACACACAGAGACACACACACACACACACAAACACACACACACACAGACACACACACACACACACAGACACACACACACACGCACGCATGCACGCACACACCACTACACGATTTCCAACATACATACAGGAGGGCCCCTACGTATCCTCCCTCAAAATCATATTGCACTGTTTGAGACCCTCGAATTATCTATGCTTCAATTCTCACATTTAACACAATTTGATACGCGCACGCACACACACACATACACACGCACACACACACACTTCACTACACGATTGCCAACATACATACAGGAGGGCTCCTACGTATCCTCCCTCGGCATCAAGTGCAAAGTCGGGACATGCATCTACCCAGACCTTCCTCCAATTCCCCCTCCCGCCCCTTCTCCCTCTCCTTCTCCCCCTCCTTCCCCCTCTCCCTCCCCCTCCCCTTCTCCTGAGCCTGGGCCTTCGCCAGGGCCCGGACCATCACCGACGCCAGGTAGGTCTACGTGAAATCTGTGCCTTGATTTTTTAAACGTCCATGATTTTAACACGACTTTTGCCAGGGCCCGGACCATCACCAACACCGGGTAGGCCGGCGTGAAATCCGTGCATTGATTTTTTTATATGTTCATGACTTTAATACGACCTTTGCTAAGGCCAGGGCCCGGACCATCACCAACACCGGGTAGGTCTTCGTGAAATATGTGCATTGATTTTTTAAACGTCCATGATTTTAGCACGACTTATGCTAAGGCCAGGGCCCAGATTATCACCAACACCGGGTAGGTCTACGTGAATTCTGTACATTATGCTATTCCATATTCTGTTTTAAATCAGGAGGTAGCCTTTTTGTTTCAATGAAAATGCTGCTTTGGCCTGTTCTACCGTGCACTATATTTATCCAACACCCAGCTCCCCTCCCACACAATGGACAGCGCTTTTCATCCTACACAATCATCCTACACAATGTACAATCATCATGGTCAGCGCTTTTCATCATACACAATCATCCTACACAATTAACCTACACAATCCTCTTACACAATGGTAGCGCTTTTCATCATACACAATCATCCTACACAATGGACAATCATCCTACACAATGGAAAATCATCATAAACCAGGGATGGGTCATACGGACTTCTGAGACATCCCATACGGTATAGTACGCTATAAATACGCAATACGCGTATAATACGAAAACGTATTTATGCTATTTTGGAGGGTATCTTGGGCTTGCACCAACCACCCTCCAACCACCACGAATTGTCCCCACAGCCTCCAGAACATTATAACGCCTCCTGGTAAAGACCCTGAGTGGCATCTTGTTGTTGTTATGGGACAGAAGGGGCAGATTTACGAGATGCCAGAGCCAGATGCCAGCGTTCCAAGATTTAGCAGCGGTGCCCCCCGCATCCGCGAGCACTTCATGAGGCAGAATCCCGGCGTAGGTGTAGCAGCATGCAAAGCTGACCCGGCCGGAATCCTCATGGCGTAGTCGCAGCGCTCGCATGGGAGAAACTGCCGACGCTAGCGCTTAGAGGAAGGAGCATGCAGGAAGAGAGAGGCACCTGCACAGGACTACAGCAAGCACATCAGCAGCAGCATCTACACAGTCATTGGACACCTGCAGCAAGAGGGCAGTGACCAAGGCTTGTGTGGATGCAGCTGTTGCACAATTCATCTACGCTACAGGCACCACCTTCTGGGTTGTGGTAGCAATAAGCAAGTGATCATGCTACGTTCGGAGGGGCTGGGAAATCCTCTGGGGGGCTCTAGAGGGCTTGGAAGTGCCTCTGGGGGGCTCTAGAGGGCCTGGGAGTGCTTCTGGGGGGTTCTGGGGGGCTTGTGGCTGCAAAGTTCGTTAAGTGCCCAAAATCGTATTATACGGAGCAATTTGTATAATACGGTTAAATACGTGATAAATACGATACGACGTATAATACGCCTACGCCGTATGACCCATCCCTGTCATAAACCATCATGGACCATCATAGACAATCATCCTACACAATGGACAATCATCATGGACAATCATGGACAATCATCCTACACAATGGACTATCATCCTACACAATGGACACGCATCACGGACAATCATAGACAATCATGGACAATCATCATGAACGACCATCATGGACAATCATGGACAATCATCCTACGCAATGGACAGCGCATTTCATCCTACACAATGGACAAGCATCATGGACAATCATAGACAATCATGGACAATCATCATGAACGACCATCATGGACAATCATGGACAATCATCCTACGCAATGGACAGCACTTTTC
>Ga0307951_1001735_pt1 | contig 13441 bp, 12 predicted proteins | sample OrgLakmetagen374_FD_201842 | JGI IMG/M metagenome (GOLD analysis project Ga0307951, IMG submission 201842) | Saline water microbial communities from Organic Lake, Antarctica - #374 | ecosystem: Environmental > Aquatic > Non-marine Saline and Alkaline > Saline | place: Antarctica: Organic Lake... | reverse complement strand
TGGCAACCATAGCCCTCTGCATCAATATCTAGGTACCTGTGGGATATGTCAAGTAGTGGTGCAATGACGGGGGTACTTGATACTACAAGTTATACTTGATACTACAAGGTATACTTGATACTACAAGGTATACTTGATACTACAAGTTATACTTGATACTACAAGTTATACTTGATACTACAAGTTATACTTGATACTACAAGGTATACTTGATACTACAAGTTATACTTGACACTACAAGGTATACTTAACACTACAAGTTATACTTGATACTACAAGTTATACTTGATACTACAAGGTATACTTGATACTACAAGTTATACTTGACACTACAAGGTATACTTGACACTACAAGGTATAATTGATACTACAAGTTATACTTGATACTACAAGTTATACTCGATACTACAAGTTATACTTGATACTACAAGTTATACTTGATACTACAGGTTATACTTGATACTACAGGTTATAACTAATTAATCATCCCATTTGCACGTCACGAGCAAAGGCTCATTGAGCGCTCAGTGCTAGCAGTCTGTTGCCTGTTGCATTAAGAACCCACGCTAAGTTCATCTAGTGCATCTTGATGAGACAGGAACCCTCGCTTAGTGCATCTTGAAGAGACAAAAATCCACGTTCAATGCATCTTGACGAGACAGGAACCCACAGTGTGTTAGGGCGTCCACAGGTGTGCGCGAGCTTGCTCGCCAAATTGAACAGCGCAGCGCCGCCATCGTAAACGTGTGAGTTTACCTCAAAAGCAAGCAGGCCCTGGAGCAGCTCGCCCTCGTCAATCTGGAGAGGACCAGCAGCACGAGCGGCGACCATTGCAGCAAGCTGCAAAGCAGCAGAGAGGACGAATTTTCAGGGCAGGTTTCTGTGTTTGATACCTTGTTTCTGAACCTCGTTTGCACGTTATAGTGCTTTGTTTCCCACCTTCACAGCCAATCGAGGTTCTCCAGGGAATTCTGCAGGAGTGTGAAATTCCCGCAGCACATGGGCGCGTGCTTCAGGAGCTGCATCTGCAAAGGCTTGAGCACGCTGCAAAATGCTCGCTGAGCCTTGCGGGAGAGGGCAGCATCGCAGGATTGGAGAAGACACCTTCTGATCGGCAGGGTAATGCACGAGGGGCATCTCCTTTATCACAGTCTGACCCACGGCAAACCCCTCAGGCCCTGCTTCCAGCACCTTGCCAAAGATAGGGTGCTGTGCTATGCGCACGGCTGCAGTTTGTGCCATCTTGTTTGTTGAAGTAGGATCGACCCTAACGAGGCACACTATTTAATGATTTTCTAACACATTTTTGTTACGGCTCCTTTTCCTTATTTAATGTGGGGAGTGGCTTGCCTGCGTAGTTGTTTCTTTTTCGTACGTATGATGATCCATTACTTAATTGCTGCCCATTCGAAATGTTTGAAGAGTTTGTCGGACTCGGATTGATGCAACGGAATTTAAAATGACTCTGTTCGAAATTTCCGCAGCACGCACCGTAGCGTAGCGTAGCGATGTAGCGTAGCGTAGGAAGCATTAGATACGCTGCGAGTGCTTGTAGCATGTAAATTGTTGCAACCTAAGCGCGGCTGGAACGGACAATCAAGTTTAGCAGCAGCAGTAGCAGCAACAAGTTAACTGAAAGCAGGAGCTTGGAAGCTAGTTATTTTACTCTCTAAAAATCAAGACCCTTGAGTTTTTTTCTTGCGATTGTTGTAGAGGTATATAGAGTGCACTCAGTGATGAACGTATCGTGTGCTGTCTGCTATTGTGCCACACGCTGTCCAAACATTTTACGCACAATGTCGTCAGTAGGCTCTGCTAGCGCGCGCATACTTGAGGTTTAAAGCTGTAAAGTGGAGGTATTTACATCCTTGTGCTGCTTGAAGTACACGATGCTGCTTGAGGTACGCAACTGGTCCTGCTTCATTAATCAATACCTTATGTGTGTTCATGTTTGGCAGGCACACACTTTTTGTCTACGCTTCAAATTTCAAGTGTCACTTGCCTCTAACTGTTTGCGTGAACTTGGGCTGTGCAAACCCTAATTTTTATGCATTTAGTGCTACCAAACTCCTTGGTAGATTCTTTTTACAGTTTCATACGTATGGAGCGTAACGCAGCCTCCTAGCAGTTTCACTTGAAGACTGATGGCTGCAAACCTGTAAGAGCTAGCAGTCGCACTTCTTGACTGAAGGCCTTTTTTTTTATACTGTTGACTACCTGAAAAGTGGAGGCAGCGCAGCAGCACCGTGGCTTGAAGGTAGTTCTCGCCGATGTGATCAGTGCTCTGCCTAGTAAGGATTAACACGTTTAAAATGAGCAATGTGATTTTTTAAATTTGCCAAGATCATGAGGTGAGATTGTACCTTTTTTAAGCACTTTTTTGCGACACAACCTTATATAATGTATCAGCGACCAAATTGTTAATGCCCAGGCTTAACACATTTTATAACTGGATGGGGTCAGTTACCAGCAGTTAATCAGCCAAACAAGCCAGTAACAGTAGATAGGAAAGGCTAATCATTTGGTTATATACATTGTGCCATTCAGGACGAACATCATCTGAGTCGGTTTGCCTGATCCAAATGTAAAAACCAGTTGGTTTGCCGATTGTGATGCATCGGCCTTTTACTCTTGAGTAGCACAATAGCACTGTGCACACTGAGAGTGATCCAAATGCAAACCAATTGGTTTGCCAATTGTGGATGTCCTTATTATACTCGTGAGTTGCACAGCAATATCGTGCACACCGAGAGAGCAGCAGTGGTGGCAACCTGAGCAAGTTGTGCTTGCATAACCTATCTATGATTGCGCAATTTTGTTACGAATTGTGCTTGCATTACCTATCTGTGATTGCGCGGTTTAAATACAAGTTGTGCTTGCACTACCTATCTGTGCTTGCGCGATTTTGTTACAAGTTGTGCTTGCATTACCTATCTGTGATTGCGCGAGCTTGTTACAATTTGTGCTTGCATTACCTCCTATCTGTATTTGCGCGATTTTGTTACAAAGGGTACAGCATAGCTATGAGGTGCGGCTGACTAGTAAAAGATCTCCCAATAACGTTCATACAAATTTAAAGAACTGCAAACCTCCAGCTCCTTGCACATTCCACATTGCTTCTTCAGTTAGACGAACAAAGTAAGTCTCAAGCTGTATAGATAGCGGCAGTCAACAGTCTTACGGAGCGGACACGTCTATGCAGAGTTTTTGTACACCGAAATTCACATAGCCCCATACATGTGAGCATACTTGTGAGTCGCTGCTACCATGACAGATCAGATGGCGATACGGGCGCTTATCGTGTAGGAGCTGGAATGGACTGCTAGTTCTGTATGTGCCCCATAAACTGTGTCACCACGCACGTGCTGTGTGTGTGACTGTAACAAGCATAAGTAAAGTATAATCACACCGCGCGTAAAGTACAATTGCACCACGCATACATCACCAAGAGTGACCAGGCCACCCAGATGATGAACACCAGAGTTGAAAGCATAACTTGCTGAGCACAAACAATTTCAGTACACCATGCACAGCAACACGCGCACAGGCAAATGCTAAATATTAAACTCGCACATGCAAGAAAATAGTTCCAACCCTGATATACATATGAATGCCTGCGTCTCCAACTGGCAAGGAAACTAATTCTTCCCCTCTTCCTGTTCCTCCTTCCTGTCCTGTGCAAACCTGTAGATCACACGCAACACCTCCCACAAAACAAATGCACCACCTCGGATCCTGAGTAATCCTAGAGCTCTCAAGGCATCCCTTTCTTTTTCTTCCTCCTCCAGTAATTGGTCAACCGCAATAAAAGCAGACAAGTCATGCGCACCAAACTTGGAATTGCAGGCATACGCAGCCCAAAAACAAGTACAGCTATGTTTCTTATCAAAAGCACTCCTCCTCTCAAATACTCTCTCTCCCCTCTTTAGCGTAATTATAGGTAATAGCAACAAGTGAAACCTCACTCTCCTCGCAGCTCACAGGAAATTTGAGGGTGGAACTGTTCAACCACATCAATGCAACGCCCTCTCTCACAGTGTACAGCACACAGGCGTTCTCTTCACGCTCATCATAGAAGACTGCTCCACAAGGCAATGACTGGCCATCCAAAGTCTTGCAACACCCTCTCTCATAGTGTACAGCACACAGGCGTTCTATTCACGCTCATCATAAAAGACTACTCCACAAGGCAATATCTGGCCATCCAAAGTCTTGCAACACCCTCTCTCATAGAGTACAGCACACAGGCGTTCTCTTCACGCTCATCATAGAAGACTGCTCCACAAGGCAATGACTGGCCATCCTAAGTCTTGCAACACCCTCTCCTAGCACACAGGCATCTTCTTCACGCTCATCATAGAAGACTGCTCCACAAGGCAATGACTGGCCATCCAAAGTCTTGCAACACCCTCTCCTAGCACACAGGCATCTTCTTCACGCTCAAAGGAGCCCCCTCAACAGTAGATTCCTCTACGGTGCAGCTGCGCATCCAACTAAAGTCCTGCAGCACCCTCCCATAGTGTGTACAGCTCACACAGCTCCAAGCAAGTCATACACTGCGCTATCATACATACTGCGGATCAACAAAAATCCTACGACACCCTCCCACAGTTCATGCATCACTCAGCTCTATGCAATTCATGCACGGCACTAGTCGTCTCCTTAGGTCGGCTGGATTTCAAATATCAATATTCGTTAAGGAAGGAGGTACCACACACAGTGTGCAACCTTGATTCGTGCCAAGGCGGGTCTTTGAGCAATTAGGACCAACTGAATGCGTTCGAGTAGGTACTCCAAGCCTGAGACACAATCAAGGAGTAGGTACTCCGAGCCTGAGACACGATCAAGGAGTAGTTACTCCGAGTCTGCCGTCATATAGTGTCACTCCGTCATCATATAGCGTCACTCCGCCATCATATAGTGTCACTCCGTCATCATATCAGTGATCGGAGTAGTTACTCCGAGCCTGCCGTCATATAGCGTCACTCCGTCATCATATAGCGTCACTCCGTCATCATATAGCGTCGCTCCGTCATCATATCAGTGATCGGAGTAGTTACTCCGAGCCTACGACGCGATCAACTTCCTGTGCCCTGTACGCCCTGCACCTACACAGCCTGCAACCTACACAGCCTGCACACACCCTGCACCTGTACGCCCTGCAACCTACACAGCCTGCACACGCCCTGCACCTACACAGCCTGCAACCTACACAGCCTGCAACCTGCACAGCCTGCAACCTACACAGCCTGCACACGCCCTGCACCTGTACGCCCTGCAACCTACACAGCCTGCAACCTACACAGCCTGCACACGCCCTGCACCTACACAGCCTGCAACCTACACAGCCTGCAACCTACACAGCCTACACAGCCTGCAACCCACACAGCCTGCACACGCCCTGCACCTGTACGCCCTGCAACCTACACAGCCTGCAACCCACACAGCCTGCAGCCTACACAGCCTGCACACGCCCTGCACCTGTACGCCCTGCACCTACACAGCCTGCAAACTGGCAAGCTGGGACTCGTTCATGAAGGTGCCATGGAAGCCTGTGATAAGGGAGGAGAGATGACATGTGTAAGTGTGTGTATATATGAGTGTGTGTGTGTGTGCTTATGTGTGTGTGTGTTTAATTGGTGCTGTGAAGCATGTTGTAAGCTTCATGCAGAGCCACCGGAAAAATGTGAATGCATTTCAATTCAATACCGCACGTCATACTTGATGCTATTTTTGTCATTTATCAGATCAGGCCCTGAATGGGCAAACTTTTCGTACGTTTCTGGAGTATGTATGCCCAAACTGGAAGCATATATGAATAATATGGACACACTTCTGTAAGAATATGGGGTTGTCCCCCTTACTGGCAGCTTCCAGCCTTAGCACTGTTGCGCAGAGGCCAGAGCACCCTAGTTTCAAAATTGCCAGTCTATGTGCACGTGTCAATTATCCTGGCCCGCTCGGCAAGACCCCTATTTCTTGCTGCCTAGTTTTCATGACATGTCGCCCAATGCGCCGAATTCAAGTATGTTAGATGCATTAAAGTCCCTACTACAGCAACGATCAAAGCAGCAGAACAAACGGAGGTGAAAGACCCGGTGGAGGATAGGTGAGAAACGCAAATTAGCATTTCCCGTAAAAAGCACGGGATAAAAGGAATCAACCTTTGCGTTTGGTCCTGTCAATCTGTACACAGAACGACTTAGATGTGGATCTGAGTATATGTTCTGGTGTCTTAAGTTTCAAGCTATGTGTTTGTGTTGTTGAGCTAGTGGCAGATGGATGAGTGTTTGTGTTGTTGAGCTAGTGGCAGATGGATGAGCTAGTGGCAGGTGGATGCCCTCAAAATGCAACTAAAATTGACTTCCGTCCAGTCGTATTGTTTACACATCACCAGAGATACCTCCGGTCCTGTTTAAATAATGCGCCTGAAAGAACGTAAACAGATCATGCATGCATGCATCTACAGACAATTTGTCAATACGTCGTGCATGGAAGCACATGTAGGTTCACATTTAAGTCGCCCTTACAACAAACAAACGCAACCACACGCGCTGTGGTGGCCTGACCAATTTGTATTGCTCTTTGCAAAGAGCATCCACACGAGCTACACAGTTCCCACCACGCATCACATAGGGTATCCACCACATATCACATAGGGTATCCACCACATATCACATAGGGTATCTACCACATATCACATAGGGTATAAACGTATCCACCACATATCACATAGGGTATCCACCACATATCACATAGGGTATCCACCACATATCACATATCCACATTATGGGAAATCTGCATTCATCACAATGCAGACACATCCTGGGAATAGGGTAAAAATATCGAAACCCCTATACCTGAACCCTAAAAAAACAAACGCAGAGTGCGCAAATCAAAGCATATATGTACCATATTTAAGGTTGGCCAGAACCATATATATACGGTGTATATACGGTATTTTTGGCTTGGAAATCACCAAATATACGGCGTATATATACGTATATATATGGTTCTGGCCAACCTTAACCATATGCTGTACACAGCACATGCTGTGCAGTCTGGGCCAAAGGCCAAGCTTCAAGAGGTCATTATTCACACGGGCTCCGCATTTATCATCACACATCACAGACACATTATGCACCGCAGTTCTCACAAACTACCAATATACAATATGAGTGCTCTGCATTTTCACAAATAGCATGTACACTGTGTGTGATGTGACATTATGTAGTGTGACATGAATTGTGCTAAATGCACTCATTCAAGGTCAGCACACACTGCGTACGACAGTTTGCGAGCAAGAGGCAGGTCTTTTGTACACACTACAAGGACAAAGTGCACCCTTAGCAAAAGGACTAAGGACTAAAGACTAAGGACTAAGGACTAAGGATTAAGGACTAAGGACTAAGGACTAAGGACTAAGTGCGGACAAATTGCACCCTTAGCAAAAAGACTAAAAAGACTAAAGACTAAGTGCATCCTAAGCAAACAGACAAAGTGCACTCCTAGCAAAAAGCATCATGCACTGTGGCAGTTCCACATGTGCAAGCACTGATAAGCAGACCATGTACACGGCATACACATACCGAAAAGACACAGCACACTCACCAAATGGCACACGCTGCGGCAGTTTGACCTTGGCCACTGGGGTATTTGACATTGTCTTGGCATCGTACACCTACCAAACGAGCAGAGGAAAGACATAAAGGAGATATGTGTAACAGTCATCTAGATTGGGGTGCAATTTGAATCACGGCCATCTTGAAATGAGACGTTATTTGTTTCACGGTAGTCTAAAATTGAGGTGCAATTTGTATCACGGTTGTCTGAAATCGAACTTGTACCACAGTCATTTAGAAGGTTGGCCATAAGTGTAGATATATACGGTGTATATATACGGTATTATGGCAGGGGGATCACCAAATATATGGTCAGACACGGTGTAAATATACGGTTCAGGTCAACCCTTTCATCTAGGATTGGAATGCAATTGGCGTTACAGCCACTTGAAAAAGAGCAGAGGAGTTAAAGGAGATAAAATGTGTTTCCAGGTAGAAGCTCGGCATTGACATGATCCATGTGCTGAAAACAAACAGGTTAACTCCAAGCTTCTGACACACATTTTTCCTCCTTCAGTGTGGCAAACAATCCTAGCTCCGCCCTCATGAATCAAAACAATGAACGTGTCACTTCCCAGGTTCTAGTGATCAAGGAGGTACAGTCCAGGTTCAAGTGAAGCACATCATGGTGATCATAAAGCAGCAGTCCTCCAGGTTCTAGTGATCTTCAGGTCTTGTGATCATGCAGTGATCTCCAGGTTCTAGTGATCCAGGTTCTGGTGATCATGGAGTGATCTCCAAATTCTAGTGATCATGGAGCAGCCGTCCTCAGGTTCTAGTGATCATGGAGTGATCTCCAGGTTCTAGTGATCCAGGTTCTGGTGATCATGGAATGATCTCCATGTTATAGTGATCATGGAGCAGCAGTCCTCCAGGCCCTAGTGATCTTCAGGTTTAGGTGATCATGGAGTGATCTCCAGGTTCTACTGTTCCAGGTTCTGGTTATCATGGAGCAGCAGTCCTCCAGGTTCTAGTGATCATGGAGTGAATTGCAAGGTTCTAGTGACCCAGGTTCTAGTGATGACGGAGGCATCAGCCTTTAAATAATGAGGACAAGCAGTGGATTTGCCTGACTGATAGCAATTTCCTTGAGCACTATATACCAGGCAAGAAACTACATATGGTGCGCAGAGAAATGCTTGAGCACTACATACCTGGCAAGAAACTACAAATGGTGTGCAAAGAAATGCTTGAGCACTATAAACCTGTAAGAAAATAAATACGGTGCGCAGAAAAATGCCGACACACTCCCAGAATGCTGCTCTGCTTAATCTGAGCTCAATTCTCACAAAACAGAACGCACCATCATGTAAGACGAGTCGGATGCCTCATGGTACACATAAGACACTAGGAAGCCATCATCCTCTCCTGCACGGCACAAGTGCATGGCACAAATGCATGGCGCGAGTGCATGGCACAAGTGCAAAGAGGATAAGGAGGAGGGATAGTGGTAAAGGGTGATGCACAACATGCGACTCCCTAGTCAACTTTGGTAGGACTTACCAATGTAGGGCCATAATCCTCACCTACAATATTGAGATGTGACACAGCAGAGCAGGCTCTTCGAACCTCACCATCACACCATCACACCATCACACCATCACACCATCACACACACACACACACACATAAACCAGAATAGGTGGATAGCCACACCAAAGCCATCGCATTAAACACAACACGGGGGCTAATCTTATTAAACTAATGTGGGGAGAGGGGTCACTGCCTGCCTGCCCAGTTTTTTTCTTGGTGCTGTGAGACGTGAGACACTTTTGGAAGCAATGCTGCACACATTAGCACAGTGCACACACACACACACACATAAACACACACAAGCAATGCTGCACACATTAGCACAGTACACACAGCACTCATCACACACATCGTTGTAATTGACAAGGCACTGTCGGTATTTCAAGGCCAGTAAAGCACGGCACACACCGCTGTAATTGACAAGGCACTGTTGGTATTGCAAGGCACAGTAAAGCATAGCACAAAGCCATAGTGTTGCAAGGCACTGAAAAGCATAGCACGATAAAGTCACAGTAAAACATAGCACAAAGGCATAGTGTTGCAAGGCACTGAAAAGCATAGCACGATAAAATCACAGTTAATTAAAGCAATAATGCATAAAGTCACAGTAAAACATAGCACAAAGGCATAGTGTTGCAAGTCACAGTAAAGCACGGCACAAAGGCAGAGTCCCATCATCCACCCTCCGACCTACCATCACAATTGATGTAGGCACTGTTGCTGTTGCAAGGCACAAAGGAGGCCTCTCTGCGTGCAATGTGTGTGTGTGTGTGTGTGTGTGTGTGTGTGTGAAATGTGTGTGTGTGTGCGTTGTTTGGACATGCAATTAACGTGTGGGTCTGTGTCCAGTGCCACGCTATAGGATCAATGCACTTGTACAGACATTGGACTAGTAATGAATGGGTCTGTGTCCAGTGCCACGCTATAGGATCCATGCACTTGTTCAGACATTGGACTTTTAACGAATGGGTCTGTGTCCAGTGCCAAGCTATAGGATCTATGCACTTGTACAATCAAAGACATTTTAACGAATGGGCCTGTGTCCAGTGCCACGCTATAGGATCCATGCACTTGTACAGACATTGGACTTTTAATGTGTGGGTCTGTGTCCAGTGCCAAGCTATATGATCTATGCATTTGTACAGACATTGGATTTTTAATGAATGGATCTGTGTCCAGTGCCAAGCTATAGGATCTATGCACTTGTACAGACATTGGACTTTTAACGAATGGGTCTATGTCCAGTGCCAAGCTGTGGGACCTACGCACTCACGTGATATACACGTCAGCGACGGCTAGCTTGAGTTTTTGTTCCCACAGAGGAGCAATGTGTGAGTTTGAAGCAAATAAAATTGCCAACAGAGAATAAGGTTATCTCAAACATAGGAGCATTAAATCGGAGGTTTCTTTCTTTGCATTTTCTGCAACTGTTTCTGGTTTTTCTGTATATTACAAACCTACCCGCCATGGTGACCTGCGGGGTATTTGATCATGGCACAGCACGCGTCTTTGGTGGCTGCCTGACCGCGGCTGCATGCAAGGGAGATGGTGAGCGTAAGATGAGTGTAGGATTGTGCACATCACGTGTGTCTTTGGTTGCTGCCTGACTAAGGCTGCATGCAAAATTGTTGACAAGATAGACTGTGGGCGTAAGATGAGTGTAGGATTGTGCACAGCACGTGTGTCTTTGGTGGCTGCCTGTCCACGTCTGCAAGCAAAATTGGTGATAAGATCGACTGTGAGCGTAAGATGAGTGTAGGATCAGGCACAACGGGCATGGCTTTGATGGCTATCTGACCAGGATGCATGCTTATTTGTTTATGTACGGGATGGTGAATGTCTGTGAGTCATAAGCACGGATCTGAGGACGGCACACACATTTGGTGAATGTCTTTGAGTCATAAGCACGGATCTGAGTACGGCACACACATTTATGGTGGCTGCCAAAACATAACTGTAAGCATATGTGCGTGTCTTTGCGTGTGCGCTCTCAAGCAGGTATGCGTGCAGAGTTTTACAGCTGAAATGCAGAACTGCCCAAATGAACGCTAGTTTTAATGCAAGAGTAGTCTGCAGAAAGAGCACGCCGATCTGAGCTGCTGCTGTAGCAGGAATGTTATGGATACCGGCAGTAGCCATTACTAAAGCCGGTATCCATAACATTTGGTGCTGCTGCCATCTTTAGTCCTTCCTGCTGCTGCTATCTTGATTGCTTTTGGATATAGTCAGCTGCCCTGGTCAATGCTACTTTTGGCACGGCAGCCATCACAGGTGTACGATTCCATGTCAGAACTAGCCATTACAAAAGCAGCTGACTACATTAGCAGTCATTGTTACAGGCAGCAGCAGCAGCACCTCATTCATTCTTGCAGTAGCAGTAGCAACTCAGATCTCTGCAAATTCACATTTACAAGCACACTTGCACACTTTCACACTTTCACACACACACACACACAAACACACACACACACGCACACACACACACACAGACACACACACACAAATACACACACACACACTCACACACACGCACACACACACACACTCACACACACACACTCACACACACACACATACACACACACACACGCATGCACGCACGCACACACGCACGCACACACACACGCACGCCCGCAACTACAGCAACTACTACGGGCACTGCTTGCAGTGAAAACATTAGGGAGGCAAGGCAGTTGTACCTGGACAGGTCGAACTTGGCAATCCCTTCAATGCGACCCATCCTGTCAGCTGTGTCAGTAAGGCATGTCCTGTGTGTGTATGTTAGTTTATATACGCGTGGGTATGTGTGTGTATGTGTGTGTGTGTTTGTGTGTGTGCGTGTGTGTGTGTGTGTGTGAGGGAGAGAGAGAGAGAGAGAGAGAGAGAGAGAGAGAGAGAGAGAGAGAGAGAGAGAGTGTGTGTGTTTGTGTGTGTGTGTGTGTGTGCACGCATGTTTCCGTGTGTTTGAAAATGTGTTGTGTGTCAACATCACAGTTTGATGACACATATGCAACCAATTTAAAACTTTTATTCATTGCACTAATGACCTTTTCTGTGTATGTTCCTCGTGCCGAGCTCCCCCCCCCCTCCCCCCCTGTTCCCCAACCAAATTCAGTCATCCTAATACAAAAACTCTCACTTCCACTCTCACTCCCACTTACACTCCGCACACCACACTTACAAACACCACTTACACTCACTTACACCCACACTTACACTCACTTACATCCACACTTACACCCACCCACCCACCCACCCACACACACACCCCACCCCATCCACCCATCCATGCATGCCCACACAACCACTTACCATGCATAGCGTGTGCGCTGCCCTTGCATAAGAGGGTGAGTCACTGGAAAGTCTCCAACCACGGACGTGACCTGAGTAATAAAAAACGCCTTAGTAAATGCCTGAGTAACAGTAAATGCCTGTGGGCTCAGGCAAAAGGTAATCAGAGCACAGACAAAAATAAACCGTATAGTGTATGCATGTTGGCACAGACACCCACACTTGGATGCACACCAGCACAGACAATAGTAAACCGCAAAGTGTATGCACATGGGCACAGACACCCACACTTGAATCCACATTAGTGGACTTATATCCATATATAAGTGGTGGTTTATACCTATATTTAAGGAGAGGGGGGATTGGAGCATGGTCAAGAGTTGAAGCATGTGTTACCAAGACAGCAGCCATCACCACACGAGCATATGTATGTGTAGAGTCGGCCAGGACCGTGCATTCACACCGTATATGACCATATGTTAGCAAGGCAGCAGCCGTCACCACACGAGCATATGTGTAGAGTCGGCCAGGACCGTGTATTCACACCGTATATGACCATATGTTGGCAAGGCAGCAGCCGTCACCACACGAGCATATGTGTAAAGTCGGCCAGGACCGTGTATTCACACCGTATATGACCATATGTTAGCAAGACAGCAGCCGTCACCACACGAGCATATGTGTAGAGGCGGCCAGGACCGTGTATTCACACCGTATATGACCATATGTTAGCAAGACAGCAGCCGTCACCACACGAGCATATGTGTAGAGTAAACCCTGACCCTAAACCCTGCCCATGTACACCGTATATATATGGTTCTGGCCATCCCTACACGTATACCAAGGTCATGATTAGGGTTGGCCAGAACTGTATATACACACCGTAAATGACTGTATGTATGGTGATTTCCCTGCCAAAAATACCATATGTACACCGTATATATATGGTTCTGGCCATCCCTACACGTATACCAAGGTCATTCATGATTAGTGTT
>Ga0307951_1001728_pt1 | contig 13472 bp, 13 predicted proteins | sample OrgLakmetagen374_FD_201842 | JGI IMG/M metagenome (GOLD analysis project Ga0307951, IMG submission 201842) | Saline water microbial communities from Organic Lake, Antarctica - #374 | ecosystem: Environmental > Aquatic > Non-marine Saline and Alkaline > Saline | place: Antarctica: Organic Lake... | reverse complement strand
GCTGGGGTGAACAGGAGGGGGAGGTCTACGAAGAAAACGATGTGCTGACCTCTATCCTAGCACAAGAGGAGGAGGAATGGTGAACCATTGGTCAGCCGTTTTTTCTGCCTCAGAAACCTCTACGACCTTACCTCCTCGTGTTCTGTATAATATTCTTGCCATGTTGACTTGTGCACACTATTGTGGTTGTTTTGAACCCACCAATTATCCCTCATATTTCCAATCTATGTTGCGCTGACTGAGCATCTGTACTGTGTCTTCATTGTTGCTGAACCAACATGTTGCAAAACAAGTTTTGGCTTTGTTAGGCGTGATCTGTTGTTTTGGAAGTTCCTTGCTTTTGCCACGTGAAGGAACAATGCAGTGACTCATTGGGTCTCCACCGTGGAACTCAAGAGACAACAATGCTTGTGAATGGGAGTGGTGGGATCTTTGGAGTGGCAGGGGGCTTCAGCCAGCAGCAAAGGAAAAACTTAGAGGGGGAAACTGGTCCTGGGGGTACCAGCTCACGTCGAAAAGGAATGGAACAAAAATCTCTGCATTATTCTTCAAGAAGCTTCCGGTCCTCTCCATGTCACGCCCAACTGGTGTCAGTGACGATTCGTATGATTTGGTTGGTTGATTTTTCAGGTGAGGTTGTCTTGCTTAGTCTCGTTCAATTGGCGGCCAATAAGTAAGGTTACATCACTATGTATGCCTCAAAGGGCATATCAGTGAAAGCCTGAAACCACACCTGGCTAAACAAAAGAAATGGCGGCCAACAAGATGGGGGAGCCAGTTTTTTGAAGATAGCATTTCTGGGTTTATTTGATATTGCGGTATTCAATTAGCTCAGTTAACTTCTTTATGCTCAGCCATATGGTTGAGTAAATGGAAAAGAGGATACAAAGCTTACAGATCAAGCCATCAGTCAAAAAAGTGCGACTGCTAGGCTGCGTACGTAAAGCAATGTAAAATTTTTGAGGTGTGTTTGTTGTAGAGAACAATATGGCACTGGCTGAAACCAGTTCTTTTCTACAACCTTATGTTGACTTTACGCTGGCTGATCCAGCATTGCCTATCAGCCAACATATGTGGCTGCCAATTTACCCCCTTTGTAAACCCGTTGCTTGTTGTAGCGCTACAGACTTGTAGCACCTACCAAAAAATCCTTTAAAAGGGAGATTCAGATTTACATGGGGGGACCTTTAGCCAGACTGTTTAATGATGTTACCTTAGCCAGACTGTTCGGCTGATCGGCCTATGACCAGCCGCTTCTTTGCTTTGAAATTACTTACACGACCTCATACTACGACCAGCCGTCTCAGGTTGAGTGCCACGAAAATCAAACTAAGGTGTCTGCTCGAATTCTTTCATGCCAGTGTAGCTGGATCTTTCTAGCACCATGTTGCAAACACTTCCGGCACGAAGAAGAAAATAATTCCGTTACGGGTACGTTACACAACATTCCATCAAAATCAGGAATTAGATTAAAGAGAAAGGAAGCACAACAACTTATGATTCACAAGTCAGAAAAAGCAATGAGCGTTGGGGGTACAAGAGACTGGTGTACCCACCTGTGTCTCATGTTACAATGTACATAGCTATGATAGCTGTAATAAAGACAAAAGTTGTACAATTACTTTTACAGCACCATTCTTCACAGCGCGCCACTCTGTTGTCCCCAGGATCTGATCACCCTAGCTATCTGCTCCATCTCCGGCTGCTGGCTGTTGCGCAGCATGGCCAGCAGATCCTTGAGCCCATCCCGAGGCTCCTTACCCGCGACAATAGACTGCATGTAATATGAGGTGAAGAATGAATATAGCTCATGTTTGCTTCGTCTGAGTTTGCCTTCATTGATGGAAGCGTCAAGACGTGGTGTTCCACAGGGCTGTCAACAGCAGCACACACCACAGGGCTGTCAACATCAGGCAGTGCCCGAGGCATGTAGGTGAACATAACAGATTGCAACTGCGCAAGCCATTGACGTGTGGCGGAAACATAAGTTACAGATTAAGCCACCAGTCAAAAGTGTGACTGCTAGACTATTGACTGCTAGCCATTAACGTGTGGCAGAAACAGAGGTTACAGATAAAGTCATCAGTCAAAAAGTGTGATTGGTACGCTACTGACTGCTAGCCATTGACGTGTGGCAGAAACAACTTGCTGCACTCATTGCAGCCCACGCACAGGACAGAAGGTATGCCATGAAGCCGACGATGATTCGCAGAGCATGTCTCTAGAATAAAATTGTCGATGAACAGCAAAAGTACATTAAAATTTAAGCTTGGCATGCGATCCACTCCACAACGCCCCTTGGTGCCCTTCACAACATATTGCAAGACAGCTTGTCTGGATTTCAGTCATTTACTTTAGTGTTCTCCAATTTTTAGTTAGAAAATTCTCACCTGGAATGTGCCGGCAATGCCCCCCTTTTTGCCTTCCAAGTATTCTGGTGCTGGGTCCAGTCGCTCTAGCACATCAAAGGCCTTTGCAGCGTAAAACTGCGCCACACACAGCACAACACACACACACACACACGCACACGCACACACACAAATGAGTGTTGATGCAGGCCAGTAGCGGCAAAGGAGGAGATAGGGTGCAAGTGTAAGATGAAATTCCGTGTTCGTGTGCTCCAGCGTGTCACTGAGCCTTCCCGTTTTAATCCACTAACCTTCTGCAGTTCACTCTGCTTTGTGGCTGAAAATGTGTACATAACCTTCTTTAAAAGATGTATTCTAGTTCCTGAACCAGCTGGCAATGCAATCAAGAATGCCTAAGGCGCATAAACATAAACATAATCCTAGGAAAACTGTAACTTCAGTTTGATGCTCCCATTCTGTAGCTGCAATCCTAGACACCTCACCAATGCCTCAACAAATTCCCTGAGTTGCAACCTCAATCACCTATTCAAACCAGCAAGAGAAAATACAAAGCGCCCATTTTGAGACGCTGCTTGCAAGCAACAATATTACGGTGTGAGTGACTTGCAGCATATTACGGTAAGCGGTCCTTCGGGACCACTTGGTTGTCTATGGTAATTAGAATTTGACAGGACCATACATACGTGCATACATACATATGGTGTTTTCAGAAAGGAAAATTTCACGCGTAGGGTCAGGGAATCTGGGGGGGGGGTCCAGAATATTACTGAGCTACTCTCGCATATATTAATATATTTATAGGCTCCTCAGCTTGAGCCTGTTTGATTGGCGCCCTTGTTGGGTGATTTGAGGGGGGGGTCTGGGTGCCTAACCACAGAAATGCATGGATTGCCTCCAAATAGGCCGCGGGGGTGTGTGTTCTGGAAAATCACCAGCAATTAGTTCCATACTTGCAGTTCTCGTATTGCACTATGCTTAAGTTGCATGAATGAAGTAAGAAAGTGCTTTGGCAAAGGTATTGGCTGGATTCGTGCACTAAACAGGTGGTCAGTGCAAGAGCGTGCGCATATCAGTATCTGCCTGTAGCTCGTCAGGTATTATACTATTTGGCATGAGAACTGTGCAGGCAGATAGCTGCTAAAGTTCTGAGCAGATTGATACCTTTTTTATTCGTTTGGGGGGTCAGGAAGGGGGTTTGGAGGGGGGGAGGTCAATTTTGGGTCGAAGGCCCCAAATTGACACGTGACTGTCATAGTTTTTATCTTAGTGGTGTCATTTGAAAACTGTTTTTACCGGGCTTCCTGATATCATTGGCCTAATGCCGTCGTATTCAGGTTATGACGCATGGCACATCCTGCAGTACTACCAACAAACCACCAGCCAAAGAAGGCACCACACTCACAAATGCTCCCATCTTGTAGTACTACCAAAGACCACCAGCCAAAGAAGGCGCCACACTCACAAATGCTCCCATCTTGTAGGCGTCGTTTGCAATGACCTGCAACAGCTGGTAGCTCTCAGTGCCTGTGTCCATTTTCAAGTACAGCTCCCATGCAAAGCGAGGCCGGCCATTCATGATATAGCAGCGTGCCAGCCACGACAAATAGCAGTACTCAGACCTGGGCAGCAGGGGGCAGGAAGAGGACGTGTGCTTCAGCAAAGATTTTCGTCTGTGCTCTTGTGCGCCGATTGGATAGCTAACAAAGTGTGCTTCAGCTTGAAGCAAGCATGCCAATTATGCCATGCAGCAGTACTCAGATCTGCCCAAGGAATAAGGAGAGGAAAGAAGTATGGAAACAGGTGCAATGTGTGTGTAATTATGGGTGTGCTCAAAAATGAGGGAAGGAAAGTGCCTAAAGAATGCAAGGGGCTGGTTTACTATGCAGGAGCAATACTTCTACAGTCAATCCATCACGTATACGTATACCCTTTCAAATCAGAGCAAGATTGCAAACAAAAACCTTTCAACAATCGAATCAAACTCCCTGCATTACGTGGCATTGTTTGATTAATCGAGGCCCAATATGTATGTAGGCTCCAACATACAAACTCAAAACAAACAAATTTCAATCAAAACCCTTGCATAGCACCAAGGACCAGATAAGGAGTCAATGCCAGCATGAAATAAGGTGTTGCTTTCTGTATATGCCCCTGGACGTACACACACACACACGCTCACACACACACACAACCACACACACAACCACACACACACACACACACACACAAACACACACACACACAATGCACCTAGAGCCTGTACTGACATTTGGACATCCAGCAGCTCCACCGTATATCAACTGCACTACACCCAACTGAACATAGCCCTTCCCTCCTCCTTAATTACTCACTTGTACTTCTCGTTCTGGACCAGCAGCAGCGTCTCCTCTGCCTCCTTGAACTTTCCCACTGCGGCCTAAGTTTGATGCAAATGGGGTGAAATGGGTAATAATGGGGCAAAGTGAGGTAGGGTTGGTCAGGAAATGGTTGGCCGAGTCATATACATTTTGTGGGTTGACCAGGAGAGAGTGGGCAGCATCTTACACAGTTTGTGGGTTGGTTAGGGGAGGGTCGGCAGAGGTATATACATTCTGTGGGTTGGCCAGGAGAGGGTGGGCAAAGGTCATCTTCATACATAACCCTTCAGTATGTGCTGGAAGGACTGTTTTTTAGACCTTGTATTAAGTTATGTAGGCAACAAATAAATGCAGCACAAGGTTCACAAATTATCAAGTTATGTATGAGCATTATGTATGAGCATTATGTATGAGCATTATGTATGAGCCTTATGTATGAGTATGAGCCTTATGTATGAGCATACACATGCAGTCCGTGTCTGTGGGCGTATACATCACACTTAGAGTCTGTGTGTATGTGTGAGTGTGAGTGTGTTTGTTGGGAATGGGGGGAGACACGCTTCTAAGCATCTCATTCATTCAAGCTGCGGCTATACGCGAACGTAGCAGCTGTGACCTCTTACAGATACACATACCTTTGTCATACCGTAGTTCCAGTTGAAGTCGTCGTCGTTAGGGAAGTAGCTCTTGATGGACTGCGCAGAGGAACACAGACGTGCGCGAGCGCATCAGTGGCCGTCGTTAAACTATAATCCACACAGGCACACAGGCACACAGGCACACAGGCACACAGATACACATCAAGGAAGGGAATCCACAAATGCCGCCAAGAGGTGTGAAAAGCACCCAGCCTGTCTTTGTGGTTCGACAAGTGGATTGCAAACTCAGACAGCAGGTTTCTCTTTTCTAAGGTCCTTTCTTCTGTGGATTGCGATGTATATGGTCCAGGCGCTTCCTCTCCAAACCTATAAGCATCCCAACCTTTTTTTAAACCTTTCCCTCATCTTTGCTTTCAAGCCCAGGACTCAATTCAAAGCCCACTACTTCCAAACAGATTCCCCAGCTTATTTTGCAGAACATGTGTAGGGCCTGCCACCAACTCCACCCCTCCAGCCTTGTAAAGAATCTACTAATTTATAACCCGTTACATGTGAAGCCTGCTATCAAACTTGAATCTTCCAGGTTCTTATTCAGCTCCTATGGCTTATTCAGCAAGCGCTTACCTGTGTCCTCTACCCTAGTCAAAGGTATGTTGAAGGACTTGTCTTAAAGTATGAAGTGCATGCACTTGCTGTGTCAGCACTTGCTATGTCACTCTTGTAGGGTTGGCTAGAACCATATATATACGGTATATATACGTTATTTTTGGCAGAAAAAATTACCAAATATACGGTCATGTACGACGTATATAGTATCTATTATATACATTTCTGGCCAACCCTACACTCTTGTCATGCTGTCACGACAAACATGTCCACTCGTCAATTGCCTAAAGGAACGCTTAACATGTTGTCAAACTGCTTTAGCAGGTTTTAGGCATGGGCCGCATGTCACTTGCCTGAAGGAACACCAGCACGTTGTCGAACTGCTTGAGACAGAAGCAGGTACCCCATGCCACTTGCCTGAAGGAACACCAGCACGTCGTCGAACTGCTTGAAACAGAAGCAGGTACCCCATGCCACTTGCCTGAAGGAACACCAGCACGTCGTCGAACTGCTTGAGCAGGTAGAAGCAGGAGGCCATGCATTGCCGGCCAGGGATGGTGTCACATTCCGAGGAGCTGGCTCCCACCTGTGCTTGCACGTGTGCATATGCATGTGTATGTGTACGTGAATGTATGTGCGTGTGTGTGTCCGAGAAGCTGTCTCCCGCTTGTGCATGTACGTGTGTGCAAGTGCATGTGCATGTTGGTATGTGTGTGCGTAAACATACGTATTTATGTGTATGATGAGCTGGTTGCCCTTCATGCGCCTAGCTACATCACATGAATACCAGGCAACCCTGTTTGCTTTTGATTGAAGTTAGTACAGCAGGCTGCTCAAACACCACTGCAAAAAAGGTAAGGAGCACCTAGGCCAACTAGTGCATGCATTTAACATAAAAAGGACGCAATACGGTCCTTTCAACCTGTGTTCAAAGTGCTCCCTTCAACCTGTGTTTAAAGTTTAAAGTGTTCAAAATGTCTCAACCTGTGTTCAAAGTGCTCCCTTCAATGCACTGAATGATGATTCCATCTCACTGGATTCTCAGCAACATGCCAAACAACAAACCATACACGCCCTTATTGTTAAGAAGTGCTGCTTCCTTACCAGCTGGAAATACTGCTGAGCTGTCTTGAGGTTGTCGGCACTCCCCCTGGACTGCCCTATGCTTGCGTGCACCACTGCCTGTGTGTGTGTACGTGCATGTGAGTATGCACGCCGAGTGTGTATGTGTATGTGTATGTGTCGTTCTTTGCTTGCCTAGTGCCGTAGATATGATGCATTTTCGAGTAAGGAACGGCTTGCCACAGACTGCAAGCCTAATGCTCACATATGCCACATTCTAGTCTCATTCCAGCAACATTCCAGTCACGTCCTTTCCTTCCTACTTCTAGTCACATTCTAGCCGCAACCTAGCCACGTCCTTTCCTCAGTCTAGCTGCATCCTAGCCATACTTAAGCCACACTCTAGCCATATGTTTAGGGCTGGCCAGAGCCGTGTATACACACCGTAAATGACCGTGCATTTGGTGATTTTCCCTGCCAAAAATACCGTACATACATTTGGTGATTTCCCCTGCCAAAAATACCGTACATACACCGTGTAGTTCTGGCCAACCTTACATATGTCAGTCACATATCCACCAACAGAGAGATATCTCCATGCATATGTAAGGGAATTCATCGGCAGGAGGATCTAGGTCAAAAGTCAGAACCACTCTCCAGAGGATACCCTGATATCTGATATGGCAAAAAAGAAACTGCGGTTTTTGCCCACCGCAAAGCCTGTGCACAAACACACACACACAAGCACACACAAGCACACACCAGATCGCGATACTTACAGCCTACAACATATGTATATGTATGTGCAACTGCACAAGAGCACACAAACGCACACGCACATCCACAAATGCTTACACACAAGCAAGCCCCACACACCACACATACACAATCACACGCGTACACAAACGCACGCACATGAGAGCACCCTCACCCACCTTTAGTATGTACTCCTGTGGTGAAGTAGGCTCTAGGTCCTTGACCAGGCTCAGAGCTTCCCCTACATCATTATGCCTGAGGTGGTGGATGACCAGATTCAGGCGTGCTTCAGGCGGCACGTCGCCAAGTGGGGGCAGATACTGCACAAGATTGGGTGTGAGTATGAACATGACTACGCAGGCATTGTCCCTGTTGTATTGGATGACCAGATTCAGGCGTGCTTCAGGCGGCACGTCGCCAAGGGGGGGCAGATACTGCACGTGATTGGGTGTGAGTATGAACATGACTACGCGGGTACTACATGCGTTTGCGTGTGTATAAATATGATATATGTGTTTGTGTATGCAAATGTGTTTATGTGTGTGTGCACACGCTGTTGCACGTGTCCCTGAATTCATTTGGTTGAAGTTTGATGCATGCGTCTCTCAGGGTAAGCAAACCTCTCTCACCCATGCACACACACACACACACACATACACACACATACACACAAACCTGCAGCGCGTGCTCTCCTCCCCTGAACACCACCAGGTTGTGACGCAGGAGGTCGTTTTCTAAGTAGGTGCCGCCACTCAGCTCTTGGAGCTGCTTCAACTCGGCCTCGGCTGCAAGGGGAAACAGGGGGTTAAACATGGCTTGCAACTCACCGGTGTGTGTATGAGTGTGATTAGGCCATCTGAGTGGAAGGCACGTTGAAGCAAGCTCTTACGGCAGCACTCCGGTTTTGTTAAAAGGTTCAGGCAGGAGAGGCGGGCTTGCTTTGATCAAAATAAGGCAAGGGACCAAGAAGCTGTCAAATTACAGGAACAACATTCACTTGCAAGTTTTGAATTGAAGACGTGATGTCGCCTGTATGTAAAGCAACAACGCAGGCTAACATTACACACATGCACACAGAGATAGACAAATGAAGTCACACATGCACACACTCACCTGCTCGCCCATTAAACATGCGGAAGGTGTTGCAGGCTTTCAGGTTGACGGCTACTGCACTGTCCTTGTATTTATCTAAATACACCTGCAGCAAACAGAAGAGGACACGTACAGTGATCTAATACAGTGATCTAAACATCTAAACACTGTGATCTAAATACACCTGCAGAAAACAAAAGAGGACACGTACAGTGATCTAGTACAGTGATCTAAACATCTAAACACAGTGATCTAAATACTCCTGCAGCAAACAGAAGAGGACACGTACAGTGATCTAATACAGTGATCTAAACATCTAAACACAGTGATCTAAATACACCTGCAGAAAACAGAAGAGGACACGTACAGTGATCTAATACAGTGATCTAAACATCTAAACACAGTGATATAAATACTCCTGCAGCAAACAGAAGAGGACATGTACGTGTGACACTTATTTGCCTGTTTTACTGTTTTGGATTGGCACTGCTACTCACACTGTTTCTCACATAGGTACACTGTTACTCACACTGTTACTTACACTGTTTCTCACATAGGTATTGTTACTCACACTGTTACGCACACTGTTACTCACATAGGTAGGGTTGGCCAGAACCATACATATGTACGTGTAGTGTATACACGGTATTTTTGGCAGGGAAATCACCAAATATACGGCCATATATGGTGCATATATACAGTGCTGGCCAATCCTATACATAGGCCATCACTTGGCAAACGTGAAGTTTATAGACGGATCCCACATTTGCAGATGCATAGAATAGATGCGTGAAATAGATGCAAAGGTGTACTTCAATCCGGATCGACCCTCACACTCATTGTCAAGTCACCCGCCCACGGCATACACCATCCAGACTTCCGGCACCAATCTTGACGCATACAAAATAAAAGCATGGTGCAAAAGGAGCTCATGTGCTGGAGCACAGGTGAAATGGAATAAGTTAGTTAGGTCATTGGCCTGCTGCAAAATGGGTGCAAAACAAGGCCACATCGCCCCAACTCAACTGCCAATTTCAATGCTGTTATGTCTGGAAAGCTTGGGGGAGGAAATTGAAGTCTGTTGGTGAGGCATTAAACTTAATGGTTGGGGTATGCCACAAGGGTTGCGACAAGCTTCCCGGTTTATGATTACCGTGAGGTCCTTTGCCAATACAATCAGATTGATTAGGTGTATCCCGAGGATCACATTGATTAGGTGTATCCCCAGGATTAAATGTATCCCCAGGATCAAATTGATTTAAGTGTATCCCCAGGATTAAATGTATCCCCAGGATCACATTGATTGTGTATCCCCAGGATCACATTGATTAGGTGTATCCCCAGGATTAAGTGTATCCCCAGGATTAAATGTATCCCCAGGATCAAATTGATTAGGTGTATCCCCAGGGTCAAATTGATTAGGTGTATCCCCAGGATGTCTGTTTCGCCTGCATATACTTCACTCAATAAGAGTGGGAGTGAGCAACTACAGATACAACAATTAAACCATTTATGCTGAATGCTGACAAAACTACACACACAAATACATAATTTGTTGAAGGCACACACAAAAATGATTTTCAAGTCATAATCGTCCTAAAGTGCCGTTCTTGCAAGCAATCACATTAAACCTTCAAGTTATGGTGGTTGTGATAAAGCTTCCGAGGACGCAAGCACATGAGGGTGGGACGGATGCAACATACATAAGGAATACAATTCCTTAACCTTACATCTCGAGTATGCCTTTTACAACGCAATCTGCGCACCTGCAGGATTTCCATGCTGACGTCATAGTAGTCCAGCTTGCAGTAGCACAGTGCAACATACCTGCATGTACAGATTGCACAGGAAAATGTCTGGACAATGTTTAAAATATAATTTGTTAAGTACATGCCTGCATGTACAGATTGCACGGGAGAAAGGTATTGAAGCTGTTATTGCTTAAGAAAATACTGCATGGTAATTTAGGAGGAGAGATGTGAGATCAATGCGCTGGTGCAATTGATACAAGCTATATGGGCAGAAGGGTAGAGAAACATTATGTGCCTGCTTTCTGCCTTGAACCATGTTTGTGTAAGAAGCACAGGAACAAGGGCCTGGAAGATTGCGAGGTTTAGAAGCTGTATGGTTAAGAGGGCAGGAATACGTGGTTTTATTTGTATTTTGTTAGCGCAGAATTTCGGCTGTGGCACCATGCAGATTATGAGTGTCAGGTACACACCAACAACACAAGCGGCTGCTTTCAGGAACAGAGCACACACACAACACAAATGCGTACACACAGAAACAAGACACACCACACACGCAACACACGAGCGCACATAAACAAAGAGAGAGACACACACACACACACACGGCCAATTGTCTCAAACTTGTGCTTGTCACTCCAGACTCAAACACGCAACGCCAAACAACATCTCTGCCTGTCGCGGCTTTTAACACGTGAACCCGCGTCAGAAAACTCACACATTAAGCGCCATGTACTCTCTGTTCTCGAGCAGCAGCCGCTTGTAGATGTCAGTGGCTTCTTGGAAGTGCCTGCGCACCATTTCATACAGGGCAAAGGTCTGTCATCGGTGTTTAGGAGCAAGATTTGTTGACGTAATGTTGAAGAGGAAAGGGTTTGGCTATGATATGGTTAACCAGAACCGCATAAATACGCTGTACATGACCGTATATCTGTTAAAATCCTAGCAATAAGTACCGTGTATATATCGTATATATGGTTGCTACGACCGTATGCACCGTCCGTTATGTACACCCTGCCGTTCCTACCAGGCATTCCTACATGCATCGGTTTCGGTATCATGGTCGTAGCTTTAAACAGACGGGAAACCAGCGGAGGAGAGGCTTTTGTTGAGCACCTGAGTGAACGCTTGTTTAGACGCTATTCCTGGCAGGAGAATCTCTAGAATACACGGTCATGCCGTACAATATGTAATGTGAATCTAATCTCACCACAGCCCTGCGCTGCGCTTCTACCTGCTCTCCCCTCGCTCTTTATCCATAAGGGTCACCTGACTCTTTCCCTAGCACCCTCGCATCCTCACAAGCTTGCCTGTTCAGCCCTTCTGAGGTCATGCCTCATGAATGCTACAATTCTCACTCTTGCTGCAATAGAAGGGTGCCCTGGCATGAGACCCATGGTTCTCCTCTAGTCTCAAGCCTATTACCCAACCGACTTGAACCCTTGGAAGTGCTGAAATGAACAAGGGGTCGCTTCAAGGGTCAACCTGCCTGTTCCATTTGGGCTGCTTCCTTACCATCATACACAAGCTATATCCCAGACCAAGACCTTGCGCACGTCCTCTGGGCACCAGTTTCAATCTAGGCACACAGCTTGACTCACCCTCGATGCCAGGGAACTCACCTTGGTTGTGCACTCAGGAAGTGGACTCACCCTCGTTGGTAGTGGATGGATGCCAAGGACAGCTGGTCCTCAATGGTGTCCGACAGCTGCTGGTGGTACTGTAGCAGCTTGGCCTCGTCGTTCAGCTTGTAGGCCACGTGGAACAGCACGCGTGTTTGCAAGCTGCAGCGCGGTCCCTACATGCGTGTGTGTATGTGTGTATGTGTATGTGTGTATGTGTGTGTGGGGGGGGGAGCGTGAGTGTGAGTGTGAGTGTGTGTGCGCATGTGTGCAGTCGTGCAACTATGGTTGTGAGCGCACATGGAATATGGGTGGTGTGTGACACAATTTACCATAAGGCAGGAGGCGCAAGTTTCAGCGTTCACCTCCCCCCCTACCTGCTCAGCTGATTCCTCTGCCTCCTTATACATTCCCATGTAGTAGTAGCATGCTGCTGCATAGATGGGGACCATTGGGTTGCAGTCCTCCATTTGCATGAGGTCCTTGTAGAGGTTCAGAGCCTTTTCAAAGGAGCGCACGCCACGTGTGGGTTTGTGTGTGAATGTGTGTACATGTGTGTTTGTGTATGTATGTGTATGAGTGTGTCTATGTGTGTGTATGTGTGTGTGTGCGCGTGTGTGTGTGAGTGAGTGTGTGTGTGTGTGTGAATGCTTGCGCACGCTTCCTCTGACTCTGTTGTATGCACAAATTTACTTGTACGCGTGCACACACACACACACACACACACACACACAAACACACACACATGCTCATTTATGTACACGTACGTCCGTGCACGCACACGCATTCATATAACGCATACGGACATGTACACATGCACACCTTTAAATGGTCCCCGTAATGGAATTGGCAGTAGGCAAGCATCTCTGTAGTTTTCGTGTCATTCCTATTGGCATGCCTCTTGAACTGGAGCAGCGCACATGCGCCTGCATAGTCCCTGGCCTTTAATAAAGACTCTAAATCAGGTATGTGTGCCTCCTTGGTAGCTCCCCTTCTACCAGCAGACCCGTCAGGTGTATGGGATGAAGGATTTTTGATCCTCGAACGGGACGGTATCATGGTACTTAGAATAAATTTGGGAAGAAATAGTGTGTATAAACAAGCTTGCTGCTTTTTATCATAAACTCTCTAAATGCTCGATTTATGATCGAAAACACCCTCTGGCACCCTTGCACCCACACCCCCACACACACACACACACACACACACACACACACACACTCACACTCTCACACACACACACACACACACACACACACAC